>Ga0180216_1003159_pt1 | contig 13229 bp, 15 predicted proteins | sample eDN3rd37CBELigMG_FD_128879 | JGI IMG/M metagenome (GOLD analysis project Ga0180216, IMG submission 128879) | Enriched Miracle-Growth compost microbial communities from Emeryville, California, USA - eDNA 3rd pass 37_C BE-Lig MG (version 2)... ... | reverse complement strand
CGGCGTCAGCATGGGCGGCGAGAGTGCCCAGCCGCAGCCGCAGCCGCAGCCGCAGCCGCAGCCGCAGCCGCAGCCGCAGCCGCAGCCGCAGCCGCAACGCAGTTCGCACCAGGGGCGGGCCGCCCAGGAAGATGGTGCCCTGCTTGCGCACGATGACGCTCTCGTCGGCCATGGCTGGCACGTAGGCGCCGCCGGCGGTGCACGAGCCCATCACAATGGCGATCTGCGGAATGCCCGCGGCGGACATGGTGGCCTGGTTGAAAAAGATGCGGCCAAAGTGCTCCTTGTCGGCAAAGAGGCCGGCCTGGTTCGGCAGGTTGGCGCCGCCCGAGTCAACTAGTTTGACGGGCGCCTTCGCCAATGCCCCGTAGATAGCCAGTGCCGTCAGAGCGGCGCAGAACGCCGTTCCGGGTGGTCGCACAGTCCGTACCGAGATAGATGCACGGCAGGCGGTTCTCCCGGGCAATCTCCTGCGCCCGGAGGTGCTTCTTCACCGTGATGGGGTAGTACGTGCCGCCCTTGACCGTCGCGTCGTTGGCCACAATCATGGTCTCCACGCTGGGCCACCGCGCGCACGGCGGCCAGCAACTTGTCCGCAGCGTCAGCACGCGCGTCCCCGCCCCCGGGGTCCGGGGCGGCCGGCCCGCGGGCGCACCCGCTGACGCGGCCAATGCCGGTGATGATGCCGCCGGCCGGAACGTTGTCCTTGTACAGCTGGTAGCCGGCCAGCTGGGACAGCTCCAGGAACGGCGACCTGGCGTGCCAAACGCGAGAGGCTACGCCCCGGGTCGAGCCATCAGCGAGCGGCGCGTTTCCAACCCACGGCGCCGGGGCGTCGCCGCACCCGGGATCCAGCAGGCGCTCCACGCGGTCGCGCGTCAGCAGCTTGCCCTTGGCGACGTGGCGGCGGCGCGCCTCCTCCTCGCCGCCTGGGCAGCGGAAGGGCGGCACGATTGCGCCGCTTGCCGTGAGCCGACTGCAGGCACCGGGCAAGTACCGTCGGTCGCCCTCTTCCCTTACCCTTGCGGATTTCGGCGACCTTGGCCTCCAGGTCCTCGACCAGCTCGCGCATCCGGGCGGCGTTCTCCTGGAACTCGGCGCTGCCAGTCGGGACGGTGCCGTCCAGGACGTTGTACTCGGCGGCCCGCTGGTAGTGCCTGCCGCGCGCAGCCAGATCCGCACCCACGGCCGTGCCGCGCACGTCCAGCCTGCGTGAGCCGCGCTGTGCACATCCGTCCTGGCCTGGGTGCCTGGCTGCGTGGCCCGCGCCGTGCGTACCGTGCCGCGGTGGCGGTCGCGGCGGGGCGCGCGATGCGGCCCGTCGTCCGCAGCGGGCCCGCCGTCCAAGCCGCCAGGCGGCCGCTGCGGGCGAAGAGGGCCCGTGCCGCCATGGCTGAGGTGCTGCTGGTGGTGGTGCCGGTTGGTGACGGCGGCCGTACGGGCAGCGCGGTCCTCGCGCCGCGTCGTCGCAGCGTCGTCCGCAGCAGCGCCGGACACGTGGAACGAGCGCCCCACAATGCGAATGTTCTGGAACCTTCCAGAACAGTCCTTAGGGATCAAGCGAAGATGCCAGCGGCCAGTTCGCGGCCACGGACCGCGCCGTCGGTCGCGGAGTGGATGCCCGGGCACCGTTTGGCACAGGCCTCCCCTCCCACCAATGCTAGGATCCATTTGATTGCCGTGTGAAAGTGCTGGTAACAGTTGCTGTACAGAAAAAATGTAAAAGTTAAAAGCAAAAGTACTCGTCAACGCGCCGCGGCCGCCCCGGACCGCGCCGCCGCGCCCGCCGCCGCGCTCACTGCGGCGGCCAGGGCGTCGGCGATCTCCGCAGCGGGGCGGCAGGCGGCGAAGCGGCCCTGCGCCCACTCGCGCTGGCCGCCGCCCTTGCCGCCCAGCCGCTGCAGCACCGACGCCAGCACCGCGGACGCGGCGACGGCCGTGCTCGCGCCGGCGCCCACGGCGCAGGCCACGTCCGTGCCGCCGCCCAGCCACAGCAGGTGGACCGCCTCCGGGTGCTGCTTGCGTACGGCGGCGCCCCGCTGCCGCAGCAGCTCGGGCGGCGCCGACCCCGGCAGGCAGTGCACCATGCACGGCACCGGCGTGCGCTGCGGGATGCGGGCGGCCGCCATGTCCACGGGCGCCTCGGCGAGCGCCTGCACCAGGTCGGCGACCTGGCGCGCCAGCGCGCTCCGCGCCTCCTGCAGCTTGGTCGCCTTTGCCGCCACCTCATCCAGCGTGTCGACCTGCAGCGTCGCCGCCGCACCGCGCAGGATCTCCAGGTGCCGCAGCAGGTACCCGACGGCGGCCGCGCCTGCCACGGCCTCAATCCGGCGAACGCCTATTGATACGGCCTCGAGGCACGTTGCGCAGAGCGGTTAGTCGACGGCGCGGCGCCGCGGCCGCCGCCGACGGCTCGCGCTGGAGGCGCCTACCAGCCGCGACGGCCGTCTCCGACGTTACGATGATGGGATGCAGCACGCCGGTGCGGTCGACGTGGGTGCCGCCACACAGCTCCAGCGACACGCCGGGCACCTGGCGAGACGCGCGCGTCTCGAACCCGAGGTCGACCAGGGTGAGCTGGCTTTCCGGCGAGGCGAATGCCGCCGCCGCACTGCCCAGCGGTACCTCGACCGTGCGCACGGTGGTCCCGTACTTGTCGCTGAACAGCGCCAGCGCGCCGCGGCCCATTGCATCCTCGCGCGACTCGTGCTGTGCGCGGACGGGGAGGTCCGCCCACACGGCCGCATTGAGCGCCTCCTGCACGCGGCGCAGCTCGTCGGCGGTCAGGCGCGTCGGATGCGTAAAGTCGAACCGCAGGCGGTCCGGCTCCACCAGCGACCCTGCGGAACGCAAACACGGCAAGAGCGGGGCGCGCTAGGTTGCCTATGAGTGCCCCGTACCGGTCATGGGCCGCCTTGCACGCACGCCGCCTACCGGCCTGGGCGAGGCCCTCGGTTCCGAGGACCTGGCGGAGCGCGGCGTGCAGCAGGTGGGTCGCTGTGTGGTGCGCCTCGAGCGCCCGGCGCCGCGGCAGGTCGACGCGGCAGCGGACCCACGTTCGGGGCTGGGCTCGCGGCATAGCGCACCCTCAACTGTCACTAGCGTCAGCCGCGCGCCCGTCCCACCAGCAGCCGTCTTTTGCGAGTTTGCTGGGAGCGCACCTCAAGCTCTGTGGATGCGTCCGCGTCGGCGCCATCACGCTGCACTTCCAGCACGGTCAGCGAGGCAATCGGCCGCGTCGTGTCCACGACGGTCCACGTCGCGGCCGGAGCGGCTTGGGTGTCCGCCGCTACGTCCAGCCAGCCGGTGTCGCCGACCTGGCCACCGCCGCGGCCGTAAAACGGCGACTCGTCTAGCAGCACAAACGCTGCGTTGCCACACGCGCCAACGCCGACTTCGCACCCGGCCAAGGGTCAGCATAGAAGCGAGCGTTGACGCTTAACCGCCGCGCGCCACAGCCGCACCGTGGTTGCGGCTGACGGCGTGGACGGCCTTGATGGTCGCGGGCAGGGGCAGCTGCGACGCTTGCAGGCGGTCGCCCACAAACCGCGTGTCCGGAAACGCGGCAGCCCAGGCTGTTCGAACACGGCAGCCGTACATCCAACTAACTCAGGTCGGCTGGCCCTCAAATGGGAGGCTGCTGGGAGGCGCGTTGCACACCTTGCGCCACGTCCGTGGGCAGCGCGGCGGCCGCGCTGCCGGCCTGCGCCTGCAGCCGATCCGAGCCCGCCCACGTCGTTCGGCTCCGCTCGCGTTGCGCCTCCATCAGCCGCTCCGCATCTGTTAGAGCATCCACGTTGGAGCTGGGCTGCCACCGCCGGATCAGCGTGGGGAAATCTCTTTTGCTTTCCACGCCGGCGGCCCGTGCGTACCTTTCAGCGCCACGGTGCAGCCAGCGCGCCGGGCCACCATCTCGGTGAGGTCCAGCGGGAAGCCGTACGTGTCAAACAGCCGGAACGCCACCTCGCCCGGGAGCTCCCCACCCTTCGGCGGCAGGTCTGCCCGAAGCGGCCAGCAAGGCCCGGAACAGACGCACAGCACGCCATCAGCGCCGACTGCGGCCGCTCGCCTTGCAATTCTCCGAGTTACCGCGTACTGGCTCGGAGCAGCTGCAGGCCGCGATCCAGCGTGGCCAGGAACTGCGCCTGCTCTCGGCGAAGCACCCTGTCCGGGGACGCTACTTGACACGATGCCTAACCGAAAGTGAGTCACGCGGCGACAACGTGTCCCATCGCCTCGCCGCAGAGAGCGTTACCGGTCGATCAGTCCGGCCTTGGAGGTCAGCAGCACCCGGTCGGCCGGGCTCGACGCTTCGAGCAGTGCGGGGATGAGGTCTTGCAAGAACGGCTCTATATTTACCAACGGGACGACGCAAATCGCGCACACGTCCTCAGCACCGAGGCCTCTACTGCCAGCTGCAGTAGAGAGACTGCCATTTTGGCACCTTCAAAGCCCAGCTCTCGGCCCGCGTTCACCGCTCTCCGAAGGATGCGCCGCAGCACGTAGCCGCGCCCGACGTTGCTGGAGAGGGCAGCGCAACCCACGTCGCCGGGGCAGCCTCAGGTCAGCGCGACTCCTCGTACAATACGGGTCGGCGCCATCCGTACCTCGGCAAGACGCCGTCGGCGATCAGGAAGCTGCAGGCCCGCAGGTGGTCGGCAATGATGCGAACGTACGGTGACTGCGGCGGCCCCCGCTCACCCGCGCGGTTACGGCGACCCCGGTCAGAGCCGCGGTCCTGACGCCATCGTTCGCAGCGCGCAGCGCGACGCGCGTACTTGGCTCGGCGCCGGCCTTGGCCGGCCGAGGCGCTCCAGCTGGGTGTGGATGCTGGCGATGAGGTGCGCAAAGGTGTCGATGCCGTAGTTGCTGTCCTGGCCTTGCAGCACCGCCGCGACGCGCTCCAGGCCCATGCCTGTATCCACGCACGGCCGCGCGAGCGGCGTCAGCGAGCCGTCGGCCAGCCGCTGGTTCTGCATGAACACCAGGTTCCAGAGCTCGAGCCACCTGAGACGCGAACGTCGGTGTGCCGGCAGCGAGCAGCTGTGCGACGTGAGTCGCCCTGATTTGCTTGCCGCAGCGGCGTATTGCCCGCGCTCAGCAGGACGGACCGGTCCTCGCCCAAGGAGTCGTCGCCGGGCGTGCGGTCCCAGTAGATCTCGGTGCAGGGGCCGCACGGGCCCGGGCCGTCGCCCATGCTCCAAAAGTTGTCCTCCGGCCCCTTTGCGACGATCCGGTCGTCGCGCAGGCCGACCACGCGGCGCCAGAGCTCGCGACTCTCCTCGTCGCCCTCCAGAAACCTGCACCGACGCAGCACGCCCGGGCGGCCATCAGCGTGCGCAGAACTGAGCGCTTTCTATCCCATGGCGTTGGGCATGCGTGCATGCCGGAGGCGTACGTCACGCGGAGCCGCGACGCTGGCAGGCGGAGCTCGTGCGTCAGAAAGTCCCAGCCGTAGACGATGGCCTGCTCCTTAAAGTACCGCCCGAACGAAAAGTTGCCGAGCATTTCAAAGAGGGTGTGGTGCCGCGGCGTGAAGCCCACGTTGTCCAAGTCATTGTGCTTGCCTGGACAGCAGTGGTCACGCAGCATCGCGCGCGGCCGAATCGTCAGCGTCGTGCCCCGGTCGTGCAGTTTGGCGGCGGCCGGCGGCCTACCGCCCGCCCGCATGCACCGCTGGACGGTCACGGCAGCGTCGTACGGCGCCGGTTCGCCCAGAAAGTAGTCCTTGAACTGGACCATGCCTGTGGGGCGTCCCGGCGGCCGACGAGGTCGACCGGTTAGCGCGGAGCATCCCGTTCGGGCCGGGGCCGGGGCCGGGGCCGCACCGGCGTTGGTGAAGAGGAGCGAGGGGTCGCCGACCGGCACGAGGCTCGAGCTGGGCACACGGACGTGGCCCCGCTCCTCAAAGTACGTGAGGAACTTGTCGCGGATCGCCTGGCTCGACAGCGCGCGGCGGGCGACGGCGGATGGCGGTGGGCCGGACCACGCCGCCGTCGCGGCCGCCCTGCAGCACCGGATTCTCACCGAGCTAAACCCACAGAGCGCTTTCCTCGGGTCAGTGGCCACGCGTCTGCCGTGTCCCCGCGGCCGTCGTCGTCGGGGCCAGCGGGGCGGGGCCGCCGTGGCGGGCCGCCGCCGGCGTACCGCCGCGCCAGCCACGCCGCCGCCGCCATGGCCGATGACGTCATCGAGACAATGATCACGTGATTGATTTGGCACGTGATATATGACGTCATTGTGGATGCTGCGTGGACGCTGCGCGGACGGCGACGCAGCGGACGGCGACGCAGCGGACGGCGACGCAGCGGGTCAGCCAAGACCAGGCCGGTCCGCCTGTGGCCGCCTCGGGCCGTTGAACCGCTTCCCAGAGCCCTTGCGAGCGCGCGAACCCCACCGGACATTGCACCGACGCGCGGCCCCGCGGGCCGACGACCGCTGGCGCCACCATGCGCGACTTTGACGCCTTCCAGCTGGTGGACGGGCCCCTCGGCGCCGTCGCCATGCTGCCGGCGCCGTTCTACCCGACGGCGCAGCACATGGCCATCGGCACGACGGACCCCGCGGTACGGCGACCGCACTGCTGGGCGGCACACGGCAGGCGCCGCTAACCGCTGGACGGTGCGAGCGCAGGGCGAGCGCAGGGGCCGTCTAACAGAACCCGACGGTGAGTGTGGGCTACATCCCATGGGTCAGCCCGAGCGCGGACGACGGCCCCGACAGCACGCGGATCGACCGCGGTCTCGTCCTGTCCCTGACAGCGACCGCGAGCCATGCTGGCGACGTCAACGGCGTTGCGGTACGGCGACCAGCCAGCCGTAAGTCGCCGGGTAGCAAACCGGAACCGCGCTGACGGAGCGGCCAAGGAGGTGCGCAACGGATGGCGGCGATCTGTGCGGCCCGCTAGCCGATCAGCGAGAGCTTGTTTGCGACGGCCGGTGGCGCCGGCGGGGTGTACCTCTACACGGCCGACACCAAGGTCAGCGCGGGCGCGCGACGAGCGGACGGCGCGGCGCGGACCGCGCCTAACGCTCTTGCCGACAGCTTTCAATGCCCTTAGCAGGACCAGAGCGGCAAGGAGGCCTCGCTGCGTGTGGCCACCGAATGGAAGGCCGCGGTATGCCGTGCGTCTGCTGCCGAGCCGTCAAATGTCCGGCGTGAGCCCTGACATCTCGCCGTTGGATGCGTTTTGCGCGGCACGGCCAGCATGCCTACCCCACCGGCGTCGCTGCACCGGTCCTGGCGGTGGCCGCGCGTCCGCTGGAGCAGCTGGATCCGGACATTGCTAGCGTGGGCGAGGACGGTCGGCTGGCGCTCTGGCGGGCGGATCGCGGGCACGCCGTGGCATCGGGTACGGCCATCGCGCCGATCAACGTTCGGTGTGCCGGCGCCGTCTCACACGGGCGCGGCCGCCACAACTTTGCGTGTGCCGCTTCCAGTGGTTGCCGACGCCATGACCGTCCACGGCGTGACGTACCTGAGCCGCGACACGATCGCGACCGCGAGCGCCAGCGGGCAGGTCAAGCTGTGGGACACGCGGCAGCTGGACCGGCCGGTCGCCGTGCTGGCCGACGCGCCGGAGCGGCCGGTGGCGCTGCTGACCGCACAGGCACACCCCACGCGTCCGGAGCGCCTGGTCACGGGCAACGCCGCGGGCGCCGTCGCGTTGTGGGACCTGCGCAACCTGGCGGCCGTGGCGTGCGTGCAGGCGCAGGTCCACAAGGGCGCCGTCCTCGCGGTGGCGCACCACCCGAACGCGCCGCACGTCGTCTTCTCGGGCGGCGCGGACGGCGGCGTTGGCGTCGTGGGCTTTGGCGAGGACCCCACGCGGCCGCCGCTTCGCAACGAGGTCTGGCGCCAGGTGCTGGCCAGCCGGCTGGCCGTCACCTCGGTGGCCCTCTCGGCAACGCAGGACGTGCTGGTCGCGGGCACCGCGGACGGCGCGCTGCTTCTCAAGCACGTCCGCCTCAGCTGAGCGAACGCCTAGACCGTTGTACAGTACGTGCAGATAGAGCACACGGGACGTGCATCGTGGGGCTAGTTTACAGTGATCTTTACACGTGCGACAGTACATGCCGGCGCCGTCTACGCGTGGCTCTTCTTGTCTTTCTGCTTGTCCTTCTTCTCCTTCTTCTTGTCCTTGTGTGGCTTGTCCTCTTTGCCGGCCTTGGCGCGCTTGGCCGGCGCTAACCGGTCCAGGCGGTCCCAGACGTCGTCGCCGCTGGCGCTGGCCTCGGCATCCTCGCCGTCGACGTCGCCGTCGTCGCCGCCGGCGCGCTTGCGCGGCCCGTTCGCGGTCTCGGCCAACATGGACGTGGCGGGCCCTTCGCTGCCCAGCAGGACCGCGTTGGTCCGGTGCTTCAGGTACACCTGCGGACGGGCACGCAAGCTTGGGGATAAAAAGCCAGCGTCCGCGTCAGCCACGCGGCCAGCCGAGCTGGCCTGCTCACGCCGCGGCCTCCTCGCACCTTCTTGACGAGCGAGCGGGTCGTGACGTCGTGTACCCTGAGGAAGCGGTCCAGCCCGACGCTGGCGACGAGCGGCAGCGTCTCGTGCATTTGCAGCTGCTGCACAGCGCCGGCAATGCCTGCGCCGTTGCAGCTCCACGACGCGAACGACAGCATGTCAGCAAAGACCCCCGCCCCGGCTGGGGCATGCGCGCCGTCCGCTTTCGCGCTGTCCGCATACCCTTGACGCCGCCGACGGTGCGGCCGGTCCGCAGGTCAAGGAGCACCACCGTGCCGACGTTGTTGCCGACCACGATCGTCCTACCGAGGCAGTTCCCCAGGCACGCCCACTGGGTAGCCGGTGAGCCGCCTTGCGACACCCTCGTCGGGCGTCGGGCGAGGAAATCCCTGGCGCGTACTGGCCATCGTGGCCGACGGCGATCGACTTGATCGGCATGTCGCCGACGTCCACGTCCAGGACCGGCCGCCGGCTTGCCTTGGTGTCGTAGACGCGCACCTGTTTGCGGTGCTCGGTCGCTTCACACTGGCGCCGAGCCCGTGTCATCAGTTGCGCCAGAAAGCTACGAAGCCGAAGCCGAAGCCGGCGGCGGCCCCGACCTGGTGGTACGCCGTGCCCGTGACGAGACGCGTGCCCTCGGCGTTCAGGAAGTGGATGTCGTTGATCGTGATGGGCACGCGGAGGTCCAGCTTGGTGTTCTTCACGTTGCGCGCTTGGAAGAGCGGCACGGTGCGATCCGCGCCCTGGAGGTCCCACACCTTGAGGTCGTTCTCCTTCCCGCCCGTGGCCACCAGGTTCTCCGTCCACGGGTTGGCGCGGAAGCGAAGGACGTCGCGGCCGGCCTTCCACGTGGCATCCTGGACGGCGCGCAGCCCGGCCCGATCGGAGCCCCAAGATCGCGCGTGTTGGCGCCCACGGGAGGCGCCAGAGCCAGGGCGCAGCGTCGCGCGAGACGCACCTCGCTGGCGTCGACGCTCGTGAGCGGCCGCACGACCAGGTCGCCCAGCTGCGTGCACGTTCGGAGGAACCTGAGCACAGCACGTCCGCCCCAAGCAGAGAAGGACACACGCCATACGTTACCCCCGCTCTTACACGCGCTGCACGGCGCCCGTGCCGTCCACGTACCCGCTGGCCGTGGCGTCCACGCCGGCGAGCGCGCCGCCGTCGCCAAAGCCCGCATAGTGGTGGACCACCTGGCCGGTGCGGATGTTGAGCCGATCGATGCCGCCGGTCAGGCGGGCCACCAGCACTTCGGTCTCTGCCTCGGCCGTCGCGCGGTTCCACGCGAGGTGGCGGACCTCGTAGGCGCGGTCGAGCGCGCCATGTGTGGCCACGACCGCGCCGCGGTCCAGATCGACGGCTGCGGGTTGCAGGCAGCGCCGGCGCACCCGTGATTTCCGCCGTGTCAGTCCCGGTCCAACGCGTCGCGGGCGTTGGCACAGTGCTGCTGGGGGAGCCCTCTGAGGAGGCCGGAAGGGGGCGCGCCGCCCGTGTGCCCGGCCGGGACGGCGCCGCCGTACCCTTCACGAGGCCGCCGTCGTCGCCCGTCACCGCCCGCATGGCCGCCGATGACGTCATCCCACTCGAGGGGCACAAACAGTTCTGTTCAGCGGACGGCGACGCAGCGGACGACGCAGACGAGGACGCAGCAGACGCCGCCGCAGGGGACGACACAGAAGAGGACGCGCGCTGCCGCGCGGTGGTGAGCACGGTGCTTCCACGATGGCAGAGTTGACGAGCTGTTTTCGAGCGCTGTACGGCGGACAAACAGGTAGTCTGCAGTGATGCACGGACATGCCTGATGCGTGCACGACGGATGCGTTCCAGCAACTCGAATGGCCAGCGCACGCCGGGCGCAGCTTTGGCACCATCCAGGGGCCGGCCGGCTGACGGCCGCATTGAGCGCACCCCGGAGCGCGTCCTTGGGGACAGCCGGATCAAGCCGGTCGGTTTCGGCCGTCCATAAATATTGAGGACGGCCTGGCACAAGTTGAAACATGCTAACAGCTGCTTTCTTGAATACACGTTGCTACACCGTGTTTGGCGCATCGCGCCAAAGCGCGCCCGGGCGCGCAGTCCAGGCATGCGGCTCGGTGAGCGGCCTGTTTTCGTGGCGCGGGGTCCGTAGTTGATGCCGCAGCAACAATTAAGGAGCAGGCTGTGCCTCTTCGACGCCGTGAAGAGCCGCCAGATGGCTTGGCGCGACGTGCCGGGCATTAGAGAAGCGCACGAGGCGCTGTGTTCGGGCAACTCGGTCGGGCAGCTCACCACTCCCGTTGCCTCAGGAGAACCTGGCCAAGGATTGCCGCGGCACGCCCGACCACCGCCCCCGTTAGCCCGGGCGCCTAACACCGCCACAGCAGCCAGCGTCGTGCGTACGCCGGCAAGAGGGCGACCAGCGCCGCCACGGCGTCGTCGTACTCCTCCCTGGTCAACTCCTCATCGCTGAACCGGGCCTTTTCGTAGAGCGCCACAAACTGCTCGACCGCCGCCGGATTCAGCGGCAGGTGCTGCGCGAGCATTGTCAGGTATTCTCGCACGCTCTGGTGGTCCGACCGCTCCCAATCGGGGTCGCGGTCCGCCGCCGCTTTTTCTGTGGCCCAAGGTAGGTTGGCCCTGAGCATGGTCTCGGCCGGCCGTCAGGCAGCTGTAACGGCGCTCAGCTGCAATGGCCGCACGGGCGGCCCTACCGAGGACCAAGTGAAGCATCGACACCGACGTCTTGTAGTGCACCAAGTCCATGTCGGTGCCTGCCGCCCGTCGCCGCGCGCTCACTCCAAGCAAGGGGGACGTTCCGGTTAAACCGCCGCCGGCCTACCACGGCCGCGGGCGCGCGCCAAGGACGAACCCGGGGCGCCCCAGCCGGGCCGGTGGCACGACTCCAGCGACGGCCGGATGGACTGCTGCAGGCCGATAGCCCGGACTAGCCCGCCGTTGATCACACGGTGCATGTACTAGCCACCGCGCCGCAAAACCGGGCGGGCGCCCCACCGCCACGGTGAGCGTCCGACTCAGCGCCTTCCGCCGCCAGCCGCAGGAACGCACTGGCGTGACGTGGTACGGCAGAATCGGCACGTAGTCCTTGGGAATCTCGGCCAGCGCGTTGCGGGTGGTGTACAGGCGAGTGGAAATGATGACCAGGCCCGTGCCAAACTGGGGCCGCCAGGGCGCACCGCGGCAGCAGTCCGCAAGCCATGTGAGCCCTGGTCGCCCGGTGGCAGCGAGTGCCGCGCCTCACGCCGCGTACGAGGACGCCGTAGGCGATGATAATGACGAGCAGGTTGGCCGCCAACAGCAGCTGGAGCGCGGTGACAACGAAGCAGACGCCGGCCGCCAGGACCAGCATGGTGAACAGGACGTTGTGGAGGCCCTGCGTCTCCGCCTGCGGCTGCTGCTGGCGGTCCATGGCGGCCGCCGCGCGTTTTGCCGCGCCCGGCCACCGCCGGGCTGGCCAGGCCAGGCCCCGAGTAACGCAAAACCGACCTCTGGCCGTTCCGGTGCCTCGCCGCCGCGGTTCGCAGCGTGCCCGTAGCCCTCCCGCTGGCCGCTAGCGGCCCTCCACGACGGCTGCCTCCCCTTCGCTCAGGCTTCCTCGGCTGCTTCCCGTGCGTCCGCGGCGTCGTCCCTACGCCTCTCCGCGAAGCCCCAGGGGCCGTCCGCGGCCCAGGCCCACGCTCACCGGCGCCGCCGCCGCTGCGCCCGCACGCTGCCCCGCCGTCTCACGTGATACACTGATCGCGTGACGTAAAGACGCGTGACCCATGAGTCACGTGCAGAGTGTTTTTTCGCGCCAAATCGCCACCGGCGGCGGACGGCGACGGCGGGCGCAGCGCTCGCGGGCCGTCCAATCCCCCCCTCCCCACGTTACCGACAAAGGGCGCGGCGACCTACGCAGCCCGTGGCACCGGAAGGACACCTTCAAAGTGGGGGGGCCAAGACGTCCGGCGGTGCGTGGCGGCGACCGTGTGCGGCCGCCGCGGCCAGGCAGCGCTCCCCGCCAAGGCGGGCACGCGCCCTGGAACGCAGCAACCCAGCGGGCGGGGGGAAGCCGCCATCGACAGCGGACCGGGACGCCCAAGCGACGCCCCTTCGTGGCCGGCCGGCGGTGCCAGTCCGTCTACGGTGGCCACCGCAACCGGTCGGCACCAGGAGCGGTGGGCAGACCCCCGCCTACCCTAGTGGGATTGGCACCGGATCTCGGGCCGCGGGCAGCTCCGCGAGGCTCTTGCACCCACTTGGCGCTCGCTCGTTGGGCGCGGTGATTGGCCGAGACGCGCCGGCAGGCGCAGGACCCAGCGGCCCGCCATGGCGGCCGCCACGGACGCCGCCAAGCTGGCGCCGGCGGCCCGCCTCGAGCGGCTTGGCGACGTCCTGCTCACGCCGACGCCGGCGCCGATCAACGGCATCGCCATCGAGGCGCTGCTGGACGCCTTCCTCGTGCTCTTTGACGAGTGCTCGTACTCGGAGCTCAAGCGCGAAAAGATCGTCGCCGACTTTGTGAAAGAATGTCCGTCGCGCAGCAGGCAGCACAGCGAGATGCGCAGTCCCGGCCCGCGACTCACCGCCCCTCCCGTTGTCTTGTCGCCTGGCCTCGGTTGACTTCCGTAGACGAGCCGACGGTCAAGGAGATCCGCTCGCATCTGATCCGCCGCAGCGACTTTGAGACCGTCAAAGTCATCGGGCGCGGCGCCTTTGGCGAGGTACGGACCACTGCATCCAGATCCGCCTTACGACGACGGGATTGCCTGACCTGTCGGTGGTGT
>Ga0180216_1003156_pt1 | contig 13232 bp, 8 predicted proteins | sample eDN3rd37CBELigMG_FD_128879 | JGI IMG/M metagenome (GOLD analysis project Ga0180216, IMG submission 128879) | Enriched Miracle-Growth compost microbial communities from Emeryville, California, USA - eDNA 3rd pass 37_C BE-Lig MG (version 2)... ... | reverse complement strand
GACGAGGACGTCGGACTGGGACGGAGTTCGAAAAGGACGCAGAGACAGGACAAGTGGAAGACAGAGGACGACGCACAGATGGTGCTCTTCGTCGCTGTCGCCCTCGCCAGTCGACCTCGTCGTCGTCCGTTCTTCGTCGCGTCAAAGAGGACGGCAGGAGCCTGTGAAGAGGTTAAGAGGAGCAGTGCCTGACGAGAGATCGGGCGTCCAAGTCAAGAAGGCTCACGGCGTGATCTCCACACTCCGAAGCCCGCAGCCGAGCTGCAACGGACACGATGGCGGCGCCCACGAAGGTTTTCGTAGCGGCAGCCCTGGCGGCCCTGGCGGCGGCGGCGGGGCCGGCGGCGGCGCAGATCCTGTTCGCGGGCGGCGAGTTCGAGCAGGCTGGCGGCGCGAGCGCCACGAACGTGGCGCAGTGGGAGGGCCCCGCGGAGGGCTGGAGCAACCTCGCGGCGCTGCCGCTCGCGGGCGACTCGATCTCGTCGCTGACGGTCTACCGCGGCGAGGTCGTCGCCGGCGGCCGCTTCCACGGCGGCGGCGGCCTCGAGGCCAACAACATCGCCATCTACGACGGCACGCACTGGCGGCCCATGGGCTCCGGCTGCGAGAACCGCGGCTCCGACTTTGCCGTGGACGTCTGGGCGCTCACCGTGTGGGACGACAAGCTCATCGCCGCCGGCTGGTTCGACACGGCTGGCGGCCAGCCGGCCAACAACGTCGCCGCGTGGGACGGCACCGCGTGGGTGTCGCTGGCCGACGGCGTGCCCAACGAGTGCCGCGCGGCGACCACCTACGCGGGCAAGCTTGTGGTCGGCGGCGACTTTACGCTCGTCGAGAACGGCACCGTCTCCAACGACCTCGCCCTCTGGGACGGCTCGGCGTGGCACCCGCTCGGCCCGGGCGTCACCTCGAACCGCAGCCGCGTGTGGGCGCTCGTGGAGTGGAACGGCGAGCTCATGGTCGGCGGCTCCTTCCTCGAGGTCGACGGCATCCCCGTGAACAACACCGCCATCTGGGACGGCGCGGCGTGGCGCGCCATGGGCACGGGCGTCCACATCGTCGTGGGCCCGTTCGACCCGATCGTCAAGGCCTTCGCCGTCTACCGCGGCGACCTCATCCTCGCCGGCCGCTTCCAGATCGCCGGCGGCCAGGAGATCCGCAACATCGCCCGCTGGGACGGCAGCGCGTACCACCCGCTCGGCGACGGCCTCAACGAGCGCGTCGACTCGCTCACCGTCTACAACGACTGGCTCATCGCTGGCGGCAACTTTGACCGCGCCGGCAACGTCGTCGCGCCGCACGTCGCCCGCTGGGACGGAACTGCCTGGTCCAGCATGGAGTTTGCCGAGGAGTGGAACGTCGCCATCCTCGTGCGCGCCCTCACCGTTGCGCCCGCGCCCCGTACGCAGGCGGCCATGCTAGCCGATTGTATCGGTCGTTCCTCAGATTGCTAAAGGCCTGCCCCCTCTGGTCTCCGCCCGCCCGCCGCCACAGCCACGTGCTCGCTGGTCGGGCCGACGTGGCGCGCCACGTACTCGGAAGCGGCCGGCTTTGACGTGCAGGAGGACGTCGTCTTTGGGAGCGACCTCAGCTTCTCCCAGACGCTGGTGGCGTCGAGCAGCGGCGACGCCTGCGCTGCCAACACCGTGACCTGGACCGGCGACTACCACGTCGAGGACGACTCCACCATGGTCGTCTCGTACATCCGCTGCACGGCCAGCGGGCCCGGCTGTCTGGCCTGCGGCGCCACGCGCGAGGAGCTCACGCGGTACAAGTTTGCGTACGACTGCCTCGGCCTCACCACCGTCGCCGCCGACAGTGAGACCGCCCGCGACTACGTCGCCGTCGCTCGGCGCTGAGCGCGCGCGCCGCCGCCGCCCTTTCGTAAAGGCCCATCCAGCTCCGCACGCCGTGCATCCAAGCCGGCGCTACACCGAGGACGCTTCGATTCATGGGGTGCTGACCTGGCTGTACAATGTCATGTCCGAGAAAGATGATAAACGGGACGCTGCAAAGCACCGCTCGCGGGGGAGGGAAACAAGAGGAGCGGAGGAGCGAGCAAAGTACAAGAGCCGAAATCACGGTGGCCGTGGGGGAAATGTGTACATCGGGGCGTCCACAACTGCCTCGCCCCGTATGTCGCGTGCGCCTACGCCAGCGGCGCAGGATTCGGAGCCGGTGCGGGCTCGTCGACGTCCGGGATGGGCGACAGGGCGCCCAGCCCCGGGAACCGCGGCTCCGAGTGGTGGATCTGCTGCAGCGCCGCCAAATCTTGGACGCGTGGCGGCTTCCACTCGCGCCGGCCCGAGGCCGTGCTGCGCACGCTCGCCTGCCGGCCGAGGTCGTGGCGGTGGCCGGCGCCCGCGCCCGCGCCCGAGACGACGCTCCCCGAGTCGGCCTGGCTCGACGGCCGGAGGCCGCCCGGGTGGTACGCAGTGCGCCGCGGCGGCTGCCGCCGCCCGCGCCGGTCGGTGCCGACGACGGAGGACGACCGGCTCTCTGAGTGGCTGTCGCCGCTGGCGCGCGCGGCCGCGTGGCCGTAGTAGTAGGCCGCCGGCGGCGCCGCCGCCACGGCGGTGCTGCGGCTGCGGCTGTAGCTGCGGCTGCGGCTGCGGCTGCGGCTGCGGCTGCGGCTGTCCTCGTCGTCGTACGTGGAGGTCTCGTCTTCGTCCTCGTCCTCGTCCTCCTCGCCGTCCTCGTCCTCGTCGTCGCCCGTCGGCGTGACGTCCTCGCTGCCCTCCGTCTCGTCGGTGCTCTCCTCGTCGTCGTCATAGTCGTCCTCGTCCTCGTCCTCCTCCTCCGTGGGGTCGTCAAAGGCGCCCGGCGGGATGATGGGCGCGCCGATCACGGCGCCGTACGGCGCGGCGACGCCCGGCGCGGCGACCGGCGCGGCCTCGTTGTCCGAGTCGTCGGCGTCGCCGTCGTCCTGCAGCTTGCGCGCGGCCGGGTCGTTGCGCCGAAAGTCGACGAGCTTGCCCGAGACCGGCCGCGGGCGGTACGTCGGCATGAGCAGCCAGATGATCATCGTCTGCGAGAACCGCAGCATCTGGCGGTACGAGTAGACAAACTCGTCGAAAAAGTCGCGCTTGGCCGGCAGCGGCACGCACGCCGAGAAGAGCAGCATCAGGGGCACGCCCGCGAACGCGAGGACGGCCAGCAGCGAGAAGAAGACGAGCCAGCCCGCCGCGGTCACCGGAATCAGCATGACCGAGCCGAGCAGCACCACCGTGTCCCACGCGGTGCCCACGATGCGGCCGCGGCCGCTAAAGTTGATGTCGCCGACAAAGCCAAACTCGGCGGCGTGCATGAGGCCCATCACGCCGAACGGCAGGAAGATGCCGGTCATGACCAGGACGAGGTTCACCAGCGCCATCAGCACCACGATCGGGAAGCCCGAGAAGAGGTAGCACGGCCAGAAGAACGCGCCGCGGCGCACGTGCGGCGGCTTGGCCTTGACGGTCTTGCCGAGCTGCAGCGTGCGCTGCAGCGCCGTGTACATGGCCGGGATGGAGAAGCGCTGCTGCACGCGCGGCACGCGGCCCTGCAGGTGCGCCGGCGGGGCCTTGAGCAGCTCCGACGCGCGGCGGCGCGGCGGCAGGCGCGCGCGGCGCTCCTCCTCGGTCAGGTCGGCGAGCGGGTCCGACATCGGCACCGCCACCCAGATGATGAGCACGCGCAGAAAGTGCAGCGCCTGCTGCAGCGACACGGCAAACTCGTTCCAGAACGACGCCGTCGGCTCGATCGGCACGAACGCCGACACGCCCAGCATGATCGGCAGGCCCACGACGGTGCTCACGACCAGCAGGACAAAGGCGGCGCACCAGAGCACGAAGACGGCCGGCGACACCACCGCCAGCTGCGCCAGCACGAGCCGGCGCCAGCCGCCCTTGAGCGTGGGCCGCTGCATAAAGTTGATGTCGCCGGCGAAGCCGTAGAAGACGATGCGGTGCAGCGCCTCGGCGCCGTAGGCGAAGAACACGCCCGAGAAGAAGCACGCCAGCCCAAACGCGCCGAGCAGGAGCAGGACCAGGCCGCCCGCCACCACGACGCACGGCACGAAGAACCGGCCGCGCCGCAGGAGGCCCTGCTCGTCGACCGGCCGCTCGCTGGCGCCCTCGGCGTGCCGCCGCAGCCGCTTGGCGCCGAGCAGGCCGTCGCGGCCCGGCTCCGCCACGAAGACGTCGCGGTTCTGGAACGCCGCCGACGCGAGGCCCGGGTGCAAGCCCGTCGGCAGCCCCGCCGCGACGGCGGCGGCGTCGGGGCCCAGCAGCGAGCGCAGCTTTTGCTTGTCGCGGCGGCGGCGGTACGCGGCGAGCGCGTCGGCCGCCCACGCCACCTTGCGGACGTTGTCGGCGGGCTCGCTGCGGAAGAGGATGTAGTCCGGCTCGTACGGCGGGAAGAGCGACCACACCAGGAGGCCGCAGGTGTACCGGAGCGCCTGCAGGAACGAGAACTTGAACTCGTCAAAGAACTCGAGGTCGGCGCGGATCGGCACGAACGCGCTGACCAGCAGCATGAGCGGCGCGAGCAGAAAGGCGGTCGCCGCGACCACGGCCGCGCCGCCGGCGACGAGCGCCAGCAGCACGGGCAGCAGCAGCACGATGTTGATGATGATGCCGCGGCGGTACCAGCCCGTGATCGGCGCGGGCGGCCGGATGTTGGCGTCGTCCACAAAGGCGTAGTGGCGCAGGCACACCATCGCCTCAATGCCCAGCGGGATGAACACCACCGAAAGCAGGCACGCCAGCGCGAACATGGCCAGCACCGGCAGCACCGGCCACACCGTCAGCACGTAGCACGGCACGAACAGCATGCCGCGCCGCTGCAGCAGCACCGCGGGCTCGTCCTCCGTCGCTGCCGCCTCCTTCTTGCCGCCCTTGGCGCTCCCGGGCGCCTTGAGCACCTCGACCTCGACTGGCGACACGGGTGCCTCCGGAGAGGGGATCGTGATCGTCAACGCGCCGGGCGCCCTCGCGGGCCCCGTGGCCGCGTCCGTCGCCTCGGGCGGCATGGTGCGATCGTGCGCAGCGCCAGCCGCCGGCGCGCGCCGCGGGAGGGGTGCGTCGTCGGTGCGCGTGAGCGGCGTCGGCCTTCACCGCAGCACGCGATCTCGATTGCCCCGTTGGTCGCGGGCGGGGGTGCCGATGGTCGTGCGCGTCCGGCGTCACGGGCCGAAAAACGTCCAACGCCCCGCCAGCGGCGCCCCAAAACGACGCGTGGGGAGGATGCACGTTCTGCGACGCGCCGATGCTGCCGCCGCCGCCGCCCGCCCGCCGCCCGTCGCCGCCCGTCGCCGCCCGTCGCCGCCCGTCGCCCGTCACGTTTTTTTCTCTTTTTCGATACGATCGGACAGGTGGATGAGCGGATCTGTGAACCTTCTCGAACATTCCAGAAGCTTCCACAAGATCGTGGTCCCCTCAAGGCGAGCACGCGCGTTCGCGCCTGTGGCTGACTCGTACTAGGTTGCCCCGCTGCCAGTAGGCATACCGTGGGTGCACCTCCGAACGAGGCCGACGGCGTTGCTGAGAATTATATTCATCGTTTAGTTATTTATGAGCACATGGGCGTTTCAAGTGTGCTGGACCTGCCTGCATGCATCATGTGAACGACGCTGTCGCATTAAAATTGGCCCACGCCGCTGCTGCAAAGCTATAGAACAGGCTGCATACGCTTGTACGTATACGTTGCGCGCGATTGAACGACAGTGTCGCATTAGCTAGTAGTTGGCTGCATGCGCTGGGGCTACGCGCGGTTCTGTCCACGCACACACGCATGCACAGCTCGCTTCCGATATGATTTTGTCTGCATCTGAGATCGTATTCCATGTGCATGCCAATACGCGTTCACGTGCAGTAACCATGAGCGTATGTGCATGGATCGCCATGCTTGTGTGTTGACAGGTACGTTGTGAGCAGCCGCGACCCGTCCGCGCTTCCTCCGGCCATGCTGCTCTGCATACATGCATGGAGAATTCATCACCAGTGTGCTAGCTGGTCTGCATGCCGGTCCTTCCTTGTGTGGCCATGCACGCCAATCCTATGACACAAAGAGACACGTACACGTGTGTTCTCTGCCTTTTCCATCTTTTTGCCTCCGTAGTCTCCTTGTCCTGTGGTCGCGACCGTGCGGCCGCGACGCTGGTCCTTCCCTTTCTCTGGGCCGGCGCATCGACGACGCGGACGGTCGCATCTCGGGCAGCCGCTGCATCAGAAGGATGACGTCACCTATGAGTGCGCCAGCGGGGTCGGCGCGCCAGCGCACGGAACCCGCGCCGGCGCCAGCCACCATGGACGCCGTGGACGCCGTGGACGCCGCAGAGGGCGTGGACACCGTGAAGTGCGCCGACACGCCCCTCGGCAACATGCCGCCGGTCGCGGAGGACGGCGGCAGCAGCACGCCCGCCGAGCCGCGAGCGCCACCGGCCGACGCGGCGGCGGACGAGCCCCCGGCCGAAACGCACGGCGGCGACGCGGACGGGCCGGTCAACGCGGCGGATCTCGCCACGGACGCGGCCGACGCGCCGCGGTCACCGGGCCAGGAGAAGGTGGCGGCGTCGGAGGGCAGCGCCGCAGCGGCCGCGGTGGCGGACAGCACGGCTGTCGAGCCGGCCAGCGCCGGCGCCACGCCGGCACGCAGCGCAGCCAGCACGCCGCCAACCGGCGGCCGGCCGCCGCGGCCGCTGCTCAATGCCGACACGGTCCCCAGCCTGCCCAACTTGAACCTGCGTCTGCACCTGCCGCCCGTGGGCTTTGCGGCGCAGCACGCGGGCTGCGTGGCCGGCGCGCTCGCCGAGATGGACGGCGCCGCGCCGCCGCCGCAGCGGACCGTGGTGGTGGACGGCGAGGTCATCACCTTCTTCCTGCTGGCGCAGCTGCCGCCGTACCGGCGGCCGCAGGACGACGCCGAGAACCTCCTGGCGTCGCTGTCCATCGGGATCGACGTCGTCCCGCTCGGCGGCGCGGCCGTCGGGCCCATCGCCGCCGACCACATCGAGTACGGCCACGCCGGCGCGGACGCCGCGGACGGCGCCGCAGCGGCGAATGGGCTGCGCCCGGGCGGCGAGCGCGGCCGCCGCACCGTCGTGTCGGTGGACTCGCGCGAGAGCCACCACGGCGTCGCGTCCCTGCTGCACTCGGCGGCGGTCAGCAACACGCCGCAGGGCACCGACGGCAGTGCGGCCGTCGCGGCCGCCGCGGCCACGCTCGCGGGTGCCGACGGCCTGCGGGGGCCGACCTTTTACGTGCTCCGGAACGGCTGGATCGCGTACCCGCTGCACGCCAAGATTGCCGTGCCCGCGATCGAGGAGGGCAGCGAGGACACGGCGCTCTCACTCGTGGTCTCGGTGACGCAGCGAATCGACGCGAGCGACGAGGGGCTTGCCCTGGCCGGCGGCAGTGGCGCCGACGGCGCCGCGGGCAGCACCGCCAGCGCGGCTGCGCCGCCGAGCCCGCTGAGCGAGTTCCATGCCAAGATGGAGCGGCTGCCCGTGCGGCCGCACGACGTCGAGCCGCAGACCATCACGATCGACAGCATCGTGGGCCACATGCACCGCCGCGCGCTCGGCCGCGCGGCCGCGGCGACCGCGCACCACGTGCGAGACAGCGTGGGTGGTGGCGCCGGCGGCCGGGCAGCCACGGTGTACCGGCGCTGCCTCGCGCGCTCGCTGATCGCGGTGACACCCGTCGCGGTGGCGCTCGAGACGGTTGTGATGGCCGACCGCCGCGCGCTGCTCGCGGTGCAGATCACCAACCGGCTCTGGGAAGCTGTGCGCGCCGCACAGAAACTCCAGGCCACGCAGCCGACCGCCGACGTCGCCGGCGCACGGCCGGGCATGGGACCGCGTCTTCCGTCGCACCACCGCGCGCACCTACACGGTCCCGTCCCCAACGGATCCGCCGCGGGCACTGCGGTGGTGTCGCCCGTGACGCCGCTGGCCAGCCTGACGCCGCCCCCCAACATCCCGGCGCCGGCGTCGGCGCCGCCGGTCGCGCTCAAGCCGGGCGTCGGCCCGGCCGCCCCGGTCGGCGAGCGGCCGGCGGGCGCGCCGCAGACCGCGGTGACGCCCCCTCCGACGCAGCCGCCGCCGCTGCTCGCGCCGCCCGTGACCGCGCCGGTGCCCCAGGCGCCGTCGCCGTCCACGAGCCCGTCGCCGACCCTCAACCTCTTTGCGTCGGCGTTTGGCGAGCGCACCAACGCCCTGCGGCAGCGCGCGTCGAACCTGACGGCGAGCGTGTCGCAGGCGCTCTCGGGGCCGAAGAAAGGCGCCGCCAAGACGGCGTCGTCCACCACCGTCGTGAGCCGCGGCCCCAGCCTCACCACGGCCGAGCTGCCCGTTGCGCCCGCCGCACCCGCCTCCGCCACTACGCCGGGGCTGGCCACCGCACCGGCGGCCGCGAGCGCTGTGACGCCCACCGCCTCGCCGGCCGCCGTGCGCGTCGGCGGGCGGCCGCCGGTGGCCGAGCCGCCGGGCCGGCTCACGACGTCTTTCCTGGGCAACACCGACTGGCTGCGCGCCGCCGCGCCGGCGACGGCGCAATCACTCGAGACCGACACCTCGCTCCGTCCCGAGGTCGTCGCGGAAGGCAGGGCCGATGGCGCAGTCGGCAGGCGTAGAGGTGATGGCGGCAGCGGGCTAACCAGCGCTCCGCAACGAGATGCGAGGGGGGCCACCGGCCAGGGGCGGTCCCGGCGATTCGCGTGGTGGACGTGCAGCTCCGACTGGGCCCGCCCGAAGAGTACAGCGGCCCGCGCCTCGATTTGGACGCCGTCTTCAAAGTGCACATGCACCTGGTGCGCGGGAGTGCATCGACGGATGCGCAAGAGCTGCGTTTGGGGCCGACTCATGATTGGTTCGCTCAGTTTCCGCGCCCATGGCGACGACGCAGGGCACCGTGCAAGAAGCGGCGCTGGCGCCTGCCGAGAGCGCCGCGGTGGTGGCGAATCTGCTGCTGCTCTGCGACCACCTGCCCAACGACCTGCTGGGCCTCGGCAAGCCGTGCGTGGTCACGGTGACGGTGCACCTGGAGCTGGTGGACCGCGGCACCCGCGGCGGCGCCGCGGCCGTGTGGCCCGGCCGGCTCTCGTTCGCGTACCACTACCCGCTGGACGTGGCGCGGCTGTTTGGCGGTGCCAGCGCCCGGCGCGACTTCACCACCATCAGCGTCTCCGGTGCGCCGGCCGACCTGACGGGTCGCGCGTGTGTGGGCCTGCCGCGCGCTGACCCGCCCGGTGGACCCGCGTGGGTTTACGGGCACGGTCACGTAGCCGAAGACGCGCCCATTACGGTGAACCAGCCCTTCTACGTTGCGCTGGTGGTCACCAACGACTCGGCGACGAGCCACGACCTCTGGCTTCGGCTCGGGGACTGCGGACGGTGCGGCGTTGCTCGAGCACAGCGGCCGAGCGAGACGAACCGTAAGTTTTTGACGCATTCCGGCCGCCTTGCTTCGTGGACTGCCCGGCACTAGCCTGCCGCGCGAGATGAAGGCGCTGCCGGACGTGCCGCCCGAGGCCGCGGAGGGCCGCCGGCGGTCGTCGTCGGCCGCGTCCACGATGCTGCTGGACAGCGCGTCGGTCCACACGCGGTCCAGCCTCGACCTCGCGGCGTCGACGCAGCTGCCCATGGCGCGCAGCCTCGAGAGCAACATCCACCTGGGGTACGGCGCCTCGCGCGCGGGCCGCGTGGTGGACAGGGCTCGCGCCCGCTCACAACTGCTTTTTCCTCGCTGCATCGTTGGCTGGTGCGGCGGCAGCCGCGTGGAGGCGCACACGTCGCTGCATCGGCGGCTGGGCTTTGTCGCGTTTGAGCCAGGCGCGCACGTGCTGCCGCCGCTCACGATCGGCGCAGACCCGGACCGCAGCGGGTCGGCGCGCTACACCGTCCACGTGCCGCAGCCGCTGCGTGTCGTGGTCAACCCGGCCTCGCACGTGCCCAGCGGCGTTGTCGCACCGGCGACGGCGGTGGCGGCGGCGTCCACCCTGTAACATATTGTTTGCTATGGTTCTGTACAGACGCGACGTTTTTTGACAGATGCTGCTCGCCCTCCTCCTCCGGGCACTCGGCCTGCTCACCTGAGCGTGTTGCCGCTGCCCGAGAACGGCGCGAAGCCCGTGGTCTTCTTTGCCGCCGTCGACTGCCGCACCACGAGCGCACGCGGCAGTGACGACCCGGGTCGCAGTCAGCCCACGTTTGGACAGCGGCCGCGCAATCCCCCGCCCCCATCGCCTGGTGCCACGTACGTCAGCGCGCGCGGGCGCAGCGCCACCGTTGGTGCTGCCCGCGCCGCCAGCGGCGGGCGTGGGCGCCGACGCCGGCGCGCCAAAGTTGAAGCTGAGCTTGCCCTTGGTGACGGCCAGCGGAGCCACGTTCACCGACGGCGAGAACGACGCCAGGCCAGCTGACCGCGGCGACGTTCCCGTGGGAACACCCTGGCCGTTCGTCGCCGTCGCGGCCGAGGGCCTGTCCGCGGGAACCACCCACCAAACCGGAAGGCGACCGTACAAACGTCATTTCAGCCCGCACAAGACTCCCAGGGTTCTGCGGCGGGCACACGGCGTACGGCCGCGAGGTCGGCACGGCCTTGGGCGCGCTGGGGCTCGGGCGGCCGCGGAGGGTCTGCCCCTGCCCGGCAAAGGGCACGAACTTGTTGGCGTCCTCCGGCTCCGGCGCGGCGGGCGCGGGCGAGGCGCCGGGGATCGTGGGCGACGCCGTGCCCGCCGGCGCGGGCGTCGCGGCGGTGGACGCCGGCTTCGAGGCGGCCGGCTCAACATAGCCCGGCGGAGGCGCAAAGTCGACCTCGACGTCGGTCTCGATGACCGAGATGGCGTCGCCCGGCTTGGTCTCCAGCACCTTGAGGTGGTACACGCGGTCCGCGTGCGAGATGGCGATGACGTCGCCCACCGTCACGCACGCAAAGCTGCGCAGCGCGCGCTCCAGCCTGTTTCGGCCAGTCGGCGCACAGGAGCCGCGGGCCCGAACAGCGTCAGGCGGTGCTCCCGGCCGCGGTTGCGGGCGGGGACGGCGCCGTACACCACGCGGGGGTTACTCAGGTCCAGGAAGGCCACCTCCTGCGGCTGGATCTTGAGGAACTTGCCTAGGCTCAGGTTGACGCTCTTGAGGACGGCGCGCTGGCCGTCCCGCAGCGCCAGCTGCTCCATCATCTGCGAATGCCGAGCGCGTGCCCATCGCGGCATACGCCGCCGCTGAGCTCGGCGGCTCCAACGCGAACAGGCACGGCTGCCGCCCCGGCGCCTACCCATTGCGGCAGGTAGGCACGGCCCTCTTCGGCGACGAATTCGAGGACGCCGCAGTGGGTGGAGAGCCCAGTGGCGTCGTTCCGGATCTGGAAGAGCATGGGGTAGACAATGTTGAGCTGGGCTGTGGGCCCGGCCACGCCCCGGCCGGCCAACGCCAATCGCATGCTGGCGTGAGTCCGCGGCGTCCGAGCGCCCAGGCCCGGCAGCGGGCGCGGAGTACATACCCAGCGTATGCAGGGCACTTGGCGGCAGCAGGACTGGCAACCGCCGAGCCAGGCACGCATACTACTGCAGCGTCAGCACGGATACCGCGGTGTCGCCGGCCCGGTGGGGGCGCACACGCACTCTTGCCGCCAAACTCGAGCTCGGGCCGGTGCTGCTGCCCCCCAAACATGACGAGCGAGTAGCAGCTGAACGCCCGCTCGAAGGGCCGGTTCGCGGCTTCGTAGCCGGACAGGAAGGGCACGTGGAACTGCTGGCCGGCCCGCCCTCCCTTATCGGGCGTGCAGGGAAATCAGCCCTCCCAGCACGCCGCCAAGGCCGTGCGTGCCAGCCACCCGCCGCCGCCGCCGCGCGGCACGCACCATGGTGCCGGCGCCGCTGCCCGCCGCTCGGCGGTGCGTGTGCCGACCAAGGCAGCTGGTGCGTCGCTCGGTGGTGGCCCGGTGGCGTCACTGGGCGCGGCCGCGCCTGCGCGTTCCACGTCGCCCGTGCCCTTGAAACGCTCGCGGTGATGAGGTCAGCCGCCTGGCGCCCGCCCCCCACGCAGACTAACCACGATTCCGCAGTGGCTTACCCTGCAGAGCGCCTTGCAACGCGGCGGCTGGTACTGCTGGCGGCGGCGGTGGTGGCGGGTGGTGGCGGCGGCGGGCGGTGTCGTGGCGCGGCCCGTCGGCGCGTCGTCTCGCGCGGCGGCGGCGGCCTTCGGCGACTGTTTGGCGGGTAAATGTTGGTTGTGGCGGGTACAGACCCGTTGATCGGGTCCCAGTCGAACCCCGATCAACGGACTGAACGCGACGTGCACGCTGACGTCTGGGCGACGCCTCGATAGGGCCCCACCGGCAATGCATGGAGCGTTCGCGCAGTCCAGTATGCAAAGGGCCGTGGAGGCGTCCGCCTGAGCGAATAGATGCAGGGACCTGTGGCACTCGAGTTCCCTTTAGCGTCAATCTACCAATACCAATATGCGACGTTGGTCTATCGGGACACATCGGACGAGGAACGGCCGCGCGTACGTGTTCGCCGGCGTATCCGCGATGCAGCCGGCGCGCGCAGAGCGCGATGCGGCACGCACCGCACTGGGCCCACGTACCGCACGCCAGGGCCGAGCCTGCCAGTACCATGCCATGTGGTCGTTGGGTTACCCTGTATTCTGTGGCGCATGGCGCTCGAGGTACCAGCGCGGTGGTTGCGGTCGGTGGCGGCGCAAGATGGTCCGGTCATCGGGTTGCAGAATCAATCCGATGATCGGACAAGACCCAGTCACAAAGCATGAGAGCGTGCTGCACGTGCCGACGTCGCCCGCCCGCCTGCGGCTTCTAGAAAAGGGCGGTCGTGCGGCCTTGACATCCCGCCGGCGGTGAGTGCGTGTGACGCTGTCCGCCCGCTGCATAGCGATCGCGTGCTGAGAACGGCGACCGCGCTGCCTCTGCAAGGAAATCGGCGGACGAGGTAGGCCAGTAGCAGGCGTCTGCAAACGACGGTCGTGGTCGCTACCGCGGAAAGCAGCGCACCGTACGCTGACCACCGGACGTGCCCGTGGACCTGCCGCGAGGCAAGCGGACCGGTTGGGCGGCTATTTCGACAATGGCGCTTCGCTGGGTCCTGGTCGCGGCCGCGGCGGCCGCTACGTTCGGCGCGGTAGCCGCCATGTCGGACCTCACGGCCGGCAGCTACCAGTGCTGCGCCGGCTCGAGTGCCTGCTCAAGTGGCAGTGAGCAGGTTGGATGCAACGGCGACCTCATCTACGTCTGCTG
>Ga0180216_1003153_pt1 | contig 13238 bp, 18 predicted proteins | sample eDN3rd37CBELigMG_FD_128879 | JGI IMG/M metagenome (GOLD analysis project Ga0180216, IMG submission 128879) | Enriched Miracle-Growth compost microbial communities from Emeryville, California, USA - eDNA 3rd pass 37_C BE-Lig MG (version 2)... ... | reverse complement strand
GGGGGGGGGGGGGGGGGGGGGCGGGGGGGGGGGCCGGGGGGGGGTGGGGGGGGGCCGAGGGGGGGGGGCCGTGGGCGGGGTCTGCGTGTGGCGGCGTGGGCGGGCGGGCGCTCGACTTGAGGGGCACTCTGACGATCGAGCGACCTGGCCCTCGCCGGCCCAGCTTGCCCGGCCCGACACTGCCCGAGAGGACGCTGTGGCGCAATAGGGCCCCACGGTAAGGTGGAACTATATGATAGGGCGGTGACTTTGTACATAGCGACGAGGGAAAGAAACGGCTCGCGTTAGAGCAGCAGCGTGTTGGGATCCTCCAGGTAGCCGCGGAACGCCGCCAGCCACTGCGCGCCCACCGCGCCGTCCACCACGCGGTGGTCGCACGACAGCGTCACCGTCATCACCGACGCCGTCTCCACGCCGCTGGGCGTCTTGCTCGACGGCAGCAGCCGCTTCTCCACGCTGCCGACCGCCAGGATGCATGCCTGCGGCGGGTTGATGATCGCCGTGAACTCGCGGATGCCGTACATGCCCAGGTTGGAGATGCTGAAGGTGCCGCCCTGGATGCGAGGACGCCCGAGGGGGCTGGCGCGCCAGCCGCGATGAGCTTCCCCCGCCTAGCGCTGCGTGCGCCCGCCCCGTCGGCACGCACCTGGAACTCGTGCGGGGCCAGCTTGCCGTCCATGGCCTTGGCTTGCAGCGTCTTGACGAGGTTGGAGATGGCGGCCAGGCCCTTGGTGTCGGCCGCCGGCACGATGGGCGTGATCAGGCCCGTCGGCGTGGCGACGGCGACGGAGATGTCCGCGCGGTTGTACCTGCCGCCAGCAGCGCCAGGCCGCTCAGGCGAGTGGGCACGTGTGTTACGGGCGCGACCCGCAGCGGAGATGGGGCCCCATCGCGCCGCGCACCGCCGGATGTGGTCGCCGTGCCAGGCGCTGTTCACCTCGGGCACCTGCATCAGCGCCTTGGCCGCCGCCTTGATGACAAAGTCGTTGATGGAGAGCTTGTACTTGCCGTTCGCCGCTGTGTTCAGACTCTCGCGCACCCTGCTCCCCCCGCAACGCGCACCGCAGACGCAGCAGCTTCCACGCACCCAGCGACGTCAGAGGAGGAAGAGAAGGACGCCGCGGCGTGCGTCGCAACCGCGCCGCTTGACGGCCGTACAGGAGAATCTTGTCCATGCGCACGTCGATGGTCTGGTAGTAGTGCGGCACTGTCTGCTTCGACTCGGTGAGCCGGCGGGCGATCACCTGGCGCATGTTGGACAGCGGAATCTCCGTGTACGCAGCGGACGGGGTCGGCGCCGCAGCCGCCTTCGGTGCCGCCGGGGCGGGTGCCGCAGCCGCGCCGGGCTTGAAGTTCAGGACGTCCTCCTTGATGATGCGGCCCTCGGGGCCCGTGCCGCGGACCTGCGACAGGTCAATGCCGCGCTCCTCGGCCACCTTGCGTGCGATGGGGCTGGCGAGAATGCGGCCGCCGGCGGGGCTCGGCGCCGGCGGTGCCGCGGCGGGCGCCGCGGCGGGCGCCGCGGCGGGCGGCGCGGCGGGCGGCGCCTCCGCCTTCTTCTCTGGCTGCGGCTGGGGCGGCGCCGGCGTGGGCGCGGCCGCGGCCGCGGGCGCGGCGTCCTCCTCTTCAACGGCGTAGTCGGCAAAGGCGGCCACGTCCTCCTTCTTCTCCACAAGCACGCCAATGGGCTGGTGTGGGCATGGGCGCAACGCCGTTGGCGGTGTGACACTGCGCGTTGAGACGGCCGCCCGCACGGTAAGCCTTGCCCTTCGGCGCAGCAACAATACGCCACCTTGTTCACGGGCACGTTGGCAGTGCCCGACTTGACGAGAATCTTGGCCAGCACGCCTTCCTCCTGGGATTCAAAGTCCATGGTTGCCTTGTCCGTCTCGATCGACGCGAGCACGTCACCAGGGGCGACCGTGTCGCCGACGTTCTTCACCCATTTCTCCAGGTTGCCGGAGACCATGGTTGGCGAGAGCGCCGGCATGAGGATCTTGGTGTGCCTCGGGTACGCTGCGGCGCCGGCCCAGCTCCGCCCGCGCGTGCCCGCCCGCCGCGTCAGCACCCTCGCTCGCCAGCGGGTGTTTCAGGCCCTGCCCCCTCCCCCGCACCTTTCCCGGCATAGAAGCGCAGCACCAGGCTCGCCGGCAGGGCGGGCCGTGCGCCGGCCACTGCGACGCTGCGGTGGCGCCGTGCCAAAACGCGCGGGCGCCGCGACCCAAGGTGGGGAACGTTAGCCGGGGGCGCGGGGGGGGACGCGGCAGGCGGGCGGCGCGCGACCGGGTGATGACTCACCGCGCGGCCGGGGCGACGACGGTGTGGGTGGCGGCGGCGCGGGCGGCCGCGGTGGCGGCGTAGCGGAGCATGGCCGGCCGACGGTTCTGCGACGCCCAGCTGGCGGGCCGCGGGAGTGGCTGCGACGTGCGGACAGCGGCCGAGTGGGGGGGGGGCGCGACGCTGAAAAAGACGCTGGACGCGGCGCCGGGAGCGAAATGCTGACGATGACGTCAGCATTGCTGGGGCGGCGGGCCGGCTGGGGTCCAGGGGCGCACACAGGGCTGCGCCCGGGCCCTCGGGTCCTCACCGTCGGCCGTGCGCTGGCTCGCGCTGCGGGGAGCGCGTGCTGCGAAGGGGTGAATGGGTGTACTGTAGTGGAGAAAGCTCTTGTACAAGGAGAAGTTTTTGCGACAAAAAGGGATACGCACGCATGGTGCCGGCGTGCTTCTCTACGCGGCTGCTTGCCGCTCCTCTTCGCGCTTGCCGTGGGTAAATGCTGCGGAGCACTTGGCCATCGTCTGCGACGCCCGCGAGATCGGGTCCGTCAGGTAGTAGTCGCGGATGGCCAGCTCGAACGGCTTGGCCGACGGCTTGACCGACGCGCCGGCCTGCGCGAGCGCGCGGAGGCCCAGCGACGTGGTGCTCGGCCGCTCGACGCGGTCGACCTCGCCGAACGTAGGCGCGACGTCGGCGAGGCGCGCGCGGACCTGCTCGACGGTGTCGTACGGGAGGGTCACGCCGAGGACCTCGGAGAGCGCGCGGACAATCTTCCAGTCCTCGCGCGCGTTGGCCGGCGGGTTCACGGCGGCGCGCGTCCGCTGGACGCGGCCCTCCAGGTTGACGTACGACGCCGTCTTCTCGGTGTAGGCGGCGCCCGGCAGGATGACGTCGGCGTAGTTGGCGCCCACGTCGCCGTGATGGCCCTGCCGCGCAGAAAATGGGATGGCAGCAGCGCGGAGGGCGCAGGGCAGTGCGTCTGTCGTGAGTGGCCCCGCAGCGACGGCAGCGCACCGAAGCGCGCGGCGCGCGCCGCCGCCGCACCTGGTAGATGACAAAGGCGTCCTTCGGGATGTCCTTGCCCGAGATCTCGTCCGCACCGAGCAGGTACAGGACGCGCGACGCGTTGGGCTGGCCCAGGGTGGCCTGCGCGCCGGGCACGAAGCCCAGGTCCAAGGCGGCGGTGCGGCCGGCGAACTACGGGGCTACAACAAAACCGGCCAGAACCCATACGGCCGTCAGCATGGCATCCCCTCCTCTTTTGATTGCCGAGGCGGACCGCGACGCCGTACGCGCTGCAGGACGCCGTAGCCGTTCCAGCCGTCCTTCTGCAGGTTAGTCCAGGACGGCAGCGCGGCCAGCGCGGCAAAGATGGCGGGCGCGTCCTCGCGCAGTGCGACGTCGGCGCCGACGATCACGGCCGGCCGCTTGGCCTGCGCGAGCCGGGTGGCGAGCGGCGACGACCGCTTGGCCAGCAGGTCGACGAGGTCCTGCGGCGAGCTGCCGTAGTGGTCGTACTCGACGGTCAGCTTGACCTTGGGGCCGACGACGGCGATGTCCTGGCCGCGGTGGAGGTACGCCTTGCGCAGGCGCGCCTGCAGGAGCGGCGCCTCGTGCCGCGGGTTCGTGCCGACCAGCAGAACGTAGTCGGCCTCCTCGAGGCCCTGCAGGCCCGAGTTGAGGATGTAGTTGCCGCTGCACGCGCGCGCGCCGGAGCAACTCAAGCCGAAGTGCGGGCCCCAGTCAGCGGGGCCCGCGTGGACCCCTGCCCCGCCCGCCCGCGGGGGGGGGGCGCTCCCGTACCGGACGTCGACGCCGTAGGCGGGGGCGGCGCGCTCGTTTTCAAAGAGCAGGTTGTCGGACCCGAGGCGGTGGAAGAGGTCTTTGAGCGCGACCATGCTCTCGGCGTCGGCGAGCTGGCCCGCGATGGCGGTCATCTGGTTGCCCGGCACCGTCGAGAAGACCTCCCGGATGCGGTGGAACGCCTCCTCCCACGTGGCCGGCACGAACGTGTCGCCGCGGCTGCCGTGGCGCATCCAACGGGGGGCTGGTGGGCGCATCGCGTGCGCGCGTTAGCTAGGGTCGGCCGCGTGCGGGCGGACCGCGCTCGGCGGATAATTCGGCGTACCGAACGAGCGGCTGCGTCAGGCGCTGGCGCTTCAGGCCGTCGTAGGCGAAGCGGCCCTTGTCGGCCAGCCACTCCTCGTTCACCTCTTCGTGCAGGCGCGGCAGGATGCGCATGACCTCGGTGCCGCGGGCGTCGACGCGGATGTTGGCGCCGACCGCGTCGTGGACGTCGATGGACTCGACGTGGCGGAGCTCCCACGGGCGCGCCGTGAACGCGTACGGCTTGGAGGTCAGCGCGCCGACGGGGCAGAGGTCGATGATGTTGCCGGACAGCTCCGAGTCCATCAGCTTCTCGACGTAGGTGCCGATCTGCATGTCGTTGCCGCGGCCGCTGGTGCCGAGGTCCTCGAAGCCGGCCACCTCGTTGGCGAAGCGGACACAGCGCGTGCAGTGGATGCAGCGGGTCATCACCGTCTTGACCTGCGGCCGGCCGCCGCCGCGGAGCAATTGAAATAGGCAGCGCGCGCAGAGTGAGCTCACCGAACGCCAGCGCCCCAGGCAGCGCCTCCGGCTAGGAGCAGCACGCGGGACGCACCAGCGGGCCAAAGTTCTTGTCTTCCACGGCGCGCTTGCCCGCCGCAAACTCGAGGAACCGCGAGCGGTCCGAGCCAAAGGCCATGGACTGGTCCTGCAGGTCGCACTCGCCGGCCTGGTCGCAGATGGGGCAGTCCAGCGGGTGGTTGGCCAGCAGGAACTCCATCACGCCCTCGCGCGCCTTCTTGACCATGGGCGTGTTGGTCTTGACCTGCGCCGCACGCGCACCCCCACAATGCTGCGCTACTCCATCGCTGCTGCGTGTTAACGCCTGGTGGGTCCCGCGGCACCCGTCGCCGCCGCATCGAGCCAGCGCACCTTCATGCCGGGCGCGGCGGGCATGGCGCAGGAGGCGATGGGCTTGGGCGTCTTCTCCACCTCGACCAGGCACATGCGGCAGTTGCCGGCGATGGCAAGGCGCTTTCCGCAGGCCCCGTCCCGGACCGTGCCAGCGTCCCAGCCGTGTGAGCCGGCGGCGGCGCAACCCAGCCGCTTCCGCTCCGGCGGCCGCGTGCGCACCTCGTGGTAGCAGAAGCGCGGAATCTCGACGCCGGCCTGCTCGCACGCCACGATGAGCGGCGTGTTGGGCGGCACGGTCACCTTCTTGCCATCCACCTCCACCTCGATCCCCTGCGGCGCGGCCGGCGGCGGCGGCGGCGGCGGCGGCGGCGCGGCCCCGCCGGCTGGCGGGTTCGGGGTGGCCGCGGTGGCCTGGCCACGCGCTGTACCGGCACCGGCGCAACCGACGAACGAGCGGTCGGTGTACGCGTCAACCCGCGGGTCCTACCGAGCGCCGTCCGGGTGCGGCGCCCTGCGCGTCAGCTGCCTCGCGTACCGCCCGCGGCGGCGACGAAGCGGCGGAAGGCGAGGGCGCGGCGCGCCGGGGTCGTGGCGATGGCCTGCATCATTTTCTCTCCGTGGCGGGGAGCGCGCTGGCGGGCGTGTGAACCCGAGCCGCCTGGCGTGCGTGTGGGGGCCCTACGTTTGGGGAGGCCGCGGCGTTAGCGGCAGCGGCGGCGGCAGCGGTGGCGGCGGCGGCGGCAGGCGCGGGCGCGACGAACCGGCGGCAGGCGCGCAAGGAAAAAGAAGCGACTGACGACTCGCGGGGCACTTGCCCTGCTGGCGGGGCACTTGCTGGCGGGGCACGAGTGTTGGCGCCATTGTGACGTCATCGGCAACATGCGGCCGCGGCGGTGGTCGACGCAGGCCCGTGCGGCGCCGCACAGCGACGGGCAGGCGCACGCAGACCACGCCGGCGGGGCAGAAAGACCGCTCGGCCAGGATCTATGCAAGGCCACTTGTGTGGGTGAGCGATATAGCTGCTGCGATCGCGAGAACGTCGCTCCCGCCCTGCCGGCCAACGGCGGCGGCGTGCGCCGACACCCATGGCCGCTGACGGGGTCGCGCTGCCACCCAACAGCCTGGCGCGCAAGACGCCCTTCCTGGAGCTCTGCGAGCAGCTGGAGCGCATTGCCCGTGTCAAGGCCTCGGCCAAGCGCAAAATCATTGAAGAGCTGCTGAACAACTGGATGCAGCAGGACGAGACCAAGGACATCTACCCCCTTATGCGCCTGATCCTGCCGCAAGTGCGTTTCCCCGGCACACCTACGTGGGCGCCAGCGACAGCACAGCGCTAACAAGCGCGACCCTGCCCCTGCGTTGGGGCGCACGCGACGCCAGCTGGACCGCGCACGCCCGACGTACGGCATGAAGCAGACTGTTCTGGCAAAACGCTACATCGAGGTGCTCAACCTCGCGCGCGACAGCCCCGACGCCCTGACGCTCCTCAACTGGACCGCGCCGCGATTTGCCACCAAGGTCGCGCTCGTGGTCGCACTGTGGATGGACGGTCGTGCGGTATTGCTCATTCCGGTGCTGTCCTTCTCCCTGGCCGGCCGGCCGGCGTCCAGGACGCCGGTGACTATGGCGCCGTTACGTTCAAGGTCTTGCAGTCACGCTGCCCCAGCGCGGGCAAGCTGTCCATCAGTGACGTGAACGACCTGCTGGATCAGCTCCATGCGACGGAAGGGTACGCTCTTGCCTGAGCTTGGCGCGTCGTCGGTGTCGCGTGGCTGAGGCCGGCACGGCCGCACCTTCGGCCAGATTGCGCCAGGCCGGAAAAGCGCGATGTGATTCGGACCTTCATCACCACGGCCACGGCACTGGAGAACAAATGGCTGGTGCGCATCATTCTCAAAGGTGCGACGCGCATCGCCCCGCATCCCGGGACCTTGGTCGGTTGCTGACCGCGCGGCGCCGGGTCCGCCGGTGGAGGCGGTGCTGCCCAGACAACAAGCTCGGCGCCTCGGAGAACACCATCCTGAACCTGTACCACCCGGACGCCTTGGCGCTGTACAACGTCTGCTCCGACCTGCAAAAGGTGTGCCATGACCTCCGCGACCCGAACCACCGGCTGTCGCACCAGGTACAGCGCACGGACGCACACAACTGCGGCCGAGTAAAACGGTTGCTCTCTGCTCATCGCGCACGGATGCCGCCGCACGTGCCCCGCACGTGTACTAGGAGGTGCAACTGTTTGCCGCGTTCAAGCCCATGCTGGCCGCCCGCGAGCCGCTGGCGGAGATCCCCGCCCTCATGGGCCCAGACCCGTTCATCATGGAGCTCAAGCTGGACGGCGAGCGGATGCAGCTGCACAAGCAGGACGGCACGTACCGGTACTACTCGCGCAAGGGCAAGGACTACACCTACCTGTACGGCGCGAGCTCGCGCGAGGGCAGCCTCACGCCCTACATCCATGCCGACTGCTTCGCCGACAACGTCACCTCGTGCATCATCGACGGCGAAATGCTGGCGTACGACCCCATGACCGTGTCGTTTGCACCCTTCACCACGCTCAAGAGCGCCGCCCTGGACCGTGCGTGCGCGCGCGCCGTCGTCGTGCCGCCGTGCGGGCGCGCGCTGTCCGCTGATGCACACGCCCAGTTCGTGGATGCGCCATGTCGACAGAGTCGAGCGACGAGCACCGCCAGCGGCCGTGTCTGGTGGCGTTCGACCTGGTGTTCCTCAACGGGGAGTGCATCATCACGCAGCCGTGGTACGTGCGGCGCAAGCTGCTCACCAGCATCCTCAAGCCCAAGAAGGGCTACCTGCAAGTTGTCGACGTGACCCACGGGACCACCGTCGACGACATTGTGAACACGCTGGACAAGCTCATTGCCGACAAGTACGGCCAGCCGTACGCCTTCCGCTGGATACAGGGAGCAGCGCGCAACTGATGGCGCGCGCATCGCTAGTTGATGCACCCAACCCGCCTGGATATAGGGAGGAAGGCCTGATCATCAAGAACCAGCGCGCGCTGTACGCGCCCAGCAAACGCCTCTCGGACCACTGGATCAAGCTCAAGCCCGAGTACCTCGACAACGTCATGACCGACATGGACCTGCTGGTCGTTGGTACGAGGACGCGCGCGCGCGCGCGCGCGCTGGCGCTAGGCCGGACCACCGGACCTGACTCCAGCTGTGCCGGTCGCCGCGTTGGCTATCGGGGGCCCTAGCGGGCTACTACAGCGAGGGTGTGCGCCGCGGCGGCAAGATCTCACACTTTCTCTGTGCGCTCGTGGATGAGAAGGCGCTGCCCCCGCTGTCCGGTGGCGGCACCGCCGCCGACGCCGGCGGCTCGTCCGCGGCGGTCGAGCAGAGCGGCGGCGGTGGCGCCCACACGCCGAGCCTGGGTGACGCCGCCAGCGGACGCAGCAACGGATCGCAGGACGCCTCCTCCGCGGGGTCGTCATGCAGCGGCACGCTCGCTGGCAAGCGGTACGCCATTGTCGGTGGCGGTAGCGACGAGCCGGTGCCCCGTTTGAGATGCTCAATGACGGATGAATTCTCCGTGCAGAAACACCTACTGCGGTTAAGCATCCTCGCGTTTACCAAGGTGGGCGGCGGCTTCAAGGATGACGACCTCCGCGCGCTGCAGTACGCGAACGAGCGACCGCGCGCGCGAGCGCTGAGCATGGCACGAGGAGCCTGAAAATCGGCCGCCAGCGCGCTCCCGTAAGCAGCGGTCGCTCCCCAGGGACCGCCTCCAGGACAAGTGGCGGCCGTTCGATCCCAAGCGCCCCCCGGCGTTCCTCACTATGGGACGCGTGGATCCCCCGCACGTGTGGATCCCACCGGATCAGTACGACGCCGACAGACGCGTGAGCGCACCTGCCGCGAATGCATCGGCGACTTACCGTGCGGCGCACTGCTTGTGCGCACACCTCCGAGGGCGCAGGTCGATCGTGGTCGTGGTGAAGGCGTCGGAGATCGTGCGCTCCGACACGTACGCGTGCGGCTACACGCTGCGCTTCCCTCGTTTCGTCGCGATCCACCCGAGCAAGCAGTGGGACGAGTGCATGACGCTGGAAGGCGCGCTGTGCTGCTGTTGGCCTTGGAACTCTTCTCGTTATCCTATTGACCGCAGGGGGTCGGGTGCAACTCGCTCGGTGAGTGCGCTCAGAGATGCACACGCTGCGGCGCGCTGCGGACGGCCGGCTGACTGCGAAGCGCCTGGCCGACGACGAAGGCGCTGGCGCCGGTGGCAAACGGCGGCGGACGGCGGCCACCGGCCTCGGCGCACGGCGGGTACGTCGATGCACTCGGCCGACCGCCTCGGCGACGTTGACGGGGACCAACGGATAGCAGCCCACCTTGGGCCTTCGTCGGCGCGACTACCATAGGGCCGAGCGCTGATCGCGCCGCATCTGCAGGCGGCGAATGTCGCTGCCGTCGAGAGGAAGGGCCAAGTGTTTGATCGCCTGGAGCTCTGTATGCGCAGCACGGGGCGCCCCTCTGCGGCACACGATGCCGCTGACCGCCTTGGCGGTGGATCGCGCACCGCAAGCTGCCGCCCGCAGGCGTCATGAACGGCGATGAGGCGGTCGGCGGCAAGCGCCAGCTGGAGATCTGGGCGTGCGAGGAAGGCGCGACCGTGGTGCAGAACCCGACCTCGGCCACCTACTGCATCATCGCCGATGCGGGTGCGGCAGCCGCTGGCCCGTGGACCGCGCGGGGCATATGACTTTGGTCTCACGCAGGGGTGCGCTGCTCGCCGTTGGCGTGGATGGAACTACCTAGTCAAAGTGAAGGTGAGCAATATGATCCGCGACGGCCAGCACGACATTCTCAAGTCGAGCTGGCTGCTGCAGTGCATCAAGAGCGGCTCACTCGTTCCCATCCAGCAGCGGTGCGCGGCCGACGCAATGATGCTTGGCGCTGCCGGACGCGCGTGGTTGACCGCGGCCGTTGGCAAGGCGCGCCCGTCGCCTTCGGGACCGCAAGGCATATCGTGTACCTCACACCTGCCACGCGCCGGCGGATGGCACGCTACTCGGACCCCCTCGGCGACAGCTACACGGCCGCCGTGACGGCGGACGAGTTGGCGGACGTACGTGCGGCACTGGCACGCCATCAGAAAAACCCCGGTGGCAACAGCCCCTGAATCCACGGTTCTCGCCACACCCACATGGGCTGTAGCAGATCGTCCACCTTGCGCCGACGCCCACGGTGGACATGACGGCGGGCCGCCACGCAGTGTGGGCGCTGCACGAGCAGGGCGTGGAAGCCGACGTGCGCCCGCCCGCAACGAGCATGGTGGTGCTCGCAATCGTACTCCACGCGGAGCCGTATGTGGCACCTGCCGCGGACGCCGCGGCGCCGGCCATGGACGAGGCCGGCTGGTTCGCGGGCAACGCCATCCTCGCTGGACAGAGCGAGCTGGTGCGCGCCATGCAAGGCCGCGCAGCCGCGGCAGCGGAGCTCGCGCTGCAGCGCCTCGCCCTGCGCGGTGCCCTCGTGTGCGGCAGCCCGCTACCGGTGGCCACGCTGGACGCGCTGACGCCGGCGGTCTTCCGTGCGCACGTGGCGGCGTACACGACGCTTCCGGCCACCCATGTGATCGTGGCGGATGCCATAGCCACGGCCCCGGCGAGCCACGCCACCGGCGGCAGCGCTGCCGTGGTGGACGCCAAAGTGCGCCGCCACATCGAACGGTTCGGACGCGGGGTGTGCGGCCTGTCGCTCCACTGCAGCGTGATGGTGCTAACAGCCCGCTGGCGCTTGGGGGTGGGGGTGGGGGCAACGGACAGGGTCGTTGCCGACGGTCGCAAGGCTGTGGGGCCGTGGTCGACCGTGCAAGTGGTGGATCCGACGTGGGTCGAGCGCTGGTGCGCTGGCGCGTAACGCTGGCGTGTGATGGCTGTGTGCAGGGCTGTACAGATGCGTGCGGTGAGCGTGAGGTGGGTGTGGCCGGTGATTGTACAGTGCTACAGCGTGTAATCCATGCCCAGCTCGTGATCGACGTGCGCCGCGATGGCTAGCATGTCGGCCGACACCAGCGTCGGGTCTAGAGTGGCCAGATCGGCGTCGAGCACCAGCGCCGACGCCGGGCGCGTGCCTCCACCGGGGGCAGAGGCGGCAGCGATGTCCCCGGCGTCGTCGCGCACCGGCTGGCCAAATAGCGGCCATGGGGGCCCCTCGGAGGGCGCCCACGTCGTCGCCATGGCGTCCGCGCCGACCGCCTGGGTTTCGGCAGCCGCAGCGATGTCCACACTCGCACCGAGCTGGTCTAGCGACGGCGACTGAAGGTCGAGCCTGGGTACACTACGCGCCACACGCGTGCAGCGCTCTGTGGCGTCAGTGCAGAGCGCCGATGGTATGAGGGCGTCCCGCCGGCCATCGTACAGGACAGACGAGCCGGTCGAGGTGGTGCGCACGGATGCCGTCCCGCTGGCCAGGTAGCGGCGCCACGAGGCCGACGCGGTGCTGTCGGCCGATCTGTCGCCGGCGCAACCATCACGCATACCGAGTTGGATGAGTACCCATGCGCCACATGCTGCTCGGCATGCAGGGCGCGCTCTGTCACGCACTCACGCTGTGCGAGCGCCAGGGGCCCCTGGGAGGCGGGGGGGCCTGCCAGCGCTTGCTCCAACTGCTGGCGCGCGGCCGCCAGCTGCGCGCGACGCGCCATGTCAAAGTCGGCTTCGCGCTGCAACATGTCTGCCCCGCACGCGCAACCGCAGCAGCACATAGAGACAGGCATCGTCAGTAGCCAGAGCTTGCAATCTGCCCAGTTGTGTGCGTTTCGTACTGCGCAGCTCCGTCCCGTCGTCAGCGTCCAGCACCTCTTCAAAGCTGTGGTCGAATGGCGGGCACACGGGCTGCTCATGCCGTGACAGGTGCGGTCGGCGCGGCAGCGTTAGGCCGGCCACCCCTAAGCATGGCGCTCGGCAGCTGGAGACGCGGTAGGCCTACCTCGTCTTCGGGATCGTGGTGCGGCGCCACAAATGGGTGCTCCAGCGCCTGCTCGGCGGTCAGCCGGCGGTCCGGGTCCCAGTCCAGCAGGGCCTCCACCAGGCTCACAGCGACGGGCGACAGCGTGGGCAGGCAGGTCGCCATCGGCGTCGCAGTTGACGCCGGCAGCACAGCCAGCAGCTGGCGCACCTGCGTCGTTTCGAGTCCAACGAAGGCCAACAGCAAGGGCGGGTCGACATTCTTATCCTCGTCGTGCGTCAAGCTGCATGCTTTTCCCAAGTACATACCTCGCGCGCGCGCACGCGGCTCGAGAACCTTGCAGGCGGCGAGCCGCGGATCCCCATGATGAGCCGCAGCTGATGCAAGTCTGCGGACAACACAGAACAAGGCACGCGTGGCAGGCTACGGTGAGCTCCCCACACCTGCCAGCCTCCAGAAGACAGCCTCAGGCCATACAGTCGCGCCCGGGAAAAAGCGGGCGGCCCGTCAGCATCTCGGCGAGGATGCAGCCAACCGACCACATGTCGACGGCAGCCGTGTAACAGTCGAAGGATAGCAGCAGCTCCGGGGCCCGGTACCACCGCGTCGCGACGTAGCTGGTCAGCGCCGGGGCCGGCAGGCTGGGCAGGACCGGCTGGCCGACGCCGCGCGACAGGCCAAAGTCGCAGATCTACCGCGCCGCCGCGGCGACACGGCGCGAGGCGTGGTGCACTGAGCTCTGCGGGGCCTAGCGAGACGCGCGACTGTGACGCTGTTGTTTCCCGCCGAGCGCACCTTGAGCTCGCAGTTCTCGTTAATCAGCAGGTTGCTCGGTTTGAGGTCCCGGTGCAGGATGTTGGCCGAGTGCATAAACTTGAGGCCGCGCAGGAGCTGGTACAGGATGTACCGGAAGTGGTCCTCGCTCAGCGTCTGGCCGGAGCGCAGCACCTTGTCCAGGTCGCTCGGCATGTACTCTTGCACAAGGAATCTGGGACAATGCACGGCCGGTGCCGAAGCCGTTGGCACGTGTCTCAGTGCGCCCCCGAGCAGGAAGAAGGCGGGGGGGGG
>Ga0180216_1003152_pt1 | contig 13247 bp, 17 predicted proteins | sample eDN3rd37CBELigMG_FD_128879 | JGI IMG/M metagenome (GOLD analysis project Ga0180216, IMG submission 128879) | Enriched Miracle-Growth compost microbial communities from Emeryville, California, USA - eDNA 3rd pass 37_C BE-Lig MG (version 2)... ... | reverse complement strand
CCAGCCCCCACGACTCGAGCATCTAGCGCCGGGCCAAGTTTTGTGGGCCGCGATAACACGGCATGAGCACGACCGTAGGAACACTGTCCCCTGCCGCTACGGCCGCCCTGGCGCACCTCCAAGACGACGGCTTGGCTGAGGCCCGCGGGCTGCTGGAAGCTGATCTCGTTGGCGAGGATGAGGCGGTCGATGGTAGCGGCGTGTGCAGTCACGAACGAGAGCCGCATGTTGGGCGCAAACGCCTTGGAGAACGTCTCGAGCCGCACGACGCGCCCGTCCACGTCCAGCGAAAGCATCGACGGCTTCAGCTTGAACAGGCCCGGCATGTGGTCGGGGTCGCCTGGGGCACGGGCGTGACGCCCGCCGAGAGGTTCGCGGAGGGTCAGCCTGGCGGCCGGCCGCGGCCCGCGCGCCGCCTGCCCGGCCGCTTACTGGGCGTGTCGAGGCCCGGCATCTGGATCCAGTAGTAGGCGTCGTCCTCGATGATAGTCAGGTTGTGCTTTTGTGCGACGGTGTACAGCGCGCGCATGCGCTCCTCCGACAGCGTCTGCGTCTGGGGATTCTGGGCGCGAGACCGGCGAGGCACGGCCGTGGACGGCATGACACCACTCCTTGAGTCACGTCGTCCACCCCCTGCGCCTCAGCCTCGGCCGAGGCCGTACCTGGCCGTGCGGGATGATGTAGACGACGCGGGCGGGCGTGCCGGCGGCGGCCAGGCGCGCGCACGCGGCGTCGAGGCTGGCCGGCACCATGCCGCCTTCGTCCGAGTCGACGCCCACAAGGGTGGCCGGGATGGTGTTGAGCTTGCCGAGGATGGGCTGGTAGACGTAGTGCTCCAGCACGACGACGTCGCCCGGGTTCAGCAGCGTCTCGGCCGACTTGCCGAAGGCGTCGGTGTTGCCGGTCGACAGGCAGACCTCCCACGTTGCGTTGGGCGGCCGGTGGACCTCGGCGACGTAGCGCTGCAGCCACGCGACGAGCGGGCCGTAGCCGCGGCCGAGGCCGTACTGCAGCGCCGGCTGGAGGTGTTTGAGCGTTGGGAACTCTTGGCCGTTGCGCAGCTTGACGCTGACGTCGAGCAGCGGGAAGTTGGCCGCGTTGGGCATGCCGCTCGCGAGCGCGATCATGTCCGGGCCGAGCCGCTTGAACAGCACCTTGAAGGGGCCCTGGACGTGCCGCTGCGCCCGGTCGCTGAGGCGGGGCGCGTACGGCGTCGGGGCCAGCGTCGCGGTCGGCAGCGGGGCCGCCGCCGTCTCGTGGCCGTTCGGCGTCGCCATCGTGCTCGCGTAGATCGCGCCACCGGCGCCACGTGGAGAGCCGATCGCTGTTGATGACGTCAACCCAAGATCCGAACTGGATCTCGTCCTCTGCTCTGAGTTGGCTGCTGCGTCGACGCGCGCGCGCGGCGGGTCGCGGAGTCTACAGCGCTGCTTGTATATTAGGGTAATTCAAAGTTGATACACGGTGTTTACGAACAAGACTATGCTCCCTCCTCCTCTTCCCCAAAGTCTGTGTGTCACGACGCCACGCCGACATGCCCCCTTTTTTGTCAGTGAGTACCGGGCGCGCTCCGTATGCTGACACCTCAGGCGCCGCGCGCGCCGCACCTTCGTTGAGCAGGTCCGGCTCGTCGCCTTCGGCCGGTTCGCCGTCGTCGTCCACGCCCATGGCGTCGGCCAGGACGTCGGCCTCCTCGTCCTCAGCCGCGGCCTCGCCGTCGGCCTCGCCCTCCTCCTCCTCCTCCGCAGCGTCGCCGGCGTCCGCCGCCTCGTTGCCGTTCACGCCCGCCTGCTCCGCGCGGACCTCTGCAGGACGGACGCTCATGCCACCAAGTTGAACGCGAGGTGAGCATCGCGCCAGCCCCGACGTGCTCGATGATGCCGACCGTGCGCACCTTCCAAGAGATCGCGAGCAAAGCGGTCGCGGAAGTCGGGCCATGCCGAGGACGGGATGCCCTGGGCGCGCTCCTGCTCCTGCATCTTCTCCGCCAGCAGGGCCTGCCGTCCGCAGGAGCCCGTCGCAAGACGGTATTGTTGCGCGAGTCAGCGCCGAGGTACGCCAAAGCGCGGAAATGCCCAACGCCACGCACGAGGTCAAAGTCGCCAAAGAGGTTGGGGTAGCTGACGGGGTCGGCGAGGGCGCTCGCCGCCTTCTTGTTGGTCTGGCCCAGCTCGTTGCGCCATAGTGTCACCAGCTCGGTCACCGCGCTGGCGACGCGTTGAGCGGTACCCACGCGGGGCGGGCGACCGGTGAGCAGCAGGGACCCTGACAATGCGCCCAGCTCGACGCCGTACACATACCTGGGCGCGTAGGTCTGCGCAAAGAAGGCCGCCTCGGGCAACCGCTGCGCCTGGACGAGCAGGTCGATGCACGCCTTGGTCTTGCCGAGCATAAAGTAGGCGATGAACGCAATGTTGAGCTGGCCGCTCGCGGCTGCTCGCCGTTCCCAGAGCAGTCGCGTGCCGACCGTTCAGTGCCCCGCTGGTCCGCAACGGTGTCGCCCCGTCCAGCCCCCAAAAAAGCCACCACGTACCGGCCTTGGCGGCGAGCTTCTCCAGCCCGACGGCGTCGGCCGTGGCGGCGTTGTACAGGAGCAGGCCGCCGAGGTCCTCGGCCTTTTGCAGGCACTCCACCGCGACGTCGAGCTTCCAGTCCGCCAGCGCGAGGTCGCTGAGCTGGCGCCACTTTTGCGGGTGGTCCAGCTGCGTGGCGATCTCGTAGGCCACGTCGAGCTTCTTGAGGCTGACCGCGAGCTCGAACCGGTGCTCAGGGTCCGTGGTCACCGCCAGCGCCGCCTCCGGCAGGTCTGGCGGCCGATCAACCCCGACATAAGGCAGGGGCCCAGTTTGCTCCGTCGTGAGGCAAGCTGGAGTCGGGGCACGCCAACGCGCGCTTTGCCTAGGGCGACGTACCCTGCGCCTCGAGGAAGCGCGCGATCTTGCTGCGCTGGTCCAGCGGCACCTTGGGCAGGATCTTCTCGGCCATCTCAAAGTCCTCGCGCAGGATGGCGGTCTGGTACTCGAGGACCGACACCGGCAGGTAGTAGCTCACCACGTTCAGGTCCTGCATAGGGGCGGGCGCTCAGGAGAGCAGCCTCGGGCGCGCGGGGCATCAGCAAGTGTGCGTGCCGAAAGCTCGGGGCTGCAAGGCCGCGTGTGGTACCTTGTCCACGAGGTACAGCCGGTTGTGCGTCGGCAGGTAGCCCAGCAGGTACAGGTTCCTGCGGCGCGAGGCACGCCACGCAGAAGGGCGGGCGGAAACGCCTTAGGAAGGCGTGCTACGCACGCTCCCACGCCATTCACCGACGTACTTGTCAAAGTGGGCCGCGGTGTTGATCTGCCCGCCGACGTAGTAGTTGAGCCGGTTGGCCGAGTTTGTGTAGATGAAGCAGTCGCCCACCCAGCACGCCGTCTTGACCCTGCGCCGCGGAAGCAAGGCCATCGAGCGGGTCGTCCAGTCGGCCGCGCTCAGCCCGCGCTTTCTCAAGCGTACGGCCGGTGCGCGCATCAGGCCATACGTCTCCGGGATCTCGGAGACGACATCAAAGGCCTCCTCGATGCCCTCGTCCTCGGGCACCTTGCCCAGCTTGGCCTCGGCGGCCTCGCGGTTGTACCGCAGGACGTAGAACGCGCCCTCGCAGGTGATCGCGAAGAGCTCGCCGCCCTCCGACCAGAACACCTGGCGCACCCGGCGCCGTGCGCCCAGGGCAACAGCAGCACGGCGTGGACACGTCAGGCGACGACGCCATCCCTGCCCCGTGCCAGCTCCCGCCCGGCCGGCGCCCCTGCCGCCGTACGTTCTTGGCCGAGACGTCGACGCGGCGGACGAGGTTGCAGTTCTCCCAGTCGTAGAAGCACAGGAACGCGCCGGAGCGGACGCCCAGCAGCTGGCCGCCAAAGATGCCCTCGGCGCTAAAGCTCAGCTTGACCGCGCGCTTCTCCTTGAAGTTCTTGAAGATCTTGACCTTGGAGGTCGACTCGCGGATGGCGTACTCGTTGGCGTCGGCGCCCCACACGAACTCGAGCGCGCTGCCAAACATCTTGTTGCGCCACGCGAGCGCGGTGTAGATGATGTACTCGCCGTCGCCGCACACGACGACGAAGCGGCCGTTCGGGTTGTGCTGGAGCAGCTGGGGGTACACTTCGCAGCTGCCCAGCTCCTTCACCGGCAGGGCCAGCTTCTCACCGTCCTGCGGCTGCTCGTCCTCTGTGGCCGCCAAGTCAAAATCGGGTCGCCGTGCGGCGAGGGGCGGGCGAGGGGTGGGCTAAGCGACGCCGAACGAACGCACGCAGCCGGGCAGCGGGCAACGGTCCGTACCCGGCCCCAGGCGGACGTTGGCGTTGGCGGTCTGGATCTCGTTGTGCCGCGCCCACACAATCTTGCCGCTGCTGTCCATGCTCACCGCGGGCTCCTCGCGGCCGAGCTGCGGCCGCGGCAGTGCGGCACGGGGTCCGCAGGCTTGCGCGTTAGTTTTGGATGGCGACAGTGCGTTAGGGAGAGGGGCGCTCGGAATAGCGTCGCCGCACCTTGATGACCACCGTGCCTTCGTCGTAGCCGATGGCCACATCGTTGAGGCCGCGGAGGACGCCCAGCGCCCACACGCGCTCCATGCCATAGTTGAGCGTGTTCTCCAGGCGGTACGTGTTGGCGTGCCAGATCCGCACGGTGCCTGAGGCAACGAGGAGCGAGCGGACGGCGGCGCCAGCGGCGGTTGGCCACGTCCGACACACGCCAGCGAACCCCACCACTACCCGGATCCAGGAGACGCACCGTCCTCGGAGCCGCTGATGATGACCGGGAGCTCCGGGTGGAACGCGACCACCGACACGTTCTGGGTGTGGCTCTCCAGCGTCTGGACGCAGGTCTTGTTCTGGTAGTCCCACACCTTCACGGCCTTGTCGTCGGCGCCGCTGACCAGGTAGGGCTTCTCGCCGCCGGGGTAGTAGTCCAGGCAGTTCACGCCCTTGTCGTGGCCCTCCAGCGTGTACATGCACGCGCCCGACGTGATGCTCCAGACCTGCGCGACCAAAACAACGTCGGGATGGAGGCAGGCGGCGCGCGTTGAGCAAGCACGGCGGCAGCGCGCGGCCCGCCGCCGCGCCGTTGCACACACCTTGATGGTCCGGTCGAGCGACGCGCTGGCGAACGTGTTGGTGTCCTTGGGGTTGATGGCGATCTGCATCACGTAGTGGTTGTGGCCCTCATAGACCTTCGGGCGAGCAGGGACAACGGTTGCGGGGCGCGGCGACCGTGAGCGTTGGGACGGCGATCCAACACGGGGCAGGCGCGTCCCATACTTGGACGTTCTTCCAGCCGCGCTCCCAGTCCCAGAGCTTGATGACCATGTCGTCCGAGGAGGTGAGCACGAACGGCTGCGTCGGGTGCACGGCGATGGACCGAATGTAGTCGGCGTGCGCCTCGAACGCGGCGACCTTCTCGTGCGTGTTGTAGTTGAACACGCGGACCATCATGTCGTCCGAGCCGGTAATGATCCAGTTTTTCCGGGCGATGAACTTGCCGGCGCGCACCGGGAGCTCGGTGACCTCAAAGGTCTTCACCATGACCTGGAGGCGGGGTGCAAGGTAAGGCGGAGGGCCGGCGACCGGAACGTGAGCGGGCGCACGGGGCGTCGACTGGCGCCAGGCGGCGTGGCGGGGGGCCGCACCTGGGTCTCGTAGTTCCAGATGTACACGTTGCCATTGTACAGGCAGGTCATGACCCATGGCTCGGTCGGGTGGAAGTCCACCGCCTTCACGCGGTCGGACCGCGCCGAGAGCTTGCGCTGCCGGGCGCGGGAAGGGCAGCGACCAAACGAAAGCGTGGCAGCGTTTAGTGTCTCTACCATGAGCGGGGGTTGGGCGGCGCGACAGCGGGGCGGCCGCGGACCTTGATGTCGAGCCGCAGCGGCTGCGGAGGAGGGAAGGCGATGAAACGGAAGGGCGGCGACGACAACCCGCGTTAGCGCTCGGCGTTTCCGTCTTGCTCGCAGAGCGAGCCCGTAAACGTAGCGTACCATGGTAGCGGCGGCTGGCGTCGTGCGCGCAGCGGCGCACGGGTCGAGCCGGTCCTGCTAGCTCGGCCGCCCTGTTGAGCCCTCGCCGCGTTGGGCACGACAGGCGACGCAGGATCGCGGTCCGGCCCGGTCGGCTCCTCCGCTGCAGGACGCAACCGACGTCCACCTGGCACGCAGGAGGGTCCCGCGACGCCCGTGCTGACGTGACGAGGGGAGGCTGCGGGGGCCGGAGGCGGGCGGGCGCGCAGACACTCGGCGTCGGCGGGCGCGCGCGCCGTCGTCCGCGTCCGCCGCCCAACGAAGCGACGAGGAGAGCCGATGACGTCACGATTTCTGACTGCGGTTCTGACTCGCCGCCGGGACCATGGCATTCTGACAGATTTCTGACTCGACTCGTTCACACGCCCCCTGCCGCCCGCGCCGGCAATCGTAACCTCCGCGCGGCGGTCATGGCGGGCGCCGCTGACGAGCGTGGGGCCAGCCAGGCTACGCCACGCCATGCAGAACGGTCACGGGGCCGACTGCGTGTCAGTAAAAAAAGGGCGACAACAGGCCCCGGCGCCACGTCACGTGGCGATGCGGCACTGGTCATGTCCGGGATCGGGGTAAGGATGCGCTGCGCTGGCGGTGACGCACGCACGGCCGGCACATGAATCGCGGCGCGACGTGCCCACGGCTTGATCTTGTCGGCGGCAGCTCAACAGAAGCTACAGAAGCGATGCAAGAGCAGGCATGTAGTCGTTTGAAACACCTGCTTGCCACCCTGTGAAATTTCAGCTGTGGTGAAAGGACGAAGTCGCGGGACAAGCTAGTGAGCCTGGGACCGCGCCGGCGCGGCGCGGAAGTTTTCCGTTGCGGGCTTGCGTACGCGACGTTGCGACTCGCTCGGCGGCCCACCGTACACGCAACAACCGTAGTACTATGGGGACAGCCGGGCGGAGCGACGACCTCTCGAAGTAAACTGCTTAGGTCCTCCCATCTCGGACAAGTACAAGGAAGCGAAGAAACTGTGCGGCACCAGCCAGCTTCCTGCTGTTGTGCCGCCGTAACGTACACACTCGCGTTTCCTGAGGCAGGGCGCCGGCCCAACTTAGCCATGGCGCCAGCGATTGGTGACCGTAACCGCTCCCGAGATGCTTCGGAGACGACGCCATTGCGCGCAGGCGCCGCCCCGCGGCGCAACCCCGACGCCGCGCATGGCACTATTGCACAAGTGCGGCCAACATTGTTGCCGCAGGACACAGGTAACGACGGCACCCCTCTATCGGCTCCGCGGGCGACGGGCGAGCAGTCGCGAGATGCTGCCGCGCACGCCCACCAAATGGCCGACGCTCAACGCGTTGGCAACACGGTTACAAGTGCCGCAGACGACACTGCGAAGCAGGACGTCGAGTTTCAAGGGGAGCGGCAACTGGGGCCGCCGCATACTCTGATACCGATAGAGGCGGGGTCGTCTATCGTTCCTCAGGTTGCCTCCACGCCATCGTCCGACGTGGGTGCCCGTGGAACTACATGGCGCCATGTGCCGCATTATACGGGGGTGTCGGGGGCGGTCCTCATTTTTGGATCGGACCTGGCGAACCGCATAGGATTATCGCAGTTAAACCTGGCAATACTGTACAACGTGGGATTACTGCTTTGCCTACTTGCCATTCTGATAAAAATCACAATGATGTATGAGAGGCAGCAGTACGGGTTGGGCCTGCCAATTAGAGCCCAACGATAGCGTGTACATACTCCTCGTAGGTGCCGCGGCATCGATGCATGTGCGCTTCTTATCCCGATCAAACATGGCACCCTATTGGCGACTAGTTCAATCTCGTTGCTTTCGCGTGCAACTTTGTGCTCATAAGCAATCGCGGTAGTTGGTAGGGCCGGCCCTAACGTAGCTAGCTCAGGGCCATAGCACCGAGGTGGGATTGGGTCGGCCTTCCCGGCCTCGTACTGCCTTTGTCATACATTGTCATAATACACAGGCACATATATTAGCTAGAGTCCTTCTCAGCGTCAATACCCGATAGCATGTCATAGGCCTAGATGTGACAAGTGCTTACGCGCCATGGTTAACCTTCGAAGATGGATGCGGTGCAGAGCGCGCACTGGCCTAACGGGTAGACGACCCGGCAGAATGGGGTTGAATTTGGTGGAGTGGCGCCAAAACCAGCCCGGGACCGACCGTCGGGGCGACGTCGGAGCGGCCGTGGACGCCGTGGACGCCCGCCTAAGCGCGGAGGACGACCGTCAGTATCGACGGCAGAGCAACGGCAGAGAGTCAGCAAGAGCTACTGTGCACGTTGGCATCCCGCGGCGACTCGACACCAGCGAGCTCTCCGGCGCCGCCGCTGCCGCGCTCGCGATGGCGGCCGCGGAGCTGCCGGGCCCGCCGTTTCCCAGCCGCCCGGAGCCGTCGGCCCTGAAGGCGGCGCCCAAGCCCAAGCCGCCGCCGCTGCCGGGCGCGCCGCACTTTGGCCAGGTGGTCATCGGCCCGCCGGGCGCCGGCAAGACGACCTACTGCTGGGGCGTCCAGCAGTTCCTCCAGGCATGCGGCCGGTAGGGCGTTGCAGCGCACGGGCCGCCAAGGACCACGCAGGGCCTCACCGCCGAGCACGTCCTTCCTTGCGCCGGTGGCGGCCAAATCAGGTCGGTGGCCGTCGTGAACCTGGACCCCGCCAACGACCGCGCGCCGTACACCGCCGCCGTGGACGTGATGGAGCTCGTGAGCGTGGCCGAGGTTATGGACCGGCTCGAGCTCGGCCCCAACGGCGGTACACCGGGCGCCACAGCGCCGGGCCAGCGTAGGGGGGGGAAGGATTTGCTAAGGCACTGGCTGGCGCTCCGCCGCCGGTGCCCCCCTCTTCGCAGGCCTCGTCTATTGCATGGAGTACCTGGAGGCCAACCTGGACTGGCTTCGGGACAAGCTGGCCGGCCTCCAAGGTAGGGCGCGTCCGGGGCGCGCCCAGCCCTAGCGCATGCATAGGCGCCGGGCTAAAGCGACCGCGCGCCTCACACGCACGTGCACGCCGCTCGGCGCGGGGCGGCAGGCAAGTACATCCTGTTCGACATGCCCGGCCAGGTGGAGCTGTACACCCACCACAAGTCCGTGCAGCGCCTGGTGCGCACGCTGGAGCAGTGGGGCTTCCGGGTGCGCTGCAATGTGGCCGCCGAAGAAGCGTCCGAGCGGATGGCTTACGCGTCCGCCGCGGATGTGCCAAGGCCGGCCCACAGCTCGCGGCGGTCCACCTCGTGGATGCGCACCACTGCAGCGACGCATCCCGATTCATCTCGGTGCTGATGCTCTCCCTGCAAGCCATGCTGCAGCTCGAGCTGCCCCACGTCAACGTGCTGTCCAAGGCCGACCTCGCCGAGCGCGCCGGCGCTTCCATGCGTACGGGCGCCCGCAGACAACGGCCGGGCAGCGACGGGGGAGGCCCTGACCCACGGCGTGTCTCGGTGCCGTACGCTGAACCCCGCGGCGCCAGCGTTCCCGCTCGAGTTCTTCACCGAGGCGTTCAGCATGGACATGCTGCTGGAAAGCCTCAGCGACGACGCCTTTGGCCGCCGGCACAAAAAGCTCAGCCAAGGTGAGGCCCCCCGCCCACGGACGCCACGGGCGAGATCGGTGGTCCCCATGCTGACTGCGGTCCGATGCTGATGTGCCCGCCCTGTACTTGTTGGCAGCGATCTGTGAGATGGTCGAAGAGTTTGGCCTCGTGCATTTTCACAAGCTCAACATCCAAGTACGGCGCCGGCCCGTGCGCGTCTGCTGCATTGGGCGCTGGGCTCACGGGCCCCAGGCGGCCGGTGTCTGGTGCCCTCGCGCCGCCCAGGACAAGGAGAGCGTCCACCAGCTGCAGCGGATGATCGACAAGGTCAACGGCTACATCTACGGCATCGCAGACGAAGGCAAGGCGTCCTACATGATGAACGCCGACCGCCTCGACCTGCAGCCGCCGCCGTGCGTCCGCGGGCCGAGCGTGCCAGCAGCTCGACCCCCTTCCCCCGCCTCTAATGTCGCCCTCGCGTCGTGTGTGAGTGGCGCTACCTGCAGGAACGCGGATCTGCTCGTCCGCGAGCACTACGACGAGGAGCGCCAGCGCGACGAGGGAGCGTAGCACGCGTAGTACGCCCAGCCTGTATAAAAAGTGCAATGTACAAAGAGTTGCAAAGAAGACTGTACAGGAGGGTGCGCTACTGTACACGGAAGCGTTTGCTGTCTATGCCGTCGTCCGCCGGCATGAGCGGGCTGGACGACGCGCGCCGCTTCCCCCCCGCGCCGCTCTGTGAAGGGAAAATGCGCCAACGTCGCCGGTCCACGCCGCCGCTGTTAGACCCCACTCAAACCCTTCCCTGAGCAACGCACCTGTGCTGCCCACCTTTTCGGCGTCATCGAGGCAGGCCGGGTGGTAGATGCTGCCGTGGTGGCGGACGGCACCGCGGTACATCCACGCCTCGCGCTCGCTGTCGAAGAACTTGGCAAACTTGTCACCGCACACGGCGCACACGCCTGCGGTGTCGTCGTCGACGGGGCACACCGCGTTGTTCGCCGCCGCGGCTGCCGCCTCACTCGCCGCATCCTCGTCCAGCTTGGCCAATTGATCTGAGCAAGGATAGCGCAAAAAAAGGGGAGATACCGAACCGTTGGCGTGCGCACCGCACTGCAGGGTTCAACAATAGAGTGCTCGTTACCTTCGCGGGCAGAGACAAAGGCGGCCGCATCCGCCACCGATGTCCAGAGCTGTCCGCCAGGACGCCCCGACGCCAAACCGCACTCTCGTCAGCCCCCGCTCAAACTATAGCAGGTCCTTTAGCATTGCGGGACCACGTACGTTGGCCGGCAGGTACCACTCGCGCGAGACGGCCTTGAGCACCTTTTTCTTCTCCAGCGCGTTGCGCCGAAAGTGCCAGTCCATGTGCGCGGAAAAGTCCTTCTGGCCCTCGGCGTCGTCGCGGTAGCGCATGCCGCACGTGCCGCACACCTTGCGCAGGTTGTCCCACAGCGCCTCGACCGCGCCAACATATCGCCTGCGCGTTGCGCGCCGACTCCCGAGCGGACGGCCCAAACGTTACAACTCCAAACTGCTTGCGTAATGTGCACCCCGGCGTTACACGTACCGCTTGAGGGCGTCGTTGGTCAGCTGGATGGTCGAGATGGGCGCGGCGGCGGCGCCCAAGCTCGCGCTGGCCCACACCGGGGCCGGCCCGACGGGGGTTGCGGGCGCGGGCGGTACCGGGGACGCGGCCGCCGCGGGCGGCGCGGGGTACGGCGCCGAGGGCCCGTAGCCTGCCCCGTAGTAGCCGCCGCCGTAGGACGCACCACCGTACGGCGCGGAGGACGGAGCTCCGTACGGCGCCTGAACAAACGAATGCATTCGAACGCGGCCGCATTTCACGCTGCCATGAGGATAATGGCGCGAACGGTCTGCCGGCAGCGCCTTCCACCACGGGACGCACCGGCGCCGGGGGCGGCGGCCCGTAGCCGCGCGGATCGGCGTAGGGCGCCGGCGATGGCGCGGGTGGGTAGCCGTACAGCGTTGGCGCGGCGGCCGCGGCGTAGTACGGACGGCCCGGCTGCGCCTGCCCCAGCGCAGCATCCAAGGGCAGCGGGGGCCACGGCGCGGGGGCCACGTGAGGCCCGCCTACGGGCGGCGCGCTGCTGCCGTTCGCCATCGCCGCGCTCTGCCAAGGTACCGGAGCGGGCGGTGGCGGGCCACCGTACGGCGGCGGTGGCGACTCCCGGGCGGCGCCCCACGCGTCCCGCGCGCGGTCGCTGGGCAGCAGCGGCGGCGGCACCGCGGCCGCGGGCGGCCAGTCGCGGCGGTAGGGCTCCTGGTCGCGCTGCAACAGCCACGGAAACAGCGGCGGCGGCGCGCCTACGGAACGCGCACGCGCGTGTGTGAGACGCTCGGCCAACGCTACGTGCAAATGCCCCCCCGCACCAGCGTCTCTTTGGGAGCGAGGGTACAGAGAGGGAAACCGACCAACATGCGTACATGGGGTTCGCGGGGCGGCCACGCTGATGGCGCGGCGGCGGCGGGGGGCGGCACGGGCCCCGGGCCCGGTGCCGGGTACGGCGGCCGCTCTTGCGGTGGCGGGTACGCCGGGCGCGATGCTGCGGGCGGCGGCGGCAGCGACGGCGCGGCCCCGCCGCGGCTGCGCACATAGTCGTGGAGCGCCCGCAGGATGGGCTCCTCGAAGACGCCCGGCCACGTGCCCAGCAGCTTCTCCATGCTGCGGCGCACGGCGTCGTCCACGACGGCATAGGTGCTCGTGTACAGCGGCACAATGCGGCGCGCAAACAGCGACGTGAACGGCTCGCGCGCGTTCTTCACCAGCGAGTCCACCAGGTAGAGCACCGGCAGCTTTTGCTTCGGCGGGGCCTGCCACGTGGGTGGTTACACTTGGTGCGCGACGGCGAGAGGGCGCGTTAGCTTGGCATGTTGCTGGGGCCCCACCTGCCGTTTCGGGCACGGCCGGCGCACCTGCTCCAGCTGCGCGACTACCAGTTCCACCAGGAGCGCGGCGGCGTGGCGGTTGTCCTCCGCAATCATGGTCAGCGTGTTGATCAGGGGCCGGGAATTGATCGTGAGCGTCGCCAGCGTGGCGGCGTAGTCTGCCCGCAGCCGCGCGAGCGCGTCGTCGGCCGCCATGGTCCCCGCGTTCCAAGCCCCCGCCCGAAACGGGGGCGCGCCCGCGGCAGCAAGCTCAACGGTCTTGGGGCACGGAGCGTGCGCAGGCACTAGGCGTGTTCTTCGCAAGCATCCGAGTGTCGCTGTACATCGCACACATGCCACCGCCGCCGCCGCCCGTGTTCGGCGTCCGGTCCGCCGTTGCCGCCGCCGCCGTTGCCGCCGCCGCGTCACCGGGGTGCGCAGCAAACGTCCTGCAGCGCAGCAGCCAAAGATGACGCAGCTGAAGCAGCCGCTGAAGAATAACGCAGCAGAGCAGCTAGCGAAGAAGGTGACGAAGAGGACGAAGAAGATGACCGTCCTTCCTAGAAAAGAGGCGGGGTGGCGGGTCGGGCGGGTGCGCTCGCGATGGCGCGATAGACTATATCGGCGGGCAGAGAAACGTTCTGCCGCTATTCTGCCGCTGTTCTGCCGCTATTCTGCCGCTATTCTGCCGCTATTCTGTCGCTATTCTGCCGCTATTCTGTCGCTATTCTGCCGCTATTCTGTCGCTATTCTGCCGCTGTTCTGCTGCTGTTCTGCCGCTGTTCTGCCGCTGTTCAACCTTT
>Ga0180216_1003151_pt1 | contig 13248 bp, 10 predicted proteins | sample eDN3rd37CBELigMG_FD_128879 | JGI IMG/M metagenome (GOLD analysis project Ga0180216, IMG submission 128879) | Enriched Miracle-Growth compost microbial communities from Emeryville, California, USA - eDNA 3rd pass 37_C BE-Lig MG (version 2)... ... | reverse complement strand
TCCCGCGGCGGTCATCATCAGGGGAAAATATTTCCCGAGGGCATCCGCCGCGATGAGCACGGATTTGTATCCCGCGATGCTCGCCTGGGACGAAAGTGCGTCCATTTTCTGCGCACGGGTGATCCGTGGCACGAGCTCCATGGCGAGCGCCGTCACGTTCTTCGAAGCGAGCGCCGAGGCGGTCTCGGAATTTCCGTGGGGGGCGAGCAGCCCCACCACGATCGCCCCGGAGCGGAAGCGGTCTCGTTCCGCCTCCTGCAGCGGGCCGACCTTGAGCACGAGCTCCGCCTCGTTCCACTTGCTGGCCGGCGGGACGATCTCGGCTCCCGCTTCCACGTAGGCGGCGTCGGAGACGTACGAGCGCGCTCCCGCTCCTTCCTCGACCCAGACGTCGAGGCCGAGACTCACGAGTTTGCGTACCGTTTCGGGGGTGGCCGCGACGCGGTTCTCACCCGGACGGGTTTCGACGGGGACGAGTACGATGGGCATGGCGCCCATTGTAATCGCGATCTCCGGACTTCCGGAAACACCCGGATGGAATGTGTCGATTTGTCGACATTCTTATTTTCCGGTCTGGCGGAGTTGTTCTCGCCGTTCCCAGAAACGTCCGACTTCGCCGAGGCCGTCCTCTCGATCGAGGCGCGCCGCCTCCTGGGCCATCCGCTCCACGCGCAGGCGGATCACCTCCCAGGTCGATTCCGGGGTGGAGACGAAGGCGTCGACCACCTGGGGATCGAATTGCGTGCCGGCGCAGCGCTTGATCTCCTCCACCGCCACGGAGAACGGGCGGCCGGGCCGGTAGATGCGGTCGGAGCGGATCGCGTCGAGGGCGTCGACCACCGCGAAGATGCGGGCTCCGAGGACGATCTCCTCCCCCTTCAGCCCAGCGGGATAGCCGCTCCCATCCCACCGCTCCTGGTGCTGCAAGACGATCTTCGCCGCCCCCTCCAGGTAGTCGATGCCCCGGAGGATCCGGTAGCCGATGGCCGGATGCTCCCGCATCTCCTCCCACTCCACGTCCGAGAGCGGGCCCGGCTTGAGGAGGACGGAGTCGCGCACACCGATCTTGCCGATGTCGTGGAGGAGCGCACCCATCTCCACGTCGAGCAATTCACGACCGGTGAGGCCCATCTCCTCGGCCAGCCTCCGTGCGTAGAGCGAGACGCGACGGCTGTGCCACTGGGTCTCCATGTCGCGGTAGTCGAGGGCGTTGATCATCCCTTCGAGGAGGTTCTGCGTGCGGCGCTGCACCAACCCCTCGAGGTTGCGGTTGACCTCCTGGAGGATCGCGTTCTGCTCCTGCACCCGCGCGCTCAGCCGCGCGTGCTGCCGCTTTAGCTCCCCGAAGTCGTAGGCCTGCCGCACCGTGTTGACGAGGTCCGCGTGGTTCCAGGGCTTGGCCAGGAGCCGGTAGATCTCGCCGTTGTTCACCGCCTCCGCCGCCACGCGGAAGTCGTTGATCGCGGTGAGGAGCAGGCGGGGAGCGTCGGGGCAGATCCTCCTCGCCTCCATGAGGAACTGCACCCCGTTCATCCCGGGCATCATGTAGTCCGAGACGATGAGCCCCACGGGATTTTCCCGCAGCTCGGCGAGGGCCATCTCCGGGCTCACGTTGGCCGACACCTCGAAACCCTGGGACTCGAGCACGCGCTGGATGGCGCGGAGGATCAAAGGATCGTCGTCCACCACGAGAACACGGCGTGGCTCCATCTCGCTTCTCCGGAGATCTTCCATGCTGAAGTAGTCGAATCTTATACCCGACGTCGTCGCGAGGCCCGAAATTTCGTTCGAATTTCGAACCTATCGCCTAAGGGGATCGACACGGCCCCGCATGGGTCATCGGAGCGCGTTCCGAGGGCCCCCCTCCACGTTGCCCGGGGCACCCGCGCGTGCTACATGGATGGCGTGCCAGTCGAGGATGCCATCTCCCCCTCGGATGCGCAGCCGGTCATCCGATCCGCTTCCGAGCTTCGGGCGGGCGACCGGGTCGTCTATCCGAACCAAGGCGTCTGCCGCGTGCAGGGAACGGAGAACAAGGAGATCGCGGGGACCACGCTCACCTTCCTCTCCCTGACCCGCGAGGAGGACAACGCGACCATCCTCGTCCCCGTGGCCAAGATCCAGGCGATCGGGCTGCGCAAGGTCGCGGGTTCCGTGGAGATCGAAGACGTCTTCGACCTCCTCGCCTCCTCGTTCGAGGATCCCGAACTCGACTGGAAGGTTCGCCACCGCCACCACGTGGATCTGCTCGCCGCGGGCGACATCCTCGGCGTGGCCGAGGTGGTCAAGGCGCTCCAGGGGATCGCCAACCTCCGTCCCCTCCCCCAGCGCGAGCGTGAGCGCTACGACACCGCGCGCCGCCTCCTGGAAGACGAGGTTTCGGTCTCGCTCGGGATCCCGCTCGCCACCGCCGAGGACCTGATCGACTTCGCCCTGATCCCGCCCCCCGGGACCACCCGCGCTCCCCGCAAGCCGCGCCGGCTGGCCGAGATCCCGGTGCGCGCCAAGCCCGCCCGGCCCAAGCGGCGCGCGGGCGACGGCGAGGACGTGGAACTCGAGGAGCTGGAGGAGGAGCTGGAGTTCGAGGCGCCCCTCGACGACGAGCTCGCCACCGAGGAGACGCTCGAGGCCGAGGCGGAGGAAGAGGAAGTGGAGGCCGAGGAGGAGGCCCCCGCCAAGCCGACGCGGAAGAAGGCGGCGAAGGCCGAGAAGGCCGAAAAGCCGACCAAACCCAAGGCCCGCGCGACGGCGAAGAAGGCGGAGCCGACCGCCGCGAAGAAGACCGAATCCGCGGCGGCCAAGAAGGCGGAGCCCGCCACGGCCGCGAAGACCATGAAGGCCACCGCGGCGAAGAGCCGCACGACCAAGGCGAAGAAGGAGGGCGAGCCGGCGAAGGCCACCCGGAGTTCGCGGACGAGCAAGGCCCGGTCCGCGGGGAAGGCGGAGGAGACGTGATCCGAGTCGTGACCCTCGAGCCCTTCCTCCCCGAGGACGTGAACGCGCTCTGCGCGCACCTCTACCAGACCTTCGGTCTCGGCTGTGAGGTCGCGGGATCGCTCCCCCTGCCCGAGGAGGCGGAACGGAAGAAGCCGGCCGGGAGCTACGACGCCGACCTGCTGCTCCAGGAGGCCGAGACGGTCAAGCTGGTGGCCGACGACAAGCTCCTCTACCTCTTGAAGAGCAAGCTCTTCGTCCCCGAAGGTCCGCTGGGCGCGCCCCCGATCCACGGCCACGCACAGGTGGGCGGGCAGAAGGCGGTGGTGACCACGGCCCTCTTCCCCAAGAAGCTGCGCGAGGGGACCGACGAGTTCCGCATGCGCCTGGCCAAGCAGGCCGTCCGCGAGATCGGGCGCACCTGGGATCTGCGGAGCTGTCCGGAAGCGAAGTGCGCGATGCACCCGCCCTGGGCGGAGGGCTTCGAGGCGAACGAAGCTCCGACCCTCTGCAACTTCTGCCGGGAGCAGAGCGAGGAGCGGATCCGGATGGCGGTGACCTGAACGGAGGTCGATTGGATCGCCAACCCAACCGCGTCCTCAGCGAGGAAATCGAGATCTACATCCGGACCTTCCACTCGCTCTTGCGAAGTTCCGGCGAGGTCCGGGTTCGTGCCTTCGAAGAGGCACACATCTTCAGCGACTCCTCGCTCCACTCCGGCGCCCGCTCCCCCGAACCCGACGTGGCGGCCTTCGCCTACAGCGCGGCCAGGCTCCCCGACTGCATGCCCCTGGTCCGCCGGGTGGTGATGGGCCAGAGCCACGAGCACTTCGAGGCGGCGGGCTTCGAAGTCCAGGCCTGGTCCCTGGTGCGCACGCGGGGGAGGCGAAGGCCGCTCCGGTGGGACGGGCGCGAGACGCTCGCGGTCTTTCTCACCAGCATCAGCGACATCGACGATTTGGTCCCCATCCTCACCGCCTACCAGATCGAGTGGAACAAGCTCCACCGCCTGCTGGAGCGGACCGCCCTCGGGGAGCGACTCCGCCTGGCCCCGAACCTGGACGCCTTGGAGATCCCCATCGAGGAACTCGAGGCGTCACTCTCGGTGGGGACGCACGACGCCCACAACCTCCTCGTCGCCCTCGGCCCCTCTCCGGGACTCGGCCTGCGCGAGATCGCCACCCGCCCCCTCGATCTCGCGGTGCGCATGCTCGCGGGCTCTTACTCGCAGTATCAGCGAGCGGCGCAGCGATGGTGGACCGGCGTGGACGCCGGCTATCTGCAGGATCGGGAGCCGCGCCGGAGGCCCGTCTACTTCGTCTCCTCCAACACCCACTCGCTCTCGAATCTCCTCGGCGGTTACGCCCGCGCGCACGAGGAGAAGATCGTGGCCTTCGCCCGGGCGCACAATCCGGAGAACCTCGCGCCGCGGCTGGAGGAGGCCCGGGCCCGAAACGACGAGCACGAATATTTCAACATCCTCTACTACCTCCTCCGCGAGCTCATCCATCGCGCCCCCGACGCCCGGGAGAAGCGAAAGGAGGTCCTGGAGTACGACGCGAAAAGTGGAATCGTCACGCTCGAGAGCCCCGGGCGGATCGACGTCTCGGCCCAGGTGATCGAGCTTTGCAAGCTCGACCCTCGGCGCATCGATCCCCGCATCCACTTCCCCGGTATGGAGAGGCTGGCGCGAAGCGACGCGGTGATCCTCAACATCGACTACCCGCTGGGCGTCGCGGCCTACCACCACCTCTCGCGCCTCGGGCAGGGCGTGGGTGAGATCCGCGGGATCTACGTGATGGGGAAGGCGGCCACGCTCAACGGGCGCGTGGGCGACGCGATGATCTCCTCGGAGGTCTACGACGAGCACTCGCGCAACGTCTATTATTTCCAAAATTGCTTCCGAGCCTCGGACGTCCAACCCTACCTGCGGGAAGGCTCGGTCTTCGACAACCAGAAGGCGCTTTCGGCTCGCGGCTCCTTCCTTCAGAACTGGAGATACATGCACACCTATTATCGAGAGGGATACACCGTCCTGGAGATGGAGGCGGGGCCCTACCTCTCGGCGATCTACGAGCTGGTGTATCCGAGCCGACACCCCACCGACGAGGTGGTACACCTCTCGAACGTGACGCCCTTCGACGTCGGCCTCCTGCACTATGCCTCGGACACGCCCTACTCCCGCCGCCAGACCCTGCTCTCCAAGAGCCTCTCCTTCTTCGGCGTGGAGAGCACCTACGGCTGCGCGATCGCGATCGCTCGTCGGATCCTCCAACGCGAGGCCGCGCGGATCGAGCCGTGAGTGAGCGGATCGCAATCGTCAAGGCGGGGAGCACCCACCCTCGCGTCCTGGCCCGCTTCGGCGACTACGACGATTGGTTCGTGCAGGCCATGGGCGGCGATCCGAAGCGCTTCCTCGTCGTGTCTCCCTTTTCGGGCGAGGCCCTCCCTCCCCTGGATGGCTTGTCGGGCGTCGTCGTCACCGGCTCGCCCGCCTCGGTCCGGGACGAGGAAGCCTGGATGCGCGAGGTCGCGGAGTGGATGCTTCGAGCGGGTCAGGCGGACATCCCCGTCCTCGGCGTCTGCTTCGGCCACCAGCTCCTCGGCGAAGCCCTGGGCGGACGGGTGGAGCCGAGCCCCGGCGGCTGGGAGTTCGGAACGGTGCCGATCCGCCTCACCGAAGCGGGGAGGGCCGATCCCCTCTTCGACGGCCTACCCGAGACCCTCTGGGCCCACAGCGTCCACCAGGACGAGCTCGTGCGCGCGCCCGAGGGAGCCGTGCTCCTGGCCGAGAACGACCGCTCGACCTGGCAGGCCTTCGCCCACGGGTCTCGTTTTCGGGGGGTGCAGTTCCACCTGGAGACCTCGGTCCCGATCATGGAGGCGATCGCCTCGGCCCTGGGCCAATCCGCTCTCCTCCGGGAGACCGACGTCGGCACGAGGATCCTACGAAACTGGGAGCGGCACTTCGTCCGCCGCTGATCAGGGCTTGCCGAGGACCAGGAGCCGCGGCTCCGTGTAGTCCTCCATGGCGTAGAGCAGCCCCTCCCTGCCCAGTCCCGAGGCCTTCACGCCCCCGTAGGGCATGTTGTCCTGGCGGTAGGTGGGGTAGTCGCCCACGATCAGCCCACCCACCTCGAGCCGCTCCCACGCGCGGCGCACCCGCGAAAGCGAGTCCGTGAAGAGGCCGGCCTGGAGACCGAAGCGCGAGTCGTTCACCTTCTCGAGCGCCTCGTCGAAGGTGGAGAAGCGCGAAAGGAGGACGACGGGGCCGAAGACCTCCTCGCAGGCCACCCGGGCGTCCGGGGGAACCTCCTCGAGGACGGCCGGGTGGAGGACCGCTCCCTCCCTCTTCCCACCGTGGACGATCGCGCCCCGAGCGCGCGCCTCCTCGATCCAGGACTCCACCCGCTCGGCGTGCCGCACGTCGATCATCGGGCCGATCACGGTCGTCTCGTGGGAGGGATCCCCGACGGCGAGCTTCGCCACCTCGGCCAGGAGCTTCTCCCGGAAGGCGTCGTAGACGGCCTCTTCCACGAAGATGCGCTGCACGCTGATGCAGACCTGCCCCGCGTAGACCATCCCTCCGAAGGCGCAGCGGTGCGCGGCGCGCTCGAGGTCGGCGTCCGCGCAGACGATCGCCGCGGCGTTTCCGCCGAGCTCGAGCACCACCTTCGCCCGCGTCGCCTTCTGCTTGAGCGCCCAGCCCACGCGCTCGCTCCCGGTGAAGGAGAGCACCCCGATGCGCTCGTCCGTGGCGACCCGCTCGGCCACCTCGTTCGCGCAGGGAAGGACCTGGAAGAGGCCCGCGGGAAGGGAGAGGGAGTCGACGATTTCCGCCAGGAGGTGGGCGGCTCCCGGGGCCTGCGGCGGGGGCTTCCAGATCACGGGAGCGCCCACGGCGAGCGCGGGCGCGACCTTGTGCGCGCCGAGGTTGAGCGGGAAGTTGAAGGGCGAGATCGCGACCACCACACCGCGGGGCACGCGCCGCGTGATCGCCTGGTAACCCTCGCTCGCCGAATCGAGATCGATGGGGAGGGTCTCTCCGCCGAAGCGCACGGCCTCCGCCGCCGCGAAGGAGAAGGTGGCGACGGCACGCTCCACCTCCTTGCGCGCGACGGCGATGGGTTTGCCGCACTCCTCGGAGATCGAGCGGGCGAAGCTCTCCGCGCGCTCGGCGATCCTCGCCGCGATGCCTTCCAGCGCCGCGCGACGCCTCGCCGTCGAGAGGGCCTGGGCCGCGGGACGCGCGGCCCAGGCGGCCTCGAGCGCGGTCTCGGCGAGCGCGGGCCCGGCTGGCTCCACGCGCGCGACCACGCGCCCGTCCCATGGACTTCGAAGCTCCTCGGTGGAGTCGCCGGCGACGAAGCGACCGCCGACGTAGGGACGGACGACGCGGGTCACGCGGCCTCCTCAGAGTTCGAAGCAGGCGGGAACCCAGCCGGGCGTCTCGTCACAGATGTACCCGGGCTCGCAGGGGAGCGAGTCGCACTTCCTCAGGCAGGCCGGCTCACCGTTCTCGAGCTGGCGGCAGGTGAAGCCGGGTTCGCAGACGGGGTCGCACTTGAAGGTGCAGAGGCCCGCCGCCACCTGGCACTCCCAGCCCTCGGCGCAGTCGCCGTCGTTCCGGCAGGCCGGCTCCACCTGCACCTCGACCTGCCGCGATTCATCCCAGCCGCCCGGAGGATTGTCGAAGTCCTCCAGGCAGGAGAAGGCGAGCATGGTCCCGGTCGGCACGCGCGTCTCCGAGGCCCGCGGGCCCGTGAAGAACCGGATGAGCACCACCCATCCCGTCTCGCCCGTGGCCGGAACGCCGCTGTCGCGAACGAGGTAGCTCTGGTTGCCGGTGTTGGGGAAATCCCAGTTGCTGTTGCGGATGACGTTGAAGGCCCGCGGGTCGAGGCTCGCGGAGCGGGCGAGCTCTGCGAGGGTGTCGCAGCTCAGCTTCTCCGAGGTGTTCCCCGGAATCGCGGGGTGGAAGTAGTGGATCGAATACGACTTGATCGAGAGCGTGTTGGTGCGGCGCGGGTCGAACTCGTTGACGATGCCCACCTCGCCCAGGAGGACGTTGCCCTCGTCGTCGTAGGAGGTGGCCACGCGGCAGATGCCCTCCATGCAGACCTCGACCGTCCGGTCGGCGGCCCTGCAGTCGGATTGCGAGGTGCACCCGGTCACGCAGGCCTCGTGGGTGTCGCACCACGGGTCCTCGCAGTCGAGGAAGCCGTTGTCGTCGTCGTCCACGCCGTTGTCGCAGATCTCGACCCTCACGCATTCCTCGCCCTCGGGGCAGTGCCAGCCGGGGGCGCGCCTGCAGTTGTCGCAGGCCTCGCTATCGTCGTCGCATTCCTCGCCAGGCTCGACCACGCCGTTCCCACAGACCGCCTTCTCGGCGGGATCTTCGTTTCCGCACGCGGCGAACAGAAGGCCGAGGAAGAAAGGAAGAAGGATCTTTCTCGTTCTCACAAGCACTCCGTATCGCAACGACCGTCCAGGGGGAGGCACACGAAGCGCTCCTCTCCCCGGGCGTCCTGTCTCTTGGCGCAGCCGAAACCGCTCGGACAACCCTCCGTACCACAGGCGACTGCGCAGTGTCCCGCCAAGCATACGCCACCTTCGCCGCAGCCGGAATCGTCGAAGCAGCTCTGGCAATGGGGGGTCTCGGCGGTCCGGGCGGGCCGGCAGGAACCGTCCCGGCAGACGGTGCAGGTGGGACAGAGTTCGGTGAACTTGCAGTAGTCGGGATCCTGCACGCAGATGCCGCTCGAGAGGCTGCATCTCTCGTCCGGCCCGCAGTCCCGATCGGAGACGCAGCCGGGCTGACAGGAGAGCCGGCCCAGGGACTCCGCGCAGACCATCCGCAGCGGGCAGTCCTCGTCGCTCTTGCACGCCGGCCGACATTCCCCCTCCTCGCCGGGGCGCGAGCAGAGCTTTCCGCGGGGGCAGGCGCAGACCATCCCCTGGGGGCACTGGGAATGCTGCTGGCAGCGAGCCCGGGGAAAGCAGGCGCCGGAGCGACAGGTCCGCCCGGGAGGGCATTCGGCGTCCTCCCTGCAGGAGGGGACGCAGGCGAGCGTCACCGGATCGCAGGCCTCCGAGTGCGCGCAGCCCGATTGGCGGGCCACGCATCGCCCCGACTCGCAGACCTGGTCGACCCCCTGCACGCAGTCGGCGTCCCGCTCGCAGGGCCAGAAGGTGTCCGGCACGCAGGGCACGAGATCGTCGCATCCGATCCGGGGGAGGCATTGGGAGAGGCGGCACTCGCCGTCGACGCAATCCTCGTCCGTCCGGCACTCGTCGACGCAATGCCCGGTGGGTCGGATCCCCTGGTCGTCCCAGCAGCGGAGCCCGGGTCGACACTGACCTTCGATGCATCGAGCCCGGTTCGGACAGTCCCGATCCTGCGTGCAGGCCCTGCCACAGAAGCCTTCTGCGAGGCAGCGTGCGCCCGGCTCGGCGCATTCCCCGTCGCGCGCGCAGGGCTGGCAGAATCCCGAGCCTGGCCGACAGGAGCGCGTCTCCGGCTCGCAGTACTGGCCCGCCGGACAGTCCGCGTCCCCGTCGCAGCCCGGCTTCCGCTCCACGCACCTCCCCGTGTAGGGGTGGCAGAAGGTGCCGGCGGGGCAGGCGTCGTGGCCCGTGCAGACGCAGGTCCGACGAGATGGATCGCAGATCAGCCCCGCGCGGCACTCCGAATCGAGGGTGCACGCCCTCCCCGCCTCCAGGCCGGCGGGCTCGGGACGATCGTCCGCGGGCGGCCTGTTGCAGGCGCAGAGGAGCAGGGCCGCGAGGAGGAGCCGAACCATGGTTTTGGTGTTACCACAGGGACGCGATCGATCGCCCGGCACTTTGTTGACCGAGGCGATGAGCCCTCTTACAACGTCGAAATGACCCTGCAGCCCACTCCTGGCCGACGTTCCGTCTGGATCTACCTCGGCCTCTGGGCGTCGATCGCCCTCGTCCTCGCGATCTTCCACAACGTGCTCCTTCCCTTCGGCGGCGCCCTCCTCATCGCCTACGTGGGCGAGCCGATCGTCCGGCGCCTCACGGGTCTGCGGATCGGCAAGGCGCGGGTCCCTCGGTTCGCGGCGATCGCAGCCCTCTTCGCCGGCCTCCTCCTGGCCATCTACGGTTTCTCGCTCCTCGCCCTTCCCCAGCTCTACCGAGAGACCGCCCGGCTGACGGTCGAGGTGCGAGAGCTCGCCTCCTCGCTGACGCCCCAGCGGATCGCGGAATTCTCCGAGACGGCCCAGCGCTGGCTCGCAGACCGGGGCATCCCCGTCTCCTTGACGGATTCCGTCCGGACCACGCCCGTCTCGCCGGAGGTGTCGGAGCTCGCCGAGGGATCGGACGAGTCGCTCGGCGGCGCGCGCCTGGTGGTCGACCTGGATCAGATGCTCCGGGATGCGATCGCCTCCGGTTCGGAGTGGCTGCGAAGCCACATCCTGGAGCTCTTCGAGTTCTCGCAGAAGCTCGTCTCCAAGCTCTTCGGCGGCGTCTTCATGTTCTTCTTCATGCTGATGGTCGCCGCCTTCCTCCTCATCGACTCGGACCGGACGATGAGCTTCGTACGGGGGCTCGCCCCTCCCCAGTGGCGACGGGGGCTTTCCGATCTCCTCGACCGCATCGATACCAAGCTCTCCGGCGCGGTGCGCGGTCAGATGGCGATCTGCCTGGTCAACGGCGTCCTCACCCTGATCGGCCTCCTCATCTTCAAGGTGAAGTTCGCCTTCGTCCTGGCGAGCATCGCCACGGTCCTGACCTTCATCCCGATCTTCGGCACGGTGATCTCGACGATCCCCATCGTCCTGGTGGCGCTCACGCAGAGCGTCTCGACCGCGGTCGCCGCGCTGCTCTGGATCCTGGGGATCCATGCGCTCGAGGCCTACTTCCTGAATCCCAAGATCCTGGGGACCTCGGCCAAGATCCACCCGGCCCTCATCTCCTTCGCGATCCTGGCGGGGGAGCGGACCTTCGGCTTCGCGGGCGCGCTCTTCGCGGTTCCGGTGGCCTCGGTGCTCCTCGCCACCTTCGAGCACTTCCGCCGCCAGGCACGCGCGCTCGACGGAGAGGCGGAGGAGGCGGAGACCGAGTCGGTCGCCCCGGAACTCGCCGCGGACTGAGGGGCGGCCCGTCGTGACGACGGGCTCTCATCGGCTCGCGAGCTTGCGAACCTCTTCCAAAAAGGTCGGATCCTCGCCGTCCTTGCCGTTCAAGTGGACGAAGCGGCTGCGGAACTTGCGCCCGGGCGTACCCAGCTCCTCCTCGTCCTCCCGGACTCGTTCCAGGTCTCGCTCGAAGCGCTCGACCAGCTCGCGGACCTCCTCGCGCATCGCCGGGTTGGTCAGCGTCTCGAGCTGCTGCTTGCCGACCGAGATCTTGCCCTCGAGCTCCCTCTTCCGGCTCTCGAGCCGTTCGACGACGTTCTCGGCGACGAGCTTCCCTTCCCCGCGAAGATCGAAGCGGGCCTCGAGGAGCGTCCGCCCCTCGTGCCCCGTGTAGGTCACCCAAGTGCCGCCGCGGGTCTGGTAGACCTCGGTGTTGCCCCCCATGTGCGCCGGGACGACCACGTCCGCACCGGACCCGCGCGCGACGCGATCCACCTCGTTCACCGGGCCGTGCACCAACCCCACGACGAGGTCCACGCCCGCCTCCCGGAGCGCCCGCACCTCGGCGGCGGCCGCCTCGACCGCATCGCGCAAGGAGACTCCCTCGGGAAGGCTTCGCCCGCTGGTGAGCACCGCGAAGAGGCCGATCCGGTTTGCGCCGACCTCCACGATCTTCCGTCCGGGGAAGAGGGCTTCTCCGGCACCGTCGACCAGGTTGGCGGCGAGGTAGGGGACGCCGGCCTTCGTGGCGGCCTCCTTCAGCCATTCCACGCCGAGGGCGAGGTCGAGCTCGCCCACCCCCGCGGCCGCCACGCCGGTGGCCGCCATGGCGTCGAGGATGAGGCGCGCGCGGTCGGGATCGGTCTTGCGCACGCTCTCGGCGAGGGCATCCCCCGCGTCGACCACGAGGACGGGCCCCTCGGCCCGGCGCTTCTGCACGTAGGCCACCCGACGTGCGAGCCCGCCCGTGGGCGGCTCACAGCCGCAGGGCTCGATCTCGCCTCGGACGTCACCGGTGGCCACGAGGGTGAAGGGCTGCCGCTCCTGGGGAGCGCCGTCCGTCGCTTCGGCCGGCTCCGCCTCGGCGGGCGCGGGAGGCTCCTCCCTCTCGCGCTCCTTGCAACCGAAGGCCATGAGGAGGAGGAGAATCGTGAGCCCGCCGATCCGGCCGCGCTTCATGTCCGTCACCGTTTTTCGATTTCGGCGAGCTTGGCCTTGGCCTGCTTGCCCGCGTCCTGTCCCGAGAATTTGGCGGCCTCCTTCAGGAAGGCCACCGCCTCTTTCTGCATCCCCAGCTTGTCGAAGGACAGGCCGAGCTTCAAGAGGGCGTCGGGCAGGAAGCGGCTCTTGGGCCAGGTCTCCCGGACCTTCTGATAGGCCAGGATGGCGGCGCGGTAGTTGCCTTCCTCGTAGTGGCCGTCGCCGATGAGGATCTGCGCCTCGGGCGCGCGATCGTCGAACTTCCACTTGGGATTGGCGATGAACTCCTCGAAGAGGAGGCGAGCCGCGGCGAAGTCCTTGCGATCGTGGTAGCCCTTGGCGAGAGCGAAGAAGGCTTCCTTGTCCTTGGGGCGTTCGAGCTTGCCGACCGCGCGCTCCGTCTCGATCTTCCGCAGCGCCTCCTCGCCGCCCAACGCGGCGACGCGGCGCTCGAGTTCGTCGAAGCGACGATTCACGTTCTCGAACTGATAGTTGGCTTCCTCGAGCTGCCCCCGCAGCCGCTGCATGTCGCGCAACAGCTCGTCGGTGGCGGCCGCCACCTCCGCGGTCGTGCGCGTGGCGGACTTCACGAGATTGTCGAGGGTGTCTTCGAGCTTCTGGAGGCGCTGCTCGATCGAGCGGCGGCTCTCGTCCAGCTCGGAGCGGGTCTCGCGCGAGGTGTTCTCCAGCGCGAGCACCCGGTCCTCCAGCTCGTTGCCGAGCCAGATGGGATAACAAGCGGTCGTCGCCGAGAGGGCGACGACCGCCGTGATGGCATGGGCCAGCTTCACCGTCTCACCGGGTGACGACGAACTCGACGCGGCGGTTCTGCGCCCAGGCCTCCTCGTTGGAGCCGTAGGCGACCGGGCGCTCCTTGCCGTAGCTCACCGTCCGCAGCCGGCTGTCCTCGATGCCGAGGTTCACCAGGTAGCGCTTCACCGAGCTGGCGCGCCGCTCACCGAGAGCCATGTTGTACTCCTCGGTGCCCCGCTCGTCGCAGTGGCCCTCG
>Ga0180216_1003148_pt1 | contig 13252 bp, 18 predicted proteins | sample eDN3rd37CBELigMG_FD_128879 | JGI IMG/M metagenome (GOLD analysis project Ga0180216, IMG submission 128879) | Enriched Miracle-Growth compost microbial communities from Emeryville, California, USA - eDNA 3rd pass 37_C BE-Lig MG (version 2)... ... | reverse complement strand
GCCGTGACGAGGTGGCTACTGCCGCCGCCGCGTACCGATCGGGCCGATGACCGGCTGCCGGAACAGGTGCTTGCGGCTTTCGATCATCTTGAGCACTTCGGGCACGTTGTCACCAAACGCGCTGGCCAACGCCACCGACGGCGAGCACGCGCGGGGCCACGGTCAGTCGCGCAGGCGAGCGGCTGTCGCACACGCATGCGAGGGGTCGTACTTGAGGTGGTTGGTCTGCTGGCTCTTGACCTTGGCGATGCGCTGCTCGACGTCGCGCACCACGCCTGCGGGCAGGGGGCGCGCGCCGCAACGCGCGTGGCAGGGCAGCGACAGAGACTACGGGGGGTGAGTACCGTGGCCAGAGGTCGTATGGAGCGAACGGGGGGCGGGACGTACCGTTGGCGCGCGCCACGGCCTCGTCGAGTGCGGTGATCTGGTCCTTCAGTTTGTTTTGCTCGGTGCGCTTCCGGTCGCGCTCGGCATCGTTCTAGGCCATCGCGCGCGCGCACGCGCGCGCCTCGCGTAGTGCAAAGCGCACGCGCAGAGGTCAGCACCTAGCAACGCCGACGTTGCCGGTGCCGGTGCCTCGCCTGGCGTACCTCGCTCCTGGCGCGAACGGCGGCGTCGAAGGCCGCCCTGGCCTGGGCGTGCTCGTCGTCGAGCCTGGCCCGTTCGTTGCTGGAAATCTGACACACAATGTCGGATGAACGACGCGGCCTTGGTCAGCCGACGGGTCATCCCGCCGCGGTAGTCCGTTGGAACGCGGGCGCACCCAACGTCGCGCGCCAGCCGCCGGCGCTCCTCGTCGATGCTGCGCTGCACCCGCCTGATCTCGTCGTCGTCGCTCTTGATGGCGCGCTCCGTCGTCGCGGCCTCGGTCTGGATGTCGCGCTTGGCGGCGTTGATGCGCTTAATCTCGTTGCTGGCCTGCTTCATGGCCTCCTGATGCGGCTTCTGCTCGGCGGCGATCTGCTCGATATCGCGGCGGATCTCGTCGATGCGCTTGTTCGCGTTGTCGATGCGGCCCTGGTAGTTTCTGTGGTTCTCCTCCTGCTTCTGGAGGGAAGCCGCCAGCGTACCGCGCTCGTTGTTGATCGTCTCGATTTCCTGGCGCAGGGCACAGGGGTTTCCTGCGGGGCCGTATGCACGTCGGTCAGGGGAACCCGGGCGCCCTGCTACACCGCTCTAGTGCCAGCCGACGTACCGCCTCCTTTTCCTGCACGATGGCCCAGCCGATGCGGCCGCCGAGGGTGCGGACGCGCTCCTCCAGGTCGCGCTGCTGCCGCATGTCGTTGACCTTGTCCCGGAACGCGACCACCTCGTCGCGCATCTCCAAAATTTCCTGGTGTCCGCGCACGACGGAGGGCGAGGAAAAAGGGGCTGGCCACAGTGCGCTCAGTGCCGAGGTCGCACGCGAGCGGCGCGGTGGCAACGCGGCGGTGGCATCCGTACGCCTTGCTTCTGCTCCAGGCAGCGCTGAATGACGGCAATGTTTTCCGTGACCGTGTCGATGTCCTCGTGGATCTGGTCCAGCTGCGTCGCTTTGAGGAAAAACTGTGCGCGGGCGCCATCCCAGCAAAGCAGGCGCGGCGCCGGCTTAGAACCGACCCGGCGCACGCCCGCGCCCCATGCGCGCGCCCCGCCGCGCGCATGCCCGACGTGCCTTGTACAGGTCGGCGGGCTTGGCGCTGGCCAGGAACCGCTTGGCCACCTCCTGCGACAGGACGGAGAGCGGGTTGTCGATGGTGATGGAGAAGTGGTCCAGGATCGCGTTGAGCTGCTCGCGCGTCCGCTCCACGACCACGCCTGTGCAGGGGCCGGGGCCGCGGCGCCGTACGAGCCGCTGGCACGTCAGCGGCTCGGCTGGCGGCATGCACGGGCGGCCCACGCGCGCGACGCACCGCGTTCGTTGAGGAGCGCGTAGGCCGACTGGCCATCCAGCCTGAGCGTGCGGCGGATGCGGACCACGCCGCCGTACACGTCGGGCCGGTACGCGTCCGGCCCGCGGTTCCGCAGCACCACCGTCACTGTCGCCTCGCTGGGGGGTGCTCGGCAGCGGACCGCGAGACAGAGGATACGTTCGTTAGTGGCTCGAGTCAGGTTGCGGCGTACCGCGCGCACTCGCCGTACCGCTCGCCGTTCTTGATAAAGTCCTTCATCGAGTGGCCGCGGTCGGTGTTGTGGGCGCGCCCGCCGAGGCACACCACCAGGCCCGTCAACACCGCGGACTTGCCGGCTGTGGCGCGCGCGCACACGCGCCCGGCCGCCCGGCCAAATAGGCAGGGTCAGCGCGCGAGCGCATAGCAGGCGTCGCCGCGGTGGGCGCCGGCTGCGTACCGCCGTTGATGCCGGTGATGAAGTTAATGTGCGGCCTGAAGTTGACGAGCGTGTGGGCGTGGTTCATAAAGTTGACCAGTTCGATCGACTCGATCACGCCCGCCTCGCCCTCCACCTGCGCGCAGGCAGCTCGCACGAGCAGCACGCAGCGGGTGCGTCAGTGGCCATCCCGTCCGCGGATCGGGGGGCGTCCGCGAGCCAACGGACCCTTTGGTTGCGCTCAATCGCGCGCTGGACGAGGTCCCTGTCGATGCTGGCCTTCATGTCGCGGCTGATCGCGTCCAGCTGCGCCTCGTCGTCCTCGTCCACGCTGTCGTCGTCGTCGTCGGCGGCGGCGGCGCTGCCGTCCGCGTCTGCGGCGCCAACCGCGGCCGGATCCAGCCTGCGGCGGCGCCGCTCCGCGGGCCCCGCCTCCTCGTCGGCCGGCCGGCGCGTTGCCATTGTGGCGAGCACTTTACAGGCCGGTGGGGCCCGGTGGATGGAGTGCGGGAGGGAGGTTTCGCGTCCAGGCCGCCAGTGTGAGGCCGTTATCGCCACCGCCCGCGCCCTCCCTCCTCCACGGTCTTGGTCTCGTCGTGGGTGCACCTCCCGCGTTGCCCGCAGCCGTGTCCGCGTCCAGCAGCGGGGTGCCTTGCAGCTGGGTGTCCAGCAGCGGGCCGTCCAGCAGTGAGCGTCCAGCAGTGGGCTGTCCAGCTGCGGGGTGTCCAGCAGTGGACCGTCCAGCAGCGGGCCGTCCAGCAGTGGGCCGTCCAGCAGCGAGTGCCAGCGTTGGCAGGCGGCGTTCGGTGGCGCCGACGTTCAAATTAGCTGATTTTGGCGCCAAACGAGTCAGAACCGAGTCAGAAAGCATGACGTAGCATCACATTGAAACCACGTCATCGGCTTCCGCGGACCACAACGGCGGCGGCGGGCGACGGCGGCGGCGGGCGACGGCGGCGGCGGGCGACGGCGGCGGCGGGCGGCGGCGCAGAGGGGCGCGTACAGAGGGCTCACCGCAAGCGAGTGCGTGCGCGAGAGGGAAGGCAGAGAACGTCGAGGAGCAGGCCGGGCAAGCGCAGGGTGCGCTCGCTATTGGTCGGCCCGGCCGCACGCTGCCTCGCGCCCGCACGGCGCAGCCACCAGCGCGGCGCGTGACTGCCGCTGGCGCGCCGGCCTTTGGCGTCTGGAGAGCTGCCAGTGGGCCGCCGGAGGCGGCCGAGGACCGTTGCGCGCTGCCGGCCGCGCCCGCCAGGCTCGCGCCGTTGCCTGCCCTACCTGTGGTGGCGCGCTGCGGCGCCTGCACCGGCGGTCGCCGCCATGGCGCTGAACGGCGCCGACGTGATCCTTGTGATCACGGTGGTGCTTGCGTTCCTTCTGATGGTCGTGGCGGCCGTCTACTTCATCGTCTACTTCCAGCACCCGGACGACAAGGTGCGCCTGCGGCCGCCGCGGTCCGGGCTTCCAGACGTTCTCCCCGGTAACCGAGGTCGCCAGGTTTGCACGACTGGGATGTCGCGCAGAATGTCGCCTGGTTCCCCAAGGTCATGGTGGTGCTGGGCATTGTGGTGGCGTGCACCAACGTGCTCCTGGTGCCGCTCGACGTCTCGACCCAGAACGGCAGCTTCAAGCCGTCGGGCGTGTTCCCGATGCAGCAGCTGGAGTACGCGTTCTTCCTCATGACCGTCATCCTCTTCTTCATCGTCCTGCCGTTCACCTACTTTTACTACGAAGGCTGGTCCGAGGACGACAAGGTCCAGTCCATCGGCCACCAGGTACCGCGCCGGCGCCCAGCCGCGGGGAGGACGGGCCGGCCGCGTGCTCACGCCGCGCGCGCGCGCGCGCGCGTACCCGCGCTGGCGCGCTGGTCCAGATCGCCAACGGCGTCAAGTGGACCGCGCCGTTGGTCGTGCTCTTTGCGGCGTTGACGGTGGTCATCTACTGGTTCTTCGGCTACGCCGACCTGCAGCTGACGGTGCTGGCCGCGCCGCTGCAGCCCTACACCAACTTCACCGACGCGAGCCTGTGCGCGCCGATCGCCACGGACGTGCCCATCTGCACCTCCTACAGCGGCACCGTCTCGTACGCCCCGCGCCTCGCCCGGCGGCGGCGGCACCACGGGCGGCACAGCGCGAGGCCTGAACCCCCCCGCGCGTAGGGTCTCGCTGGGTCGGTGCGGCAGGATGCGTGTCTCGGCGATCACGTACATCATCGCCATGGTGAACCTGCTCGGGTGGTTCACGCTCATCTTTTTCGGCGGCGTCGGCCTCGTGGCCACGCCCGTCGACCTCATCCAGGGCTTCATCCACCGGCCGCGGCCCATGAAGCTCGCCGAGTACACCATGTACGCGCGCGCGCGCAGCGCCAACGCCGAGGGGCGCCGCTCTGGGGCTGATCGGGCTGGCGCACGTGCTAGTGAGGGGCGGGCCCGCGGCGCCCCTCCAGGCGCAAGGCCAAAATTGGCGAGTACGCGACCAAGCTGCTCGAGGTCGGCCGGAAGATCGAGCAAGACAAGGAGGAGGTCCGTCCGTGCGCTCGCGCTGCGGCGGGCGCAAACCGGGCGTGCTGATGCCATCGCACGGCGCCTGCACGTTTCCTTCGCGCCGCGCCCACCAGGCCAAGACCAAGAGCAACCGCGCGCGCCGCAAGGTGGAGAACCGCACGCGCAAGTACCAGGCGCAGGTGATGAAGCTGGAGGCGCTGTACAACGCCATGGAGGACGCGTACAAGCGCAAGGGCGGCAACATCATTTGGGAGTGGACCAAGCTGTTCTTTGGCATCTGCGCCATCATCCTGAGCATCTTTTGGCTCCTCCAGTTCTTCCTCGTCAACCTGCCCGTCGCGATCGGCCAGCCGGCCGTCGTGCCGCTCGTGAACACCTTCCTCATGGCCGTCGCCCCGATTCCCTTCCTCGGCCCGCTCTTCTACGGGTACGGCGGCGCAAGGCACATGCCGGCCGCGCGGCCCGCCCCGCTAAGCCACTCCCGGCGATACGTGGTCTGGGAGTGCTTCAGCTAGCCTGTTTGCCTTCTACATGCTGTTCTGCATTATCAAGGGCGCCGTTGTGCTGGGCCTCAACTTTGCCGTGGTCAAGCTCTACCCGATGTCGCTGCACGACACGCTCATGAACGCGCTGCTCTTCAACGTCACGCTCTTCCTCGCGGGCTCGCTCGCGGTGATCCACCTGTGCGCGGTGTCCTTCGCCGACTATGCGCGGTTCACCTCCATCCTCTCCATGTTTGTTGTGCAGGTGAACGCGGCCGGCGGACATGGCCGGGGCGCGGCGGGACGCGCAGCCGCTGACGCGCGCCAGGGTTGCCTCCGTGCGTGGGGCTCACGCGCAGATCTCGCAACTGCGCGGCCTGTCGGTCATCTTCAGCATCTACATCTGGGCCCTGCTGGTGGTGATCGTCCTTGCCACGGCGTACTACTCGGTGCGCAAGTACAAGGAGGCCAAGGACCCCAGCAAAGCGACCGAGGCCGTCACCTTTGACGACTAGCCGAGCCGCGCAGCGCGGTGTACTATTGTTTCACGTTCTGTACATAGCTTTTTTTTTTACATTAGTTAAGTTACAGCGTATCCGTGCCCCGCCGCTAGCCAGCGCACGCCTCTGGCGGCGGCCCGGGTGGGCACACGGCGGGCGGCTGCGCCGCTCGTGCGCATGCGCACGCAGGCACCGGCCCCGCCTCGGCGCGGATCAGCAGCGCCTCGCCCGGCGGCGCCGGTGCCACGGGCTGCATGGGCGCGCCGGCCCCCGGCGGGGGCCACGCGCCGGCGGCGGGCCCGCCGCCGGCGGCGGCGCCCTGCGCCAGGCTCAGTAGGGCACCCGGCCCGGCCGCGACGGCCGCGAGCACCACGAGGCACACGAGGATGGACGAGTAGACGGCGGCGCTGCCCAGCAGCGCCTGCGCGGCCAGGCGGAGCGCCGCGGGCGGCGGCAGCGTCAGCCGCAGCTCGGCCGCGTACCGCGGCGGCAGCGGCACGGACATGGCCGTGAGGTCCGCGTAGGTGAGCGACGCGTGGCGCCCGCGGGCGGCGGCCTGCCGGAGCGCGAGCGTGACTTCGAGGAAGGCGATAAAGTCGTCGAAGGAGGCGGCGCTCACGTAGAGGTCGTAGTCGATCCAGTCGAGGAAGCGCCACTCGAACGCGTTGAGCTCGTGGAGGCGGTACCGCCCGTTGGTGTTGGCCCAGAACTCGTTGGCGAAGGCCGTGTCGTAGAGGTACTTGTCCGCGAGCATGACGGCCGTGAGGAACTCGGCGCAGCCGCTCCGGTCGCCCGGGACGAGCCACTCGACCTCCTGCGGCCACCGCCGCCGGACGGCCTGGAGGCGGTGCAGGTAGAGCACGGCCAGCAGCAGCGCCGAGTACGAGAGCTCGCTGCGCTGCAGGATGCGCCGGATAAAGTTGCACAGGCGCAGGTGCGCGTCCGGCGACGCCTCCACTGTGAGCAGCGACGCGATGAATGCGCCGGCAAAGTCTGCGTGCGCGTGGGCGGCGGCGCGGCGCGCGAGGCGGAGCGGTCAGGTAGGGCCCGCGGGCGATGCCCGCCGCGCGCGGGACCGCGCAGACGTACCGACGAGCGGCGCGGGCAGCGGCCGGCCCTTCTCTGGGCCAAAGCCGGCGCCCTTGACACTGCGGAGGAAACGGCGGAAGGCGCTCAGCTGGCCGGGGGCGGGGGGGGGGGGCGGGGCAGGTCGCGGGCGAGTTGACCGGCGTGCCGGTGCGTCAGCACGGCGGGGCGGGTGGCGCTGCCCGCTCGGCTGGGGAGGGCGCTGCCTACCTCGCTCCAGGTGCCGCTGGGCCCGGCCTCGCCGCGCGCGGGCGGGGGCGCGAGGGCGGCGTTGGCGGCGTTGCTGCGGCCCATGGCGCGCGCCGAGCAGTCCGTCGCACGGGTGGGGTGGGTGGCGCGGGGGCGGGTGCCGATGGCGCGCCAAATGTGCAAGTTGCTTCTGATGCGAAGGCTCGCCCGTATCGGAGCCGCAACCGATGTCTCCGATGCAGTGTACTCTGGTGCCTGTGGTCAGTGCTGTACAGGTGACGTACATGAGGAGGGCGTACTGGCATCGCTGCCGGCACTCAGGCCGTATGGGCGGACGCGGCGGCGCGCTGGAGCGCCTGCTCGATGCGCACGCGGTTGGCGATCATGGCGAGCTTGGGCCAGGTGACGCGCTCGCCGCCGAGCATGTACTCGGCCATGTGCTGCTTGTCCGGGTCGGTGATGACGCGAACGTAGTCCTTGATGCGGAAGTAGGGCACGATCGTGACGGTGCCGGCAAACTTTTGCAGGAACACGAACGTCCAGTCCTGGCCCATCACGCGCGGCAGCAGGTTCAGGTCCTGCAGCAGGTGCAGCCACTTGCGCATGTCCAGCTTGAGGAAATCCTCCAGCAGGCTGCCGAGGAAGCCGCCGCGCCTGCAGGGGCGCGAAGAGCGCCGAAAGAGGGCGGTCCAGACGCGACGTCAGGCGCAATCGCGTCGTGCGACGGCGACGCGATCCAGCCGCGCACCAGCCGTAGCCGCGGCGGTGCAGGGTCGGCGCGCCGCCCGAGCCGCGGTTCTCGAAGAAGAAGGGCAGGACGTGCGGGTTGACCTGCGACACCACCGTGTAGTTGACGCCAAACAGCTGGTGCAGCGCTGGTCGCCCTCATGCGCGCAAACTACGAGCAAGGAGCGGCGCGTCGGCACGCCGGTGCGGCAACGCTCGCGCTGCCCGGCCAGCCACGTACGGGTCAGGGGGATGTCGGCGCGCAGGACGCCGTCGCGCCAGCGGCGGCCGACGGCCTGGAAGGGCTCGAGGGTGCCGTCGGGCCGCTTCTGGCGGAGCTCGACGGCGTGCAGGATGCCCGGCACGGCGGCGGAGGCGAGGATGGCGGACCAGATGACGACGTTGGGCGTGGTCTTGTAGTTGAGGCAGAGCGGCGGCGCGAAGCGCTCGTCTGAGGCGACGCAGATGTTGAGGATGCGGCCGGTGCGCTGGTACGCCTCGAGGAAGGTGGTGTGGCCCAGGGTGACGTTGCGCTGTGTCTTCTCGGCCCACCGGTCCGTGTCGAAGAGCACGCCCTCGCGCAGGAAGCGGCTGAAGGTGGCGACAAAGCCCTCGTCGTTGGCGCTGAAGCGGTAAAAGACGTCCGGGTTGAGCTCCTTCTTGAGCTCCTCGTCGGTCCGGCAGCACACGAACGAGGCGACCAGCGAGCCCGCCGACGTGCCCGAGATCACCTGCGGCAGCACGCCGCGCTCCACCAGCGCCTTCACCACGCCTGTGGAGCGGGCGCGGGGGAGGGGGACGGAGCGGCGGACCGGGCGAGCGAGGAACGTTGAGGGGAGAGCGCAGGCGACGCTGTGGCAACGCCGCGCAGCCGGACCGAGGTGGTAGTAGCCAAAGGACGCGCCGCCGCTGAGGCAGAGCGCGGTGCGGCCGTAGGCCTTGGTGAGCTTGCGGACCAGCTGCGGCTTCTGCTCAATCTCGGCACGGGCGACGTAGTTGATCGCGCTCACGACTGCGCCGCGCGCGCACACGCCGAGTCGCGCGTGTCGCGCCAGGAAGGCGAGTGCGTGAGCGCCCGACGGACCGCTCCGGCACGGTTCTGTGCCGGTCTATGCGTCATCGCACCGGTATCAACGTAGTCTTGGACGGCGTGCTTGGTGCCGACGTAGGTGTGCGAGTAGAGCAGCTCGTTCTCGACGCCGCCCAGGTTGTTCTTGCAGGCGGTCAGGAGCGACTGCTGGAGGTCGCTCACGCGGCCCTCGGCCATCTGGCGGCGGAGGTTGCGCGTGACGGCGCGCACGAGCGCCGAGTCGTAGAAGGGGCTCTCGTGCTGCGCCTTCCACGCATCCTTTTGCAGCTGCTTGTCCAGCGCGGCGGCCGCCGCCTCCCACTCGGCGTAGGTGGTGGCGCGCTGCAGCGCGCGCCGCGACCGGTACCGCCGCAGCTCGTACGCGTGCACGATCCAGCGGACGGCGATGTAGCAGCCCAGTTCAAGCAGGACGACAGCGCTGATCACGCCAAGCAGCGGCCAGCGGAGCACCGAGTAGACGATGCCGTACGGCCGGTGGCTCGGCGTGGTGCCGCCCTCGTTGAGCATGCGGTCCTCCTCCTCGGCGTCGAAGACACTGGGCGGCTGCGGCGCGCGGAAGAGGCGGCCCTCCTCGCCGACCGAGCCGCGGCGACCGCCGGGCTGCGCGGACACAGCCGGCACGGGCGGCAGCGGCGCCGCGACCTCGAAGGCCACCGACGCGGCCTCGGCGGCGAGCGTCGCGCGGTCCCGGCGGCGGTGGGTCGGCGACCGGGACGTCACGGGCGACGCCGGCCCGCTCGCGGCGTCCTGGAGCAGCGCCGCCGCCGACGTCTCGTCCGGCACGGCGGCCACGGCGATAGCCTCGGCGTCGGCGGCGTCCTCCAGCGCCGTCCGCACGGCGTCCATCGCCGCCTGGCCGTCGCCCGGCGCCTGCGGCGGCGGCGGCTGCGGTTGGGCCGGTTTCGGGGGGTGGCGACTGGTCCGCCGTCGGTGGTGGCCTTCCATGGTGGCGCGCCGGGGACAGGCGCGGCGCACAGAGGGCTTGGGCGCGCGCGCGCCGGGCTCTACGCGGGGTAGGCCGTTTGGCGGTGGGGCTGCGCAGCAACCTGCGGGTCCTGGCAGCCTGCCTGGGGTCTGCTGCGTCTGGTTTGGGGCGGGCCCGCGCCGGGCGCCGACGGATGACGTCAATGGTCGATGCCAGCGGTCACAGCTGTGCCGATTGCGCTGGTTGGGCGGCCGGCAGGGCAGTCATCCGGGGTGGGCCGAGTCATGGCGCGGCGGCGGCGGCAGTGGGCGGCGGCGGCGGCCGCCGCGCTGGCCCTCGCGGCGTGGGGGCCCGCGGCGACGAGCGCCTGCTGCGTGAACGCCGACGCGTCCGTGCCGCCCGAGTTTCAGAACTGCGGTGGCAACCGGTACGCGGGCTTGCCGTTCGGGACGCGCTCGCCCGTCTACGCCCGCAACGGCGCCGCGGCCACCAGCGTCGCCCTCGCCTCGCAGGTAGGCCGCCCCAGCGAGCACGCACCAAGTGCAGATTGCAGTGCTGTCACGTCATGACGCGTCCTCGTGAAGGCGTTCGCGGCAGTAGATCGCGCTGGACGTGCTCAAGGCCGGCGGGAGCGCCGTGGACGCGGCCATTGCGGCCAACGCCGCGCAGGGCCTCATGGAGCCCACGGGCAACGGGATCGGCGGCGACCTCTTTGCGATCGTGTACGACGCGGCCACCAACGAGGTGGTCGGCCTCAACGGCAGCGGCCGGTCGCCCAAGGGCCAGTCCTGGGAGGAGGTGCGAGGCGCGAGGCGTGACGAGCGGCCACGTCCGCCCAGGTCGCCTCGCTGACGCGGCGCTCGGCTCGCGGAAGGGCGTGGACGGGTGCAGCTCATTGCGAAGTTGAATGGCGCGGACACGATTCCCTCGTACGGCCCGCTGCCCATCTCGGTGCCCGGCTGCGTCGACGCCTGGTTCATGCTTCACGAGGTCCGGCAGCAGGGCCTCGGCCGGGTGTGCTGCGGCCCCGCCCCGCTGACCACGGCGTTGCCGCCGTTCCTCCCGCCGGCATCGCTTGGTCGCCGGCAGCGGTTCGGCCGCCTGCCCATGGAGCAGCTGCTCGCACCGACGATCCAGTACGCCCGCGAGGGCTTCCCCGTCGGCCAGGTCGTGTCGCACTACTGGCGCAGGTTCGTCGGCCGAGGCACACCGGGGACGCGGAAGCCTGGCCTGAGCGCAAACACCGTCGGCCGCCTCTCTTGTCTGCTTGCGTCTGTCGCCAGCGCCATCACCAACTACCTGTCGGCGCCGGTCCAGCGGCAGCTCACGAGCGACGGCGCCTTCCCGAGCGCCTTTGACGGCTTCCGCAACACGTTCGCTATCGACGGCACGCGCGGCCCCAACGACGGCGAGATTTTCCGGAACCCGGAGCTGGCCAACACGCTGGAGCGCATCGCCCAAGGCGGCCGCGACGTTTTTTACGAGGGCGAGATCGGTATGGTCCGCGGACTGGCGGGTCACGATGGGGAGGGGGTGGGGGTGCGCGGCATGTTGACGGCCTGTCCGGTTCTAGCGCGTGACGGTCACCTAGCCTGGGAGATTGACGAGTGGGCGCGGAACGTGGCCGGCGTGCCGCTGCGCTACGAGGACTTTGCGACGCACCACGGCGAGTGGGTCACGCCCCTCAACACGACGTACCGCAACGTCCGCGTCTTTGAGCTGCCTCCGAACGGCCAGGGCCTGGCGGCGCTGCAAATCCTCAACATCCTCGAGGGCTATGACCTCGCCGCGATGGGCTTTAACTCGCCGGACTACCTACACGTCGCCGCGGAGGCCAAGAAGCTGGCGTACGCGGACCGCGCGGTCTACTACGCCGACCCCGACTTTGGTACGCCGACCGCAAGTAACCGAGCTCGCAAAAGGGCTCACAGCTCACGCGCGCGCCAACGATGTCCGCGTCCCGCTGGGCCAGCGCAGCGCCGACGCCCGAGGAGCTGCTCTCGAAAGAGTACGCGGCCGAGCGGCGCGCCCTGATCGACATGGAGCGCGCAGCGGAGCGCGTCGAGGCCGGCCAGCTGACCGACGGCGACACGATCTACCTCACCACCGCCGACAAGGACGGCAACATGGTCTCGCTCATCCAGTCCAACTACCGCGGCATGGGCGCTGGGGTACGCTTTCACCGGCCAGATGCGGGCATGTGCACATTGCTCTCACGCGCGGCTATCTCCGCGCTTGAGCGACCGATGGCGGTCATTCTCCAGCTGGCGGTGCCTGGCCTAGGCTTTGGCTTTCAGGACCGCGGCGAGATGTTCAATGTGATGAACCGCAGCCACGCCAACGCGTACGAGCCCGGCAAGCGGCCTTTCCACACGATCATCCCCGCGTTCGCCATGAAGGACGACAAGCCGTGGCTCTCGTTCGGCGTCATGGGCGGCGACATGTGCGCAGACCAGCCCACCTGGGTGTCATCCGGGGAACGCCGCTGACCTGGATCGGTGGCGAGGCTGGGCACACGTGCAAATCCGCCACAGGCAGCCCCAGGGCCATGTGCAGATCATCGTTAACATGGTGGACTTTGGGATGAACGTGCAAGAGGCCGGCGACGCGGCGCGGTACGCCCAGCCGGCGGCCGCAAGCAGGGCCGCACGGGGAACTAAGAAAGGTGGCGCCTTCACCGACGGCGCGAACCGCTCGCAGCTGGCACCACACGAGCGACTCGGAGCCGACGGGCTACGTCATGGAGGACGGCGGCGAGCTCTACCTGGAGCGCGGCGTGTGCGAAGAGACACGCGCAGCTCTGGCGGCTCGGGGGCACGACGTTCGGTCCGGCGGCGACTACGGCGGCTACCAGGCCATCCTGCGCGAGAACCACGCAGACGGCACATTCGTCTACCGTGCGGCGTCCGAGATGCGCAAGGACGGCCAGGCTGTCGGCTATTAACGAGACTTGACGCGTGGCAACGACTATACGTGCCCATTAAGGCCCTAATGCGTGTTGTCATTCAATCATCTGCGCCCGGGATCACAGTGCCCTACGAACCCACGCTTTTCGAGGAGACGCGTAGAATCAGGCCAATAAACATGCAGTTTCCTTTAGCGTCAATATACCGATACTAATACCAGTAAACATAGCTTCTTTTGTATTGTATAATACCGGGAAATGACTACAAGAAGGAAATGCACTTACGATGCAATACCTTGCTCCTTGGATAGTAGAGTGACATGTTCGCAGAAAACTAGGAGAGATGGGATGGGCGCGTCATCCATGGCCACTTGGCATCTGAGACGCCAGATGGCCTGGACAGCGCACCCATGGAGACCGTCTGCCGTCTGGGCCGCGACGGCGTCCTGCTTCCAGGGGCCATCGTGGCCGTCTTCGGGTCGACCAGTCACAACAAAATGGGGAGAGAAACTACAAAGATGCCCGGTGAGGCGGTGGAAGAT
>Ga0180216_1003147_pt1 | contig 13256 bp, 12 predicted proteins | sample eDN3rd37CBELigMG_FD_128879 | JGI IMG/M metagenome (GOLD analysis project Ga0180216, IMG submission 128879) | Enriched Miracle-Growth compost microbial communities from Emeryville, California, USA - eDNA 3rd pass 37_C BE-Lig MG (version 2)... ... | reverse complement strand
CAGGTGATCGAGGCCATCCGCGTCATCGAGGGCTTCGACCCCAAGCCGGCCCGCCACTTCGCGACCGAGGAGCCGCGCTACATCACCCCCGACGTCTACATCCACAAGGTGGGGGGCGAGTACGTGGTGCAGGTGAACGACGACGGGCTGTCCAAGCTCCGGATCAGCAACCGCTACCGCGAAGCGCTGCGCGACGCCGGGAGCAAGGGCTTCATCCAGGACAAGCTGCGCTCGGCGGTCTGGCTGATCCGCTCCATCCACCAGCGTCAGCGCACCATCCACAAGGTCACCGAGTCGATCATCAAATTCCAGCGCGAATTCCTCGACAAGGGCGTGGCCTACCTCAAGCCCATGATCCTCAAGGACGTGGCCGACGACATCGGCATGCACGAGTCCACGGTCTCCCGGGTGACCACCAACAAATACGTGCACACGCCGCAGGGGATCTTCGAGCTCAAGTATTTCTTCAATTCCGCCATCTCGAAGACCGGCGGAGACGAGATCGCCAGCGAGGCCGTCAAGGAGGAGATCCGCAAGCTGGTGGCCAGCGAAGACGCGCGGGCCCCCTATTCCGATCAGAAGATCGCCGACCTGCTTCGCGAGAAGAACATCGAGATCGCCCGCCGCACCGTCGCGAAGTATCGGGAGGTGATGGGGATCCTCCCCTCCTCCAAGCGCAAGCGCCTCTACTGAGCCTCGGCGCTTTCCACTTCGCTGGCACTTCCCCGCGCCCTTGGTGCAAACTGGGGGGATGAGCGGGGAGGTTCTCGTGAAGAGTCGGGACGAAAGAGGAATCCTCGTCGTCGACGACGACCGTCGTTTTCATGAATTCGCGGGCCGGGTGGCGGCGAGACTCGGGCTGCCCTGCACGCACGTCCGATCCGGCGAGGAAGCGCTCCGCCTCCTCGCCTCCCAGACCTTTCGCCTCGTGGTCCTGGACGGACTCTTGCCCGGGCTGCGCGGCGAGGAGGTCGCGCGGAAGGTGCGCGAGCGCTTCGGTCGGGAGGAACTCCCGGTCCTCTTCTGCTCCGCCTTCTATCGCGACATGCGGAGCTTCCGCTTCCTGATGAACGAGTGCGGGGTCAATCAGATCCTGCACAAACCCGTGGACGAGGAGAGGCTGCTCGAGACCTTCCAGAAGCTCCTGGGCCTCGAGGGCCAGGAGCAGGAGCCGCCGGAGCCCGAGGAGAAGGCGGAACTCCGCGCCGCTTACGTCGCCACCTCGCTCGAGCGGGTCGCCGCCATGCGGCGCGGGCTCCAGGCCCTGGGCTCGGAGGATGCCCCCGACCTCGTCGCGGCGCTTCGCATCGAGGCGCACCGTTTCCGCGGCTCGGGAGCCTCCTTCGACCTCCCGGAGGTCAGCCGACTGGGCGGCGCGATCGAGGATCTCCTCGCCTCGCCGCCCGAGGAGGGAGCGCTCCCGGGCCCCGTCCTGGCCCGCCTCGAGGGGCTCATGGGGGCGCTCGAGGCGGGACTGCGCCGCGAGGCGGGGCAGTCGCCCATCGTCGAGATCCGGGGCTTTTCCGCCCGCCCGCGCATCCTCCTGGTGGACGCCGCCGATTCGGCGCTCGCACGGCAGGTGGCCGCCCTGCAGGCCGACGGCCAGCCGATCTGGGTGTCCTCGCGCGAGGACGCCATGCGCAAGGTGATCGAGCTCCAGGCCGACGCCGTCTTCGTGGCGGCGGACGGGGAGGGGGGGATCGCCGGCGCTCTCCCCATCTGCTCGACTTTGCGCGCGGTCACCCAGGCCGCGATCGTCCTCTTCGCCCGTGAGGCCGGCGTCGGCCCGAGGCTTCGCGCGCTGGAGGCGGGGGCGAAGGCCGTGGTGGCCCGGCCCGCCGACTCCGAGGCCCTCTTCCGCTTCGCCACCCTCTACGGGAAGGAGACGGTCCTGCGTCCCGTCCTGCTCCTGGGCAAGGAAGGCCAGGTCCTTTCCGACATTGCCGAGAAGGCCGGCTACCTGGGGATGGCCGCCGTTCCCTGCACGGACACCGAGCGGATCTTCCGCGCCCTCGAGGACCACACGCCCTCCCTCCTCGTCGTCGACGCCGATCCCGACTTCGAGGAAGCGACCTCCGTGGTGCGGATGCTCCGGGGCGATCTCCGCTACCTGGACCTCCCCATCCTGGTGGCGAGCGAGCGCGGCGACCGGGAGTGGATCGGGGAGGCCTTCGCCTCGGGGGCGACCGCCTGCCTCTCCAAGCCCGTCTCACTGCTGGAGCTCGAGCCGCTCCTTTCCTCGTGGGCCGTACAGGGTGGACGTCGATCGAAGGACCTCCTGGGGCTCGACGCCACGACCGGCCTCATCGGCCGCGAGCGCTTCGAGCGCGTCCTGGGGCGGAGCCTCGGCCTGGCCAAACGCCAGGGACACGTCCTCTCCGTCGTGGGCTTCGAGACGGGGCTGGGGGGCGTGCGCCGGCGGTACGGAGGCCTGAGGGGCGAGGAGATCGCCTCGGCGTTCGCCCATCACCTCGTGACCTCGCTTCGGACCACCGATACCGTGGCGCGATGGGGGCACGATCGCTTCCTCGTCCTCCTCCCCGGCGCCCGCGGAGAGGACGCCCAGCGAATCGCTCGCGAGAAGCTCGACTGGCTCGCCGGTCATCTGGGCTCCCTCGCCCGGGACGCCCGGCCGACCTTCGCCTCCGTCTGCTTCCCGGACATGCGCGGCGGCGCTCCGGCGTTGATCGAGAAGATCGGTCGGACCCTCGACGAAGCGCTTCCCAAGGAGTACTGGGAAGAGGACTTCGTGGTCGAGGTCGATCGCTGAATCGATCTCCGGAATGAGGCGTGTCATGGTTGGGAGCACCTCCGACCCGCGCGCGGCGAAGCTGCCGCGCATCCTCCTGGTGAGCGGCTCGAGCGGGAGCGGCAAGACCACCGCGCTGAGGGCGCTCGAGGACGCGGGATACTTCTGCATCGACAACCTGCCCGTCCCCCTCCTGGGCAAGCTCATGGAGCTCGCAAAGAAGGCGGGGGACATGCACCGCATCGCGGTGGTGGTGGACGCGAGGGAAGGTCGGTTCCTGGCCGATTCCCCCCGCGCCGTGGCGGAGCTTCGCAAGCGGGACGCGCGGGTGGAGGTCCTCTATCTCGACGCCTCCGACGAGGTCCTGATCCGGCGCTACTCGGAGACGCGCCGAAGGCACCCCCTCTCCCCCGACGGAAGCGTGGTCGGCGGGATCGTCGAGGAGAGGAAGGTCCTCCGCGAGCTCCGCAACCTCGCCGACCAGGCGGTGGACACCTCCAACCTGACGGTGCACGAGCTCAAGAAGCTGATCCAGGCCCGGTTCGGGAGCGAGTCCGACGACCTCAGCGTCGGCCTCGTCTCCTTCGGCTTCCGCTACGGCCTTCCGCCCCAGGCCGACCTGGTCCTGGACGTGCGCTTCCTCCCCAATCCCTATTTCGTCCCCGACATGCGCGCGCGGACGGGCCGGGACGACGACGTGGCCGCCTACGTCCTCGACCGCCGCGAGGCCCAGGACTTCCTTTCCCGCGCGGAGGAGATGATCACCTTCCTGCTCCCCCACTACCGGCGCGAGGGAAAGAGCTACCTGACCATCGCCATCGGCTGCACCGGGGGAAAGCACCGCAGCGTGGCGGTGGTTCGCGAGCTCGGGCGGCGCCTCGAGGGGGAGGGGACCCTGCTACACATCTGGGACCGGGACATCGAAAAGGATTGAGGCGCCAGAGCGCTTCGGAAAGGAAGAAAGAAGATGCCCAAGTACGTTTCGCCCCAGGAGGCCTGGGAGCTCATGGAGCGCGAGGGGTACACCTACGTCGACGTCCGGTCGCCGGAGGAGTACGCCGCCTCGCATCCCAAGGGGGCGGTGAACCTCCCCTTCCTCTTCTTCACGCCCGAAGGCCGCAAGCCCAATCCGGATTTCGTGGAGGCGTTCCGCAAGGTGCTTCCGCCCGGCTCGAAGTTCATCGTCGGCTGCGCGGGCGGGAACCGCTCCGCCGCCGCCCTCGAAGTCCTGGCGAAGGAGGGCTGGGGCGAGGACCTCGTCGAGTGCAAGGCCGGCTTCGCGGGTCGCAAGGACGCGGAGGGTCGGGTCGTGGAGACGGGATGGAGCGCCTCGGGGCTCCCCTGCGAGGAGGGCCAGTCGGAGGGCCGAAGCTGGGAGGCGCTCTCGAGCCGGTAGCGCGGCTCGGCTGTGGAGAATTCTTCACAGGGTGCGCGTGGACGATGGGATCCCCCTCGTGTAGGTTGGAAACCTGCCTGGATCTCTCGGCTTTTTCATGGAACGAGCCCTCACGCGCACCGCCACCGTCACCACGGAGGAACTCGCCGACTCCCTGGCTTCGATCGCCCGGGGGCGAGGAACGGCCGGCCCGTATGCCGGAGGCTTCGCCTCCGCGCTGATCGACGAGCTGTTCGAGGGCACCGTCGCGCAGCGGACCCACGCGGCGGCCCGGATCGAGGCCATCCTCGGCCTGGAGGCGGTCGCCCCCCTCTGCGAGGCCCTGCATGCCGAGACGGAGCCGGAGGTCCTCTCGGCGATCTGCGCCAGCCTGGGCCGGTTGGGCGAGGAGGAGGCCATCGACCACCTCCGCCCCCACCTCTCCTCGGAGGAGCCCACGGTGCGCGCCGCGGCCCTCGAGGCCTGCCTGCGGCTCGTCCGATCCGAGGCCGAGCGGACCTCCCTGGTGGAGCTCGGCCTCGCCGACGCCTCGGCCTCGGTCCGCCGGCGCGCCTACCTCGCCGCCGCCGCCCTGCCGGGCGTCGAGCTCCTTCCCTGGGCCATGCGCTGTCGCGCGGACGGCGATCCGCACCTCAGGCGGCTGGCCTACGTCACGCTGGCGAGCGAGCCGGATCCCGCCGTCTCCTCCATGGCCCTCGACGCCCTCCTCGATCCGGACGAGGGGGTGCGCAGCGCCGTGGCCTCCCTGCTCGAGCGCCGTCTCGGCAAGGAGGTGGAGGCCCTGGCCTCGCTCTCGCCGATCGAGCGGCGTCGCGAGATCCGCGCACTCGAGGCCCGGATGGCCGCGCGGGAGGAGACGAAGGCGGCGCCGAAGGAGGGCATCGCCTTCGAGGAGATCGAGGCGGTGCTGATGACCGCGCTTCGCGGGACGATGCTGGCCGACCTGGCCGCGGAACTCGGACGGGACGAGGCCGAGGTGGCGCGCGCGGTCCAGCGGTATCTGAGCGAGGGCCGGATCGTCCTCCGGGGAACGAAGCTCTACCTGCCCTGAGGAGGATCTCGTGGAAGCCATCCGATACCCGCGAAAGCGCTTCGCCGAGCTCCTGGGCCTCACCGAGGAGCAGCTCGGCCGCAAGGAGGAGGAGCACGGGCTCGTGGCCGACCCGCAGGGCTACTCTCTGCGGTCGCTCTCCCAGTACCGCGAAGTCTTCGGGATCCGACCGGCCCCCCTGCCGCAGCGGCGTCAGCTCTTCCTGAATTTCAAGGGCGGCACCGGGAAGACCAGCCTCTCCACGGCCTACGCCTTCCGCCTGGCCGAGATGGGCTACCGCGTCCTCCTGGTGGATCTCGACTCCCAGGGCCACGCCACCAAGTGCATCGGCTACGAGGGGGAGGAGCAGCCGCACACCCTCTTCGACGTGCTCGTGCGCAAGAGCCCCATCAAGGACGTGGTGCTGCGCACGCCCCTCGAGGAGCTCCAGCTCATCCCCTCGAACCTGCGGATGAGCACCATCGACCTGGCCCTGATGCCGATGAGCGGCCGGGAGATGAAGCTTCGCAAGGCGCTCGAGGAGGTCGCCACCGAGTACGACTTCGTGATCTTCGACGCGCCGCCTTCGTTCGGGCTGTTGAACCTCAACGCCATCATGGCGGCCGACGATCTCTTCGTTCCGGTCCTCCCCGACTTCCTCTCCTTCCACGGCCTCAAGCTCCTCTTCGAGACCGTCGCCGAGCTGGAGGAGGATCTGGACCACGAGCTCTCGCAGATCGTGATCGTCCTGAACGCCTTCAATCCCACCACGCGGATTGCCAAGGCGGCGCGCGAGGCCCTGGAGACCCACTACGGCGAGTACCTGGCGAAATCCGTGGTGCGCCAGTGCACGAAGTTCGCGCAGGCGTCCAGCGAGGGTGTTCCGATTTTTGCCTACGACCCGGCGAGCAAGGGGGCGGAAGACGTGCAGAGGCTGATCGACGAGATCCTGCCTCGCCTCCCGGGCGTTTGGGCGATGGAGAAGGTGGGATGAAGAATTCGTTCGATGCGAACGTCTCGCGGGTGCGGCCTCGCCAGCGCCTGACGTCGGTCGCGATCCGCGAGGAGTTGGCGGATTCCATCTCCGACGACCTGGCGTACGCCCTGATCCGCCCGAAGGAGGCCCGGAAGGCCGAAGAGGCCCGGAAGGCCGAGGAGGCCCGGAAGGCCGAAGAGGCTCGGAAGGCCGAAGAGGCTCGGAAGGCCGAAGAGGCTCGGAAGGCCGAAGAGGCTCGGAAGGCCGAGGAGGCCCGGAAGGCCGAAGAGGCTCGGAAGGCCGAAGAGGCTCGGAAGGCCGAGGAGGCGCGGAAGGCCGAGGAGGCGCGGAAGGCCGAAGAGGCTCGGAAGGCTGAGGAGGCCCGGAAGGCCGAAGAGGCCCGGAAGGCCGAGGAGGCCCGGAAGGCCGAGGAGGCCCGGAAGGCCGAGGAGGCCCGGAAGGCCGAAGAGGCCCGGAAGGCCGAGGAGGCCCGGAAGGCCGAGGAGGCGCGGAAGGCCGAGGAGGCCAAGCGCGAGCGGATCCTGGCCCGGCTCTCGGCGATGCCCCGCCGGGAGGCGCCGGCGGAGGCCACCCTTTCGGACGACCTCGCGACCACGGTGAAGCGGGCCCGCTCCGCCCTCCGGGCCCGCCTTCCGGCGCCCGGCGCCGAGGTCGTCCAGGAGGGGAAGGCGAAGATCGCCGAGCTGCGGGGACGACTCGCGGCGGCGGCCCCCGCCCCGAACGGGGCCACCGTGGATCCCCGCGCAGCCGCCACCACGGTCCGGGAGGCCGTCCGGGAGCTGCGAGCCCGCCTCGACGAGGCCCTGGAGGAGCGGGACGCCCTCTCGCGGGCCCTGGAGGAGGCGCGCGACGAGCTGGTCCGGGCGCAAAAGGAACTCGCCAAGAAGGATCGGGCGCTGGAGGCGCTCGAAGAGGCCGCGGAGGAGCGCGGGCGGATCGCCGAGGAGCTGGTCGCCGAGGCCGAGGCCCTGGCCGAGGAGCGCGACCAGGCCCTCGCCCGCGTGCTCGAACTCAAGGCCCTCGGCGAGGAGCAGCGCAAGGTCCTCGAGGAGATCGAGGCCTCGCTGCAGGAGCGGGAAGCCCGCCTGGCCCAGGCGGAGGAATCCATCCAGACCCTCTCGGTCCTGGCCGAGGAGCGGGCGGTGGAGGCCGAGGAGCTGAGGACCCGCCTGCGGAGGTCCGAGCAGGAGAACGAGCGGCTCGCCGCTCGGGTGGCCGCCCTGGAGGCGGAAGTCGCGTCGCTCGAGAACGCCCGCGAAGCCTTGGCCGAGATCCAGCGCCTCGTTTCCTGAAACGGGACGAATGGGGGTGGCGAAAGGGGCGGTCGAGGGGTAGAAAGCCCACGACCGTGTCGTGAACGGATGCCCGGCTCCTCCGGGCATCGTCGTTTGCGACACCTACGTTCTTGGAGTACCTCTCGAATGGAGAAGCCGACGACCATCCCGCCGCTCGCAGTCCTGGCCCAGGCCGAGCTCCCCACCGAGTACGGCGACTTCCAGACCGTGGTCTTCAGCGTGGAGGGGGACGACCGCGAGCATCTGGCCCTCGTCTACGGCCAGCCCGGCGGCAAGGAGCGCGTCGTCGTGCGGGTGCACAGCGAGTGCATCACGGGAGAGGTCTTCGGCTCGCTCAAATGCGATTGCGGCGCGCAGCTCGACAGCGCCATGCGGGAGGTCGTCCGCCGGGGGACGGGGATCGTGCTCTACCTCCGCCAGGAGGGGCGGGGCATCGGGCTGACGAACAAGATACGCGCCTACGCCCTCCAGGCCCAGGGCGCCGACACGGTGGACGCGAACCGCCTCCTGGGGCTGCCGGACGACGCGCGCACCTACGAGGCCGCGGCTGCCATGCTCGTCCACCTGGACGTCCGTTCCATCGAACTCATCACCAACAACCCGGAGAAGGTGCGGGCGCTCGAGGAGCTCGGAATCCGGGTGGAGGCCCGCCTCCCCTCCCTCGTCCCCGTCGGCAAGCATGCGCAGCGCTACCTCGAGGTGAAGAGGGACCGCATGCACCACCTCATCCCCGAGCGGGAGGCGGTCCCGCAGAGCGTCGCGCACGGCGCCACCGGCTCCGACAACAAGAGGGGCTGATCGCCGCGGTCGCCGAGGACTCAGGGGTGGCCGGCGACCTTCCCGGCGGTGGCCCGCTCCCATTCCTCGTCGTCGACCACCTTCTGCTTCCAGCGCGCATGACAGGCGGTGCAGGTCCGCAGGGTGGCGTCGAGGGCCGCGAGGACCTTCTTCCCGTCCCGTTCCCGGGCCCCCTCCAGGATGGCGTCCGCCGTTTCGTGGAAGCCGAGGGCCTGCTCGGTGAAGCCGGGCGCGCCCGCGCCCATGTGGTCGCACATGCGCCGCATCTGGTCCGAGCTGCCGAGGCGCGCGGCTGCGCGCTCCACGGCCTCGAAATCCTCGGCCACGAGCGCCGCCACGACCTCCTGGACCGCCACCAGGTGGTCCCGCATGTTCTCCTTCTGGTGGAGGGCCATCATGGGCAGGAGGGGAACCGGGCTGCGCTCGTCCATGCGATCGAGGGCCTCGGCCGGGGAGGGGGATTCGGCCGGCGCCGGCGGTCGGGCGCAGGAGGTGAGGGCGACGGCGGGAAGAAGAAAGAGCAGGTGGATCCTCACGAATCGTTCTCCGTGCGTGGGGGGAGCCAGGGCTCGAGGAAGGTCTCCGCCTCCTTCCACATGGGATCGAGCACGTCCGTGAGCCCATGGTCGGAATCCAGCTCCACCAGTCGGACGGTCGGGGAGAGGGAGACGAACTTCCGGGAGGCGCCCACCGGGACCTCGGCGTCGTGGATGCCGTGGAGGATCAGCCCTGGGCACTCCACCTTGGGGTAGGGGGGATGCCCCAGGCTGTCGCGGTAGAAGGTGAAGGAGATCGCCTCCTTCCGTCGCCAGGCGTAGTGGTCCACCTCCAGCCGTCCGTCCTGCCGCCACCGGGAGATCACCTCGGGCCCGAGGATGTGTTGCCACCGCGCGGGGAGGTCGAAGGCGGGCGCCATCATCAGCACGGCCTGAATCTCGGGGTTCCGGGAGGCGGCCAGGGCCGAGAGGTAGCCGCCGAGGGAGGAGCCGACGAGGACCGCGCCCCGCTCGCGGGCACCCGCCTCCGCGAGGATCTCCTCGACGCGACGGAGCGCCCGACTCACCGTCAGACCGAAGAATCCGCCCTCGCCCTCGTTCAGGTCGGGAACGGCGAGCCTCACTCCCCTCGCCGCGAGCCGTTCGGAAAAGAAGCGCGCCTTCTCCGAGGTGGGTCCCGATGCGAAGCCGTGTAGGTAGAGGAAGAAGGGATTCTTGGACATGGGGGTACGACTCCTGTTGCCCAGGGGAGCTGCCCTTCTACCATAGAGGGTCGGAGGAGCCATGGGCAGGGAACGGAGGAAGGGGAAGAAGGGGGCGAGGAAGCCCCCCGAGCTGGCGCGGATCTACGAGGGGATCGAGATCCTCGACGCGTTGCTCTTCGAGGCCGGCGCCGAGGTCGACGGCCAGGGTGCCATCGCGCGTCTCGCCGCGGCGGTCGCCGAGCGGCGGCCGGCCGCGGAGGTGATCCCGACGCTCTTTCCCCGCGAGCCGAAATTCGCCGGGAGCGAGTACGCCCTGCGGGTCTACGGGAACCTCTTCGGCGTCTGGGACCTCCTCCTCGCGGGGCGCTCGCCCGAGGAACTGAGCCGGGCGCGAGCGCCGACGGCGGCGCCGGCGGAGGAGGAACTCGCACCCGAGGGCGGCGGGCCGATGGAGCACCGCCTCCCGGCTCGGGGCAGCATCCCCGGCGACGTGGTCCCCTTCGAGGTCGTGGAGGGAACCTGGCAGATGCTCCAGTCGCTGCCGGAGCGGGAACTCGGCCGCCGGCAGGACCGCTACGACAACCTCCAGTCCCAGCTCACCGAGTGGGCGGGCAACGTGGAGGGGCTCTCGGAAACCGGGCGGGAGACCCTCGACTACCTCTGCTTCGAGCTCGTCCAGATGTTCGACCAGGCCTTCGGGGAGCGCTTCGGTGAGGTGCGCTTCGCCGAGCTCGAAGGCGCCGATCCGAAGGAGGCCGATCGGCTGCAGCCCTATGCCGTGGACTACCTGCAGGAGACCTTGGACGAGGCCGAGGAAGAGGAGGAGGGGGGGCTGCCTCCCGACGAACGGTCCATCGTCGAGGAGGCCTGCCGGCGCGCCATCGTGGCGATGACCCGCGCCGTCCGGCCCGGGTAGCCGTGCGCCTAGGGCGCGCGGATCACGTAGAGGCCGTAGTTGGTGGCCGCGTAGATCGCGCGGGGCGAGACCGTGTCGTCCAGGAGGACCTGGTTGACCCGGGCGTTGGGGGGCACGAATGGACTTTGCTCCCAGGTCTCGCTGGCGATGTCCCAGCGCCAGAGGCCGCTGCTCGCCGTCGCCACCCAGAGCGTGTCCGTCCCGTGCTCCCATTCGAGGCCCAGGATGTGCGTATCCGGCGTGCCGGGGATCGAGCGCCAGCTCCGCGGCGAGATCACCATCTCGGAGAGCCCCTTGCCGAAGGTCCCCACGAAGATCTTCGACTGCTCGATGTCCCCGGCGATCGCGCGGATGTCCTTCGGCTCCTCGATCGGCCCCAGGTGCTCCGGCCAGGTGTAGGCCAGCCAGGGCAGCTCCACGATGCTCACCCACCTCTCGAGATCGTCGAGGGGCGCGGGAGGGACGGCCGCCAGCATCCAGTAGGCGCCGATGAGGAAGTTGGCCTGCGGATCGTAGTCCACCGCGTTCACGTAGCCGATGAACAGCGAGTCGTCCCCGTCCGTGAAGACCGGGTGCCGGTGGTCCGCCCACTCGTCCCCGCGCAGGACCGTCGCTCCGTGGTTGCTTCCGAGGTAGACGTCCCCGTGGTAGGGGCCGCCGACCACGCGCTTCATGGTGAGGATGGATCGGGTCTCGTCCATCCACTTGGCGTTCGTGTTCTGGATCTTGAAGTGGTAGTCCAGGACGAGGGAGCCGTCGGGCTGCAGGAGCATGCGGTCGACGTCGCCCATCATCTTGTCCTCCTCGGTCCAGGTGAAGACGTTGCCGTCCTCCGGCGCCAAGAAGCCGAGGTAGACCTCGCCCGGAAATCCCCCCGCGATGCTGGCCACGGGATAGCCCCGCTCGAACTGGCCTCCGGTGGCCGTGCGATGGAAGCGGACGTCGCCGACCGGCAGGGCGTAGGCCGCCACGCCGTCGATCGCGTAGACGTTCTTCGCATCGTCGACGCCCACGCCGATCACGGGCCCCGGGAGGCCCTGGGCCGGCCCGTAGTGGACGACGTCGTCCTTGGGCCACGGGTCGGGTTTCGGGTCGACGGGCTTGGGCTTGGGCTTCGGACGGGGGACTCGATCGGGCCTCTCGATCGGGTCTTCCACGGTGGGTCGGGTATCCGTCCCGCCACACGCCCAGAGGACGAGGGCCGCGAGGCTCATCCACGGCGTTCGCTTCATTCGCTGCGCACCTCCCGTCCGGAGGCCACAGCAAGGATCGAGCCTGGCACGTGGCGCCGAAATCCACGGCTGGCGCCGAAAGGATGGGAGGGGTCTTTCCCCTTCGAGGAAGAAGATTGCTCGGCTTGACCGTCGGCGAAGAGGTGCGCTAGGTGCCAGCGGTGCCCGAGCGAAGTGGGTGAAGGGAGGATACGTGCACCCCTGGCATGACGTGGAGCTTCCGGTCGACCTCGAGCTTCCCATTCCTGCGGTCATCGAGATCCCGATGGGGTCGAAGGTCAAGTACGAGCTCGACAAGAAGACCGGCCTCTTGATGGTCGACCGCATCCTCTTCTCCGCCGTCCACTACCCCGCCAACTACGGATTCGTTCCCCGGACCTATTGCGAGGACGGCGATCCGCTCGACATCCTCGTCTTCTGCCAACTCCCGATCACCAGCCTGGCGCTGATGCGGGCCAAGGTGATCGGGGTGATGAAGATGCGCGACGAGAAGGGGCCCGACGACAAGCTCATCGCCGTGCACGCCGACGATCCGGAGTACAGCCCCTACGACGATCTCTGGCAGCTCCCGCCCCATCGGCTGCGGGAGCTCAAGCGCTTCTTCGAGGACTACAAGGCCCTGGAGCGCAAGACCGTCGTCGTCTCCGATCCCCTCGGGCGCGACGAGGCGCTCGGCGTCCTGCGCGACGCGGTGGAGCTCTACCTCCGCCGCCGTGACGAACTTCTCGAGCGGGTGGTGGCCGATCCGCCCAGCCGCCCGCCGCCGGACCTGCCGGTGATGCCGGGCGTGGACGACGAGGCTCCGCCCCCCCGGGCGAAGGACAAGCCGCGGCCGAAGCGCGGCTGAGCCTCAGCGCTTCTGGGGGAGCGTGGCGGGGTGGGCCGCCGAGATCGGGACCGGCTCCCCCAGGTGCTCGCGGAAGAACTGGATCATCCGCTCGTAGAGCCTGCGCGAGGCCTCCGGCTCGTTCACCATGTGCGTGAAGCCGGAGAGCGGGAGGAATTCGTGTTTCTTGCCGGCGCGGAAGAGGGCGTCGGAGATCTTCAGCGCCTGGGAGAAGTAGACGTTGTCGTCGGCGGTCCCGTGGGCGAGGAGGAGCGGACGCCGCAGGTTCTCGGCGTAGGTGAGGACCGAGCTCTTCCGGTAGCCCTCGGGGTTGGTGCCGGGCAGATCCATGTACCGCTCGGTGTAGTGGGTGTCGTAGTCGGTCCACTCCGCCACCGGCGCCACCGCGAATCCCGCCGAGAAGACCTCCGGCTCCCGCATCACCGCCATGGCGGTGAAGTACCCGCCGAAGGACCAGCCGAAGATCCCCACGCGCTCGAGGTCCACGCCGCTCACGCGCTCGCCCAGCGCGCGGATGCCGCGCACCTGATCCTGGAGCGGCACGTCGATGAGGTTGCGGTGGATGGCCCTCTCCCAGGCCCGGTCTCGGCCGGGCGTTCCGCGCCCGTCGATCGAGACGACGATGAAGCCGTGGTCGGCCACCCACTGCTGGCGGTAGTAGCGCTCGCTCGGCGCGATTACGGTCTGGGCGAGCGGGCCGCCGTAGACGAAGTTCACCACCGGATAGCGGAAGCGGGGATCGAAGTTGCGGGGGCGGATCACCGCCGCGCGCAGCACGTGCTCGCCGGGGAGGGT
>Ga0180216_1003146_pt1 | contig 13258 bp, 13 predicted proteins | sample eDN3rd37CBELigMG_FD_128879 | JGI IMG/M metagenome (GOLD analysis project Ga0180216, IMG submission 128879) | Enriched Miracle-Growth compost microbial communities from Emeryville, California, USA - eDNA 3rd pass 37_C BE-Lig MG (version 2)... ... | reverse complement strand
AGGAGGAGCGCCGGTGCCTGCGTCGTCGGATCGGCGGGGGCAAAAAAGGTTCAGCTTGCCAGCCGGGTGGCCATGTCGTGCTGGGCGTAGGCGCGGCCGAAGCGGTTGGCGAGGAAGGCGTCGAGGGCGATGTCCTCCTGCCGCACGAAGCCCCTGGCCGGCAGGCTGCCGTCGGCCAGCATGTCGAGCACCGCGCAGATGCCGGAGGCGGTGGTGATCTGGATGGCGCTGCGCACCGACTTGCCGCTGCGCCGGCTGTAGATCTTGTTGGCGTAGGTTTCCTGCAGCAGGCGGCCGTTCCTGCGTCCGCTGACGGTGACGAAGACGATGACCACGTCCTGCATGGTGGCGGGCAGCGCGCTTTCGAAGATGTCCTTCAGCACGTCGCGGCGGTGGCGCAGGCCGAGGTCGTTGAGCAGCGCCTTCATGATGGCGGCGTGGCCGGGGTAGCGGATGGTGCGGTAGTTCAGCGTGCGCACCCTGCCCTTCAGCGTCTCGGCCAGCGTGCCGAGCCCGCCCGAGGTGTTGAAGGCCTCGTAGGTGACGCCGTCGAGCGAGAACTCCTCGCGCTCCTCCAGCGGCGGCACCTCGACCAGCTCGCCCTCGACGATCGCCTCGCAGGGCTCGCAATATTCGTTGATGACGCCGTCCGTGCTCCAGGTCAGGTTGTAGTTCAGCGCATTGGACGGGTACTGCGGCAGCGCGCCGACGCGCATCCTGACGCTCTCCAGCGTGTCGAAGCGGCTGGCGAGATCGTTGGCGACGATGGAAATGAAGCCCGGCGCAAGGCCGCACTGGGGGATGAAGGCGGTCTTCGCATCCTTGGCCAGTTCCTTGACGCGGCGGGTCGAGGCGACGTCCTCGGTCAGGTCCATGTAGTGGACGCCGGCGGAAGCGGCGGCCTCGGCAATGCGCGTGGTGAGGTGGAAGGGCGCGGCGGAGAGCACCGCGAACTTGCCGGCAAGCACTGCCTCCAGCGCGCCGGCCGCCTCGATGTCGGTCTCGCGCCGCTCGACGGCAGCGGGAACCTCCAGCGCCGCGAGCTGGGCGGCGGAACGGTCGACGATGGTGACGCGATAGTCGCCCGTGGCAGCCAGCATGTCGGCGATGGTCGAGCCGATCTTGCCCGCGCCGACGACAACGATATCCTTCATGGCAATCTCCCTCAAAATCCCTTGCGGCCCGGCGTCGATCCGCGGGCGCGTTCTGTCTGCAGCGATTCTGGCAGCTTGCCTGACGAAAGGAAGCATGCGATTCGTCGTTCCGAAGCGGGTTTTCAGACGATATGACGAGCAAGACCTACGAAACGCCGACCGATGCCGACCAGGCGCTGATCGCCCTGCTGCGCGAGAATGCACGCGCCTCGACCGCCGAACTGGCCCGGCGCCTTGGGGTGTCGCGCACCACGGTCCAGAGCCGCATCGAACGGCTGGAGGCGCGCGGCATCATTGCCGGTTACGGGGTGAGGCTGTCCACCGCATATGAGCAGGGCCTGGTACGGGCGCATGTGCTGCTCACCGTCACGCCGAAGAAGGCGGATGGCGTGGTGCGCAGCCTGCGCGCGCTGCCGCAGGTGCGCACGCTGCATTCCGTCGGCGGCAGCTTCGACATGATCGTCATCGTCGAATCGCCGTCGATCAGCGACCTCGACGCGCTGCTGGACAGTATCGGCGCCATGGAAGGCGTCGAGCGCACACTCTCCTCGATCATCCTGTCGACGCGCATCGACCGGTAGGCCCGTGGACGAGAATTAAAAGTCCGCCGTGAGCCCCTTCACCTCCCAGTCGCCATAGCGGCCGGGTTCCAGGCCGCCGCGTCCGCCGCGTTCCTTCGGCAGGGCCGCTTCCCTCGCCAGATAGGCTTCGCGGCGCGCCGCCGCCTCGGCCAATGCGCGCTCGGCGGCCGGCGTCAGCGGCTTCTTCGCACGCACCTCGGTAACGCGGTAATCCGGCAGGGGTTCTTGTTCGCTCATCGCGCTTGCCTCCATGGATTGAAACGGCTGCGATCTCTTACCATCATATAGCGGACCTGCGGCGCGGGTTCGACCCTCGCCGGCCACCACGGAGCAGACGATGAACACGATGCGCACCGCCATGCTTCTCGCCGTCATGACGGCGCTGTTCATGGCCGTGGGATTCGCCATCGGCGGATCGGGCGGCATGATGATCGCGCTGGCCATCGCAGCCGCCACCAACCTGTTTTCCTACTGGAACGCCGACAAGATGGTGCTGGCGATGAACCGCGCCGTCGAGGTCGATGAAAGGTCCGCGCCGGAATATTACGGCATCGTGCGCGATCTCAGCCAGCGTGCCGGCCTGCCGATGCCGCGCGTCTACCTGATCGACAATCCGCAGCCGAACGCCTTCGCCACCGGCCGCAACCCCGAACACGCGGCGGTGGCCGCCACCACCGGCCTGTTGCAGCGCCTGTCCTACGAGGAGGTGGCGGGCGTTGTGGCGCACGAGCTTGCCCATGTGCAGCACCGCGACACGCTGACCATGACCATCGTCGCGACGCTTGCCGGCGCCATCTCCATGCTGGGCAACTTCGCCTTCTTCCTCGGCGGCAACCGCAACAACAACGGCGCGGGCATGCTCGGCACGCTGGTGGCGATCATCGTCGCGCCGTTTGCGGCAATGATCGTGCAGATGGCAGTGTCGCGCACCCGCGAATACGCCGCCGACCGGCGCGGCGCCGAGATCACCGGCCGGCCGCTGTGGCTGGCGTCGGCGCTGGCGAAGATCGCCCGCAATGCAGAGGCGATCCGCAACCCGGACGCCGAGCGCAACCCCGCCACGGCGCACCTGTTCATCATCAACCCGCTGCACGGCGAGCGCATGGATTCGCTGTTCTCGACCCATCCGGCGACCGAAAACCGTATAGCCGCCTTGCAGGCGATGGCCGAAGAGATGGACCGTGCGCCCGCGCGGTCGGACGCACCGCCATCGCGACCGTCAGCGCCGAAAAGCCCGGCATCCGGAGAGGCGGCGCCCGCCGGCCCATGGGGCAGCGCATCCAGAGAAGCCGCCGAGCCCGAAGTGCCGCCGGTCGAACCGAAACCCAATCCATGGGGCCGCAACCCGACCGGGCCAAGGCGCAGATAACCGGCCCACGGGCCGTCCAACCGCGCTTCCCCGCCTTGTCGATGACTTGAGTCGCGCCGCTATCGCGGCAGGCCGGCGATGGCCAGCGGATTGTGCTCCAGTACCGCGCGGTCGGGAGTATCCACCGCCGGCCTGTTGGTCAGCGCCGCGAACAGCCGCTCGACATAATCGGGCGGCATGTCGAGCGTGATCAGCACCAGCCGCGTGCCGCGCCGCTCGTCGGGCCAGGCCGGCAGTCGCGCCGGCGGATGCAGAAGCCGTTGCACGCCATGGATCACAAGCGGCCGCGACGGGTCCTCCACGAGCTCGATGACGCCCTTCATGCGCAACAGCTTGTCGCCGTGCTGCGAGCGCAGCAGGTCGAGAAAAGCCTCGATGGCCGTGAACGGCACCGCGCCGTCATGCACCAGCGCATGCGTCTTCACACGCTCGTCGTGGCGATGGTGGTGATGCCCATGGCCTTCGTGATCATGCCCGTGATGACGGTCGTCGCCATGCGCGTGCCCATGGTGCTCGTCGGCCGCCTCGCCCAGCCAGCGGCGCACGTCGGCGCTCTTGGTCGCCGGGTCGTAGAGGCCGCAGTCGAGCAGGTCGGCCGCGTCGGCCTTTCCGGTGTCCAGGATGCGGGCGCCGGGATTGATCGCCTTGAGCCGCGCCTTGAGCGATTCGATCTCGTTCGCACCGGCAAGGTCTGTCTTCGTCAACACCAGCCGGTCGGCCACCGCCGCCTGTTTCAGCGCCTCGACATGGGCGTCGAGCGAGGCGGTTCCGTTGACGGCGTCCACCAGCGTGACGACGCCGTCGAGCCGGAAGGCCTGCACCAGCGCCGGATGGCCCATGATCGATTGCAGCACCGGCGCCGGATCGGCGAGCCCGGTGGTTTCGATGACGATGCGCGCCAGCTTCTCGATCCGGCCGGTCTGCAGGCGGTCCACGAGGTCGGCCAGCGTGTCGACCAGTTCGCCGCGCACCGTGCAACACAGGCAGCCGTCGGAAAGCTGGATGATGCCGTCGGACGCCTGCTCGACCAGCAGGTGATCGATGGCGACCTCGCCGTATTCGTTGATGATGACGGCGGTGTCGGCCAGCGACGGATCTTTCAGCAGCCGGTTGAGCAGCGTCGTCTTGCCGGCACCGAGGAAGCCGGTCAGCACAGTGACGGGAATGGGGAACACGGCCATCGTCGTCAGTTCTTCGCCGCCTGGTCGCCTTCCGCGGACACCTCGAAGCCCGCTGGCGGCGGCAGGTCCGGCCGCCAGCCGGGGATCGGCACGTCGGCATACTGGTTGCCGGCCGCATCCAGCATCGCCTTCGGCACCGGGCCGGTGGCGCCGCCGATGCTCACCGCGACCAGCGTCGGATGCACCAGCTTCTGCTGGTAGGGCGATTTCGGCTTCTCCGCATCCGCCTTGGCCGGCGGCGCTTCCGACTGCTCCGCAGCCGACTTCTTGTGGCAGACCACGTCACGCAGGTTGGTCGCCGTCTCGGTGTCGCCATAGGGCTGCAGCGAAGCCAGCGTCGTCGAGCCCTTCGTCGGCACGGCAAAGCCGACGTCGAGCAGGCGCGCGGCTGCCTCCGCGCGGCTGATCGCCGTCTGTTCGCCCAACACCACGGCGACCAGCGTGCGGCCGTCGCGCGTCGCCGAGCCGACCTGGTTGAAGCCGGAGGGACAGACGAAACCGGTCTTCATGCCGTCGGCGCCGTCATAGCGGCCTATCAGAAGATTGTAGTTGGGGATCGTCTTCTTGCCGAAGGCGAGGCCCTCGATGGAGAACCACGGCGCATATTGCGGGAAGTCGCGCCTCAGCGCCGCCACCAGCACGGCGATGTCTCGCGCCGTGGTGTATTGTTCGGGCGAGAACAGGCCGTTGGGATTGACGAAATGCGAGCCGACCATGCCGAGGCGCGCAGCCTCGGCATTCATGCGCTCGGCGAAGGCGGCCTGCGAGCCGCCGATGTTCTCGGCCACCGCCATGGCGATGTCGTTGGCCGACTTCACCAGCATCATCTTCAACGCCGTGTCGAGCCTGAGCACTGTGCCGGGCTTGAGCCCCATCTTCGACGGTGGCTCGGCCGCGGCATGCTTGGTCACTTTGATCGGCGAATCGAGCGCCGCTTCGCCGGCCTGGAGCGCCCGGAAGGCGACATAGGCCGTCATCAGCTTCGACAGCGAGGCCGGATACCAGCGCTTGAAGGCGTCCTCGTGCTCGATCACCTGGCCGCTGCCGAGGTCGAACAGGATGGACGGATTGGCCAGCGCCGGACCGGAAGCGGCCAGCGTCACCGCCGCCAAGGCGCCGGCAACCGCCAGCCGGCGCGAAAAGGTAAGGGAAATGCCTTGGCTCATCATCAAATCCGAAATCGCTCTTGCCGTCCTTGCCCCGCTCTCCGTAAGATTTCGAAACGGGATCGCCGTCAGGCGGCCACCCTCCCCCGTCGGACCGCCGCGCGACGGTGCTATTTAGCCTATGTGACCTCACGATGGCAAAGCGCGGTCCGGTCACGATTGCAACCTGCCGGCCGCACGCGCCGGCCAAGAGCGAGCTGAGACAGATGCCGATCCTGAACCGTGCCGCGGAGATGCAGGAGGAAGTCGCCGGTTGGCGCCGCCACCTGCACCAGAACCCGGAACTGAACTTCGACGTGTTCCAGACCGCCGCCTTCGTCACCGACAAGCTGAAGGCGTTCGGCTGCGACGAGGTGGTGACGGGGCTCGGCAAGACCGGCGTCGTCGGCATCATTCGCGGCAATCGCGGCGAAGGTGGCACGATCGGCCTGCGAGCCGACATGGACGCCTTGCCGATCAACGAGATCACCGGCAAGCCCTATGCCTCGGTGACGCCGGGCAAGATGCACGCCTGCGGCCATGACGGCCACACCGCCATGCTGCTGGGCGCAGCCAAGTATCTCGCCGAGACGCGCAACTTCGCCGGCTCCGTGGCCGTCATCTTCCAGCCGGCGGAGGAAGGCGGCGGCGGCGGCAACGAGATGGTCAAGGACGGCATGATGGAACGCTTCGGCATCGAGAAGGTGTTCGGCATGCACAACATGCCGAGCCTGCCGGTCGGTCAGTTCGCGCTGCGTCCCGGCCCGATCATGGCCGCGACCGCCGAGTTCACCATTACCGTCAAGGGGCGCGGCGGCCATGCGGCGATGCCGCACGGCACCATCGACCCCATCGTCATCACCAGCCAGCTGGTCGGCGCCTTGCAGACGATCGCCTCGCGCTCCACCGATCCGGTCGAATCGGTGGTGGTGTCGGTCACCAAGTTCCATGCCGGCGACGCCTACAACGTCATCCCCGAAACGGCCGAGATCGCCGGGACCGTGCGGACGCTGAAGAAGGAAGTGGCGAAGCTGGCCGAGGAGCGTATCCGCGCGCTGTGCGCCGGGCTCGCCGCCGCCAATGGCGCTGAGATCAACATCGATTACGACGCCAACTATCCCGTCACCTTCAACCACGCCGAGGAAACCGTGTTCGCGGCGGACGTGGCGGCGACGGTGGCTGGCGAAGGACACGTTCTGCGCAACATGCCGCCGGTGATGGGCGGCGAGGATTTTTCCTACATGCTCGAGGCTCGCCCCGGCGCCTTCATCTTCATCGGCAACGGCGACAGCGCCGGCCTGCACCACCCGGCCTATGACTTCAACGACGAGGTTATCTCCCACGGCATCAGCTATTGGGTGAAACTGACGGAGACGGCGCTGGCGGCGTGAGCCGCCGCTTCCGCCGCGCCGTATCGGACCGGCCACGCACCGGAGCAGCGGGATTGCGCCCGCCGCTTCCGGCACCTTCGCTCTTGGCGCGAGGCACAGAAGCGGTTATGTGTCGGGCCGCGTGGTCCCGTAGCTCAGTAGGATAGAGCGGCAGATTCCTAATCTGTAGGTCGCAGGTTCGATTCCTGCCGGGATCACCAATGATTTCAACTATTTAACTAATCTCTCCGCGCTCAAAAAACGGAATCCGATACGAATATCAGGCTTCATGGAGTTTGACTGACGTGCGCCCAGTCCTGCATACCGATTGATGTGATGGTTTCGGGCGCAGTGAGGAGCTTTGCCAAGCCTCGCAAGCGGCTTCGATGATGCGTCGTGGTCATTGAAGATCATGACGGTCACCGCGCGCGGCATGGTCGGCTGGCGGCACGCCTTCGGCGACATCATGCCGCTGGCCACACAGGCTTTCGCCTTCGCCGCTGCAAACAGCTTCACCATCGCCGGTGTGGCGATCGCAAAGGACGCTGACGTGCTCGAAGCCAGCCTCGACTTCGCAATCTCCGACAACGCCACGCTCGGCCTGTCCTACAGCGGCCAGTTCGGCGCACACGCAACCGACAATGGGGCAAAGGCCAATCTCAGCGTCAGGTTCTGAAGGCAGAGAGCTGTTACTGCAGAATGGTCGACCGCATCGTCTTTCTGCTCGTGTTCGCGATCTGCTTCACCATAGGTTGGCGCTGGCGCGACGATCACCCATCATCGTTTCGAAACGATCACCTTCATGTAAGGCAGGATTGAACTCGGCAAGAAAGCAAAAATTCGTGTCGGTGAAAATGAACTTGCCAAGAGTTTACCGAGAAGCCCTTGCCGAGCTGCGAACTCGCCGTCTGTGGACAGACGCCCCACCATCCGCCCGGTAATAGCTTGGTCCAAAACAACCTTGTAGCCGTTCCGAACGCAATGCCGTTTCACCGCAAATGCTGTGATGAAGTTCAACGAGTTCCACAGCCCAAACGAATCCGTGTCCCGTTCAACACGTTCGATTCGACGTGAAAAGACTAACCGGGACGCTTTCGAGCCGAGCAACGGAATGCCGAAGTGAGGTTCGTACGGAAACGTGTAGTTTGGGCAAAGAAACACTAGGCTGCCAGCTTCATTCAGCAGTCGTACCGCTGCATCAATTCCCTGCCTCCAATCGCCAAGATGTTCAAATACGTTAATGGAGAAGATTAGATCGTAGCGGTCGTCTGTCGATGTATACGTTTCGATTGGGGTCTTGAATATTCGAACATTCACCAATGCGGCGCTTACCGCGTCTAGAACGGGTTCGAATTGAGCAAAACCAGAGCCGATGGGCTCCAAGCCGTCGAAATGCAGATGGGGATAATCTTTCGCAAAGCGGGCGAGCAGGTATCCCGTGCCACATCCTACTTCGAGGACCCGGGCGCCTGGTGCGAGCGCGTCTAAGAATGAGTGGATTTCGCTCTCGCCAAATTCGGCTTCAGCTCGGACTCGAGCTAACTGCTTTGGATCGCCGAAAAGCGCATCAAACTCATGCCCCAGCTCCATTTCAGTGCTTCGGCGCATAGAGGGTTCCTGTCGATTTTATGTAGGGAATTGGAATCTCCGTGATCTTCTCATAATCATCCGGAAATTTCAGGCCCCGTTTCGTTAAAAGAACATTTGGAAATCGTTCTTCATAGTTGTCGCTTTGAAGCACCCATGCTCGCTTGAGCTCGGCCGAATCAATTTTGGCCACGATTAAATCGAAGGCGGCGTATGAACCTTCATAGCCGCCAAAAATCCACGGAGTCCGAGGGATTTTGGCCCCTAGCAAATAAGCGACTATTGGCGCCCGTCCGGTCATGTCGATCAGCATCGGGCGGTAGTCCAGGGCCTGGACCATTGGTTGGACAGCGGCAAGTCTCTCGTAAAACGGAACCAAGTCCGACGGCACTTTGAGTTTATCGTCGTAAGGTCCGGCTGGTACACTTTCGGTGATGCCGTCCATTGAAACGCCCATGCGGTACGGAACCAAATATGCTCTATCTCCCGCGGCGAGCAAACCGAACGTCAAAAGGACCAAAATCGGCGTCAACAAGATGCTGCGAGCATTTCGGGGCAACGCGACGAGAGCTGTACCAATCGGAGCCCACGCCAGTCCCGCAGAGATGGTGAATTGACCAGCCCACCCAGTGCCTGTTCCATAGGTGAAGATGAAGAGGCTCAGGGGAGCCAATAGCACAAGTAATACGACCTTACTTCTGTCGCCGGGCGGTGCTAATGGAGCACTAGCCATCACCAATATCGCTGCCGCCCAAAAGCACCCATTTATAAATTCTGGCGTTGGTCGGAACGCATTCATATATACAATCGCGGCGGCAAACCCGATCCCAGCCACCAGTGAAAGCAGTATTCTTGCATTCGATGTGAGTGATTTGCCGCAATATAGGCCAACAGCAAGAAGTATCCCGGCACATATATAGAATAACGCAAAGACGGATAGATAGCTCATCTCCATCCAGTAAGAATATAGTGGTGCCGCGAAGCCCAACGTTCCTGGAATGAGCAACTTTACGACGGCGTAACCATCCATCATTGTTTCATAGACCCGCAGAGGGCTGAAGCCAAAGAGAGTGAGGGCACACACGAGAACCGAAATTCCGCCGGCTGACGATACAGCAAGGCCACCTACGCGACGGACGGAAAGGTTGTGGCGATCGAACCAGAAATAAGTGGCAACGATCGTCAGGCCCATTAAAGCTGCGCTGGTGATCTTTATCAGTAGACCAGCGACTATCAATGCACCGATCACGAAAGCCCAGGCAGCTATTGCAGGTCCAAACGCTCTCTCACTTTTGCGGCATGCCGTCAGCAGGAAAAAGAAGGCCGTCCAAGTGAAGGTAATAAAAATAATATTCAGCAAGTTGTAATTTGGGTCTGGAAGCCAGCTTGCGAGATAGTGCAACGATCCAGCTACCCCGATTAAAACGGCTATGATTACAGATTGGCCGCCTCTAAAATCAAAGTGGCTGCAGAGAGCTATGGCTAAGCTGGCAAACGCAAATTGTACGAGAAACACTGCATACAATCGATTCGCGACGATGCCACGAAATGGGGAAATCAAATCCCATATCACGCCAAACAGGGTAGTTTGAACATAGACGTTATTAGGTTGATCATAGCTTAGCAAATAGAAACCTGCATCAGAGATATCGAGCCCGATACCGAGATGTGTAATCGCTGCGACTGTTCCAATAAAACATAGCAGAAATAGCGCTACGGTCGCGCCAATATTAACGGCGGACTCAACTCTGGTCATGAGAGATTCGTTCGGCTGAAGCCCGTGGCTTCACGAACTTCGCGCCAAACGGGTTCGCGATCCGAGATGTTTTGCATGTCAAATTCAGGGCCAGAATAGAGGCAATGGCGGCCCTCAATCATGATAGACGTCGCCCGGTATTGGGTATCGAGCAATGCACCTAGAAGACATAGCGCCGCCGCTCGAAACATCGAATTTGCCAAGCTATTGTTCATGTTTTCAATCGGGCTGAGGGGCAAAGCGATTTGTGCGATCGGGGGTCCCGCGTCCACTTCTGCCGTCACGTGATGAACTGTGCAGCCTACTATTCTCGCCCCATATTCGATTGCCTGCTCGACGGCCTTCATTCCAATGACGCCGCCGAAGGCCGGCAACAGGGAATAGTGCTGGTTGATCAGCTTTGCCGGCGATTTATTCAGCAGTTCAACATCGAGTACCTTGTGCACGTTCGTCACGATGACGCTCGGGCGCAAATCTCGAAAGAAAGGGGCCAGTTCCTGCTGCTGTTGGCCACGGTCAAAAGATGCGGCGCGCCACGGAATTCCACGAATGTCACAGAACCGACCGATTGACGACCCCGGTTCCACGACAGCGCCGGCCAATTCAACCCCAGGCAGCAGTCCTTGCTCAATGCAGATGCGGATAAAGTGGAAGTTTCCGCCAGCGCCTGAACAAAAAAAAGCGATGCGCCTATTCTCGCTCATTGTCGTATACCGCGCGAACGATCGTGTGTGGCCGGCCTTTGACTTCCGAGAACACCCGAGAAAGGTAGATGCCAACGACCCCGATAAAAGAGATCATGATGCCACCTAGCAACCAGACGGATACCAGCACTGAAGTCCAGCCTTCGGGCACCGACCCCGATGACAGCCGCCGGTAGGTTAGCCAAACGGCGATCGCCATAGAAAAAAGCGAGACCAAAACGCCGAAATAGAAGATCCATATCAATGGCCGACTGCTAAATGACGTCACTGCCCGGACGAGTAGTTGCAATCTTTTTGAAGCGCTGTACGAAGTCGTACCGCGGTAGGCTTTTTTAACGGGAACGCTAATTTGTTCAAAACCGGTTATTGCAAAAAGGCCAGCTAGAAATACTTCCTGCTCCTTGTGAAGAAGAAGAGCATCGACATAACGGCGAGTCATCAGTCGAGCTGTTAGTGGGCTCGCTGAGACATGAGCCGAAGTCATATGTGCAAGCAGTGCCCAAAAGAGCCGTCCCCCAACACGTTCTAAAAACTTTCCCTTTCTTTTCTCCTGAATGCCAAACACCACATCACAAGTCTTTCGCTCCATCACCGTCCAGAAGGTGGCCAGGCATTCAGGAGGTTCTTCCAAATCGACGTCTATGAGAAAGACGTATTCGCCCTTCGCGAAAGAGAGACCGGTCATAATCGCTTTATGATGGCCGAAATTGCGCGATAGATCGATCACTCTGACCGTGGGGAAGGTCTTCGTGAGTTGTCGGGCACTGGTCAAGCTGTCGTCTGGCGAGCCATCGTTGACCAACACTATCTCATAGTTTTCGCCGACTAGTGCCGTAGCCGCCGATGAAACACGCCGGACAAACTCAGTTATGTACGCATCGGATCTGTATAGTGTCGTGACTACAGAAAGTTTTGGTTTCATCCTACGCTACCTGTGCGCGGATCAAACAATGTGAATACGGCACTCGCATTATTGTTGTTTCAACTCGTGTCTCCACTTTTGGAAAATTAGGGTCAAGGAGTGAACGGTATTGATCTTCACGTCTGATATTTCGTCCGCTGTCCAACATTTTAAGCACCTTGGCAATGGGATTTTGCCGCCTGTGGTAGACGGGCTCTAAGCCAATATAGATGCCTCCGGGTGACAACGTCGCAGCAGATTTTTGAAGAACGGAACGTGCTGCTTTATCGTCGAGATGATGCAATATGCCGACGCCAAGCACGACGTCATAGCCATTTTCTGATTGCCTCAATTCAGAGATATCGGCGGTGGCGAATTGAACCTTGTCGGAACCATAACGGTCGCGCGCCGAGACGATATGCTTCTCGTTCCAATCCAAACCCAGATAGCTTTTGAATTCGGGTAGATATGGCACCCAGGTGCCAGGACCGCAGCCGATTTCGAGGATCGACATCCCTGTAGCATCGCTAAAAAGTTCAGATGCGATTTTTTCGCGCGCCTGTGGTCCACCGAGCAGGCGTTGAATCCAGTCATAGACGCCTGGCATCGTCACAAGTCTGTGAATGCCACCTGTCCACTCTGCCATCACACACCTCCCACGCAAAAGGCGTTCTGACACTGGGCAAATGGATAGTCAAATGATTGCCTTGCAGCTACAGATTGGCCTGTTTCGACATCTCGGAGCCGCCAAGAACAAAGATGACGAGGGTCATTGCCCCTAACAAAAAGGCCGGCACGGTATCGGCCGAGCGGGCGAATTGGCTGCAGAACGTGCAAGGAGGTCAGGGCTACGGCGGTACGCGGTCGCGGCTCGAGCCCGTTTGTCGATCACCCATGATTGCGTGAACGCTGGCGGTGAGCGCTGCGACTGCATTCGACAGCCCAACGATGCTGTCGTTCATGCGATCCAGCCGAGAGAGAGCCGACACAGGTCAAGGCAGGCGTGGCCGTCGATACCAGTGAGCCGGACAAGAAGGCCAGCCGGTCATGCGGGCGAAGTATAAGGGCATCCACGCCCTGCGGCACTTCTACGCCTAATCGCTCATCAACCGGAAGGAAGACGGCGGCCTCGGCCTACCCCCCCAAATCGGTACAGGAGCGCCTAGGGCACAGCACGATCGCGCTGACGATGGATACCTACTCACATCTGTTCCCGCGCAGCGATGACGCCTCGGAATTGGCGTCGGCAGAGGCCGCATTGCTCGGATGAGCGCGACATAGACGCGACATGACAGGCGCAATCCCTTGCGTTACAAGGCTTATAGGAAGCTTCCTAATCTGTAGGTCACAGGTTCGATTCCTGTCGGGATCACCAGCAAAGTCAGGCGGCTAGGCTCAGGACTCATTAATCATAGCCAGAAGATGACGGCGGCAGCGATGCAGATTGCCGAGAAGAAGGTGTGGGCGCAGCGGTCGTAGCGGGTTGCGATGCGCCGCCAGTCTTTGAGCT
>Ga0180216_1003145_pt1 | contig 13263 bp, 19 predicted proteins | sample eDN3rd37CBELigMG_FD_128879 | JGI IMG/M metagenome (GOLD analysis project Ga0180216, IMG submission 128879) | Enriched Miracle-Growth compost microbial communities from Emeryville, California, USA - eDNA 3rd pass 37_C BE-Lig MG (version 2)... ... | reverse complement strand
TACTCAGCAATAGGCGCCACATTACACACGCGGCATCGCTGCAGTCACATACACAGGATAAGCTCGAACAACCGAGATTAGTGCGTGCTAGTGGCGGATAATTTCCAGCCGTACGGTCGCCGCGGTGACATCACAGCATCGTCACATGACCCAGTGACCACATGATCTCTTGCCACGTGCTGTTTGATCACGTGTGACGTCGGGTCTGCCTGAGGACATGGGCGTTTGCGTTTCTTGGAGGTAGTGAATGAATTGCCCCTCTTGTGTGGGAGGCCGGTGCCACGTGCACGGGCAGAATGGGGCAGACGCCCCGGCAGAATTGTCTGCTGAACAGGGCGCTAAGTAGCTAGTACGAGCCATGGAGTAGGTAACCTCAATAGAGCGGCTGAATTGTCTTGAGAAAGGGTGCTAGATGCTATTGACAATACGGTATCGAAGGACCCGCACCGGCAGAACAACCAACCCGCGCGGCAGCAGCGCGGGCGGCCCCGTCGTTGGCATCCCGGCTTCTCGCTCCACCTGCCCTGCTCTGCCCTGCCCTTGCCTGCCCTGCCCTGCCCTGCCCTGCCCTGCCCTGCCCTGCCTTGCCCTGCCTGACCGCCTGCTGCTGGCGGTGGTGCTGCTGGTAGCGGTTTCCACACAACGCGACCAAGCGACGCCGCGATGGCCGCCGGGGCACGTTGGCGCCGGCCGGCCGCGGCGGCGGCCTTCGTGCTGCTCCTCGGCGCGGGCCTGCTGGCCACGGGCGTCGCCGCCGCGGCGGACGGCGAGGACGACGAGCAGCTGGCGGTGATCGACGGCGATGTCGACGCGCAGGTCCGTTGTTGGCGCGGCGTCGGTCGCCAGGGCAGTGGCGCCCGTCCTCACACGCGGCGTGGAGCCTGCGGCCGGCATCGTACCCCTGGGGCATGCGGGTTGACGAGCAGGCGCCGTCCGTGGACAGCGTACGTGGGTCGCCGCGGGCGGCAGGGAGCTGGCTGTCGGCGGGCCCGGGGACTGACCCCCATCTGCCTAATGCACCGGCCGTTTCATGCCGGCAGTATGGCGCGCCGGTCGCGGTCCCGGCCGACTTTGTGCAGGCCACGATTCAGAGCTTCCTGATGATCATCGCGTCCGAGATCGGCGACAAGACCTTTCTCATTGCCGCCATCCTGGCCATGACCCAGTACGGCCGCCGCTGTTGGCGCCTGCCCGTGCACGCCAGCCCCCTCGCTCACCGCGGCCTGCCCTTCCCATGGCACCCTCCCTGCGCTGCGGCCAGCCCGCGCCTGCTCATCTTTTCGGGCGCGTTCGCGGCGCTGGTGATCATGACGGTGCTGTCGGCCGCGCTCGGCTACGCGGTGCCGGCGCTCCTGCCGCGCATCTATGTGCACTACCTGTCCATCGTGTTCTTCGCCTACTTTGGCGCCAAGATGCTCAAGGAGTGGTCCACGATGGACCCCGCGGAGGCGCAGGAGGAGCTCGCCGAGACCGAGGGCGAGCTCAAGAAGGTGACGGACGTCGAGGCCGCGTCGCCGTCCAAGGACCTCGAGGCCGGTGCCGCCGCCGGCGGCGCGCACCTCAGCGGGCTGCGCAACCTGCTCTACCTGCTCTTCACGCCGATCTGGATCCAGACCTTCACTCTCACGTTCGTGGCCGAGTGGGGCGACCGGTCGCAAATCGCGACCATCGCCATGGCCGCCGCGGCCAATCCGTTCGGCATCACCTTTGGTGCCATCCTCGGGCACGCGATCTGCACGGGCATCGCCGTCATCGGCGGCCGCCTCCTGGCCGCGAGGATATCGCCCAAGGCCGGTACGGACGCGCGCCACCCCTCCCCCCAAAAAGAAACACTGCCCCGCGTGCGCGCGCGCGCGTAGGAGTATCGCACTAACCACACGCAGTGCGGTCGGCGCGGGGGCTGGTTTCCGCGGCAGTGACGTTGATGGGCGCGCTGCTGTTCTTTGCCTTCGCCGTCGTGGCGCTGCTGCAGACGCCGGACGCGGCGTAGCCGTTGCCATCCCCGAGGCGGGCGGCGTCGAGATGATTTTGTTGCGCTTTTTTTTCCCTGCCCAATTTCTTTCCGCGGCAAGCGTTGGTCTGCGGCTGCACGTTTGCATCTGTACAACAATCCCGATGTGGCGGGTTGTAAACTTTACAAGGGGAACTCTATAAACTGAACGTTTTTCTACGGAGCTGGCGTGCTCGGCTGCGACGGGCGTGGCCCGCCGGCGGCGCCCGCGCCAAAATGCTTCACAACATAGTTGCGAATCTGTGCGGCGGTGCAGGGTCGCGTCCCGAGGTGGCCAGGTCAGCCGCGGCGCACCGACCCACGGCAAGCGCGGCGGGCGCCGTACCTGGCTGTTGGCGTCGGCGCGCACCACCACGAGCCAGTTGTGGCCGGCGCTCGCTTCGTACAGCAGCGCGCCGAGGTCGCGCGCGTACTGGGCGGCCTGCCGGAACTCTTGCTCGGACGCGAAGTCGCGGTACAGCACGCCTGCGGCGCGCTCGCACACGGATCACACGGCCGGGAGGCGTTCGTGAGCACCAGCCGCGCGCACGGGCGCCGCACCGCAGGAGGCGCACCCGGCTGCACGTGCAGGCGGTCGCGCTCCATTTGCCAGAGCCGAATCTGGTCGGAGACGGTGGGCGGAATCACCGGCGCCTGTGGCGCGCAGCCCACCCCGAGAGGACGCGCGCGCACACGGTTCAGCGCTAGTGGGCATCATCCGGTCGAAAGTTTCGCTGTGACGCATACCTTTTTCCTCAGCTGCGGGTGCGCATGCATTTGGAGGTAGTTGAGCACCTTCGCGCACCTCGCCACCGCAGGCGGTGACCAGCGACGACCCTGCGTCAGCCGAAGCGTTTCCACCGGTCATCCGAACGCGATTGCGGCAAACCTGCTCGGCGGTGATGCCGACCTCGTAGGCCTTGCGGACGCTCTCGCGGCGGACCACCGCCTTGACCATGTTGGGGAACCGGTACTCGAGCGTGGCAAAGAGGTTGATGATCGCGATCTGCAACGGCGAGTCTGGACGTACGACGCTGGCGGCACGCAGTGCCGACGGGGGTCACCCACCGCAGTCGTCGTCGAATGCAAACGAGCAGCGCGGGGCATGCTCCGCACCGGTGTACGCATAGAGGTCAAAGTTGGTCTCGAGGATGATGAAGCCTTCTAGGTGGCTCTCCGCCGCCGCCGCGTTGGCCGAAGTGAGCGCAATGGCGAGGCGGGTCGGCCAAAACTTGCGGCTTCCATGCTGCATCCCAGATGCAGCACCACGGCGGACGCCCAGCAGCATCGGCTAAGCAGTGGCGCGTCCACGGTCCATGAGAGCGGGGGACGCGTCCCAACCTTCCGCTGGTAGATGAGCCCAATGTCGGCAAAGAACGCGAGCATTTTCCGGCGCGCTGGGGTCGCCGTGGCCATTTTGTAGGGCTGGGTGGGAAGGGCGACGGCGCGCCGACCCCGCGTCCGTGTCCTTAGCAGCATGTGCGGCGCCCCCGCCAACACACAGCCCGGCCGCTCGTACCGCGCCGAGCCGGAGGGTGCCGAGAAGGAACAGAAAGTTGAGCACCTCGGTGCGGTCCACGCCGTCGGCCTGCACTTTCGCCAAGGCGCGCTGAGGCGGGGCTGTGGCTGCATGAGAGGGGGAACCTGCCGCGCGCGCTTGGCGCACGCTCGCGCGGGACGCACGCCGTCGCCGTCCGCCGCGCCGTTGATGTACTGCTGCAGCAGCACCCACAGCTGCGCGTTGGTGCCCTGCAGCAGAAACTGGAAGCCTTGCGCCGTGACGCGCGTGTCACTGGGGCTTGTTGCGGCCGCGCGCACAAAGACACAAATGGTGCCTCAGCCGCGGGCCTGCAGCGGGTCACGCTCGCCCGTGCGCCGGCCCGCACCTGACTTGGCGCTCGGCCGCGGTGCCGATCAGACGCGTGGCTTCCAGCAGCCGAATCACGGTGTCCGCCGGCCGCGTCCCCTGCTCCTCGATGCGCAGCATGTAGTGCAGCACCGCCTAGAGCGGCGTTATGGCGGCGTTGCGCGGGTGCGCCCAGATCAGCACCCGTCCTGCCTCCCGTGGACTGGGGGAACCGCGCGCGCCGACATGCCTCCCAGCGCTGCTTGGCGTAGCGGTCCAGGAAGGCGGCGTCGACGGCCTCGCCTTCGCCGTCCTCTTGGGCGTCCACCTTGGCGGCGGCGACGTCAAAGGTGCCGCCGACCGTCGCGCTCCTACGCGGTCGCTCCCGGAGCATGATCGGGAAGGGGTCAGCGCTGCTGCACGCTGTAGCGGGCGCGTCGCTCGACGTACTCGCTCGTCAGCGCTGCCCGCAGCTGCTGGCGAAACGCGGGCGCGAGGTCCAACGTTGTGTCGTCTGGCGTAATGATGTGGAGGGACCGCAGGATGCGCACTGGCTCCTTCAGCGCCCTGCAGCGTGGGTGTGAGGCCGGGGCGCGCGGCCGGCGCGCGGTGCGTCAGGGGCGCGGCAAGGTCGGCCAGGACAGCGCCAGCGCTTCTTCGTACGCAATGTACTCTGGCTTCAACCAGCTCCGCACGGCCGACCACGGCACCGGCTGGTCCAGAAACAACGTCCGCAGGATCAGCATCTGGGCCAGCTTGGGCAGCAGCCTGCGGAATGGGCTGGCGCGCCGGACGGGGCACCACGCGCTGTTGGCCATGCCAGGGCTGCATGACACCGTCGCGGCAGGTCGGGCCGTACCGCACGATGGCATAGCACGTCGCTGGCTGGGTGTACAGCTTGGCCAGCGTTGTGGCGGACTGGCCCGCCAGGTGCTGCGGCCGCCCATGCAGGGCCCGAAACAGGGCGAGGCCGCTAGTCAGGCAAGGTCCGTCCGCCCAGGCCGTCGGCACCTACGTGACGCACGCACCGCGACGACGTTGGCGGCGTCGGTCGCCATCCCGCCGGTGCGCACGCCGCCGCCGCGTCCGTTGACAGCGCCGCCGGGCCAGCGAGGCTCCCAGTCACCGCACGAGAAGCACCAGGCAACCACCGGCCACAGCAACGCACCCAAGGCCGATCTGCACCCTGGATGCTGCGTTCTTCACGCGCAAAGCCTTCTCCTGCGTCTGTCGTCACGCGCGTGTGCCGGCACAGGCGTCTCCACGGCCTCTGAGCGCCCCTGGGAGCGGCGCGGGTGCGTGCCGTCGCCGTCCGCCGTCGCCGCGTCGCCGCCGCCGCGTCGCGCTGCTGCCGATGACGTCATCGGCCGCGCCACTTTTGCGCTGCGCGACGACGGCACGTACGGCGGCACGGCGGGACCGCCTTAGCACCGTCCTGGGCGGCGGCGTGTGGGCCGCCTGCGCCGCCTTCAGGCTCGCCGAGGAGCTCTTCAACGTGTCTGCACACCACACGCGCAGGAGCGGGTGCAGAGCGGGCGGGGAGGGCCCTGCGACCCTGCCCGCTAGCGTCGGCCACGCGGCAACCTACGGCACCGCGCGGCCGCCCTTGGCCCAGCCAGCGCGCCGGCCTGGGCGCCGCGCAAGGATCGGCCGCCATGGCCGCGGGCGAGCTGACGCCGGAGGCCCTGGAGCATGCCCGGCACCAGATTGAGGCGGCCGTCGCAGACTTTTCGGTGCGGACCGCCCGGCGCACATGGACGCAGGGGTGGCCCGCTCACTCACACTGCCTACCTCTCTGAATGGGGCCGCATGGACGGACGGCCGCCCACCCAGAGCCCGGCGACGCACGCGCGCGGGGAGCAGGTCCTGACCGAGTTTCGCAAGTCGCCAAACGTCGTACCGATCTGCCAGTACATCCTCGCCCAGTCGTCGAGCCCGGCCGTGCTGGTGCACGTGGCGCTGGCGCTGCGCGACGGCGTCATTCGCGAGTGGTCGCTGCGCAGCACCGCCGACCTCGTGCGGATCCGGGACGACGCCATCAGCTACTGCCTCGACCGCGCCGACCGGTACGGCGCGCTCGCGCGGCCGCCGCGCGGCCCGGCGCCGCGCGCTGACCATCTCGAGAAGGCGCGTCTGCGCCCGCGCTGCCTTCTTCAGGCTACCGAACAACGTGCGCGACCAGCTGCTGGCGCTGGCCGCCATCATCATCAAGGGCGGCTGGCTGGAGGCCAACGCACCCCACTTTGGCAGCCTGGTCGCGGACCTGACGCAGCTGTACGGCAACACGCAGGACGCCGCCAAGGTACGGGGATGGCGTCGTCACGGCGGTGGCCCGGGCCGTTCGTAACGGGCTCTGCTTTGGATGCCCCGTGGAGCTGGCGCGGCTAGCGCGCGGTGGTCCTCTCGTTCTTCACGCTGGCGGTGCAAGAGTTCTCGTCCAGCAAGGCGAGCGCGCTGGGCTTCACGTGGGAGCACCACTACCGCTGCCGGAAAGGTTTCGAGGTACGCGCGCGCGCGCGCGCGCTCGCTGGCTGGGCGCCTTCGTAGCCGTCGCGTGACGGGCGCTGCCGCCCGTCCCGGGCCCGCTCGCCGGGGTGCAGGTCGAGGTGCTGCGCACGGTGTGCGCATTCGCCACGGCGGCGGTGGCCGACATCTTTGGCGCGGCGGTCCCCGCGCCGCCGCTGGACGCCGTCCGCGTTCGGCTGGGCGGCATGGCCGTGGCGCTGACCGAGGCCATCCTGCAATGGGAGTTTGCCAGCACCGGTGCGCAACGTGCAGCGTCGGGCGGGATCGAGGCGCTGGGTCGGCGTGCTGACGGCGCCGCCACGCGTCGGGTTTGTGGCGCCGTCGCAGACGGACGCACGTTTGCGGGGACGTTTGCGCGCGAGGCCGACGAGGCCGCCGGCCGCGCCTCGTCGGCGCCCGTGCCGCTGCGGCCGCCGGCGAGCTGGCGCAGCTTCCTCGTAGACTTTGACCTGCCCAACGTCTATGTCCACGCCGTACGCACGCCGGGATGGCGCCACGCACAATCTGTTGGGTGGCTGACGCCGGTCGCCGCCGCCCGAGCCCGCTTCCTGCGACCCGCAGTGGCTCCGTGCGCCGGAGAGTAGCTTGGTTCACCGCGTGCGGCAGTGCCTGGTGCAGCTGTGTGCGCTGACGGGCCCCGTCCTGCAGGACAAGGCCGCGCAACGCCAGTACACCGAACGCTTGCTGCTCACCGTGCTGCACATGCACAGCCGGTATCGTACCGGCCGACAGGCAGGTCCGGCAGGTCCGACCTGGAAAGCCGCCGCTTAGCTCGCACGAGCGTGTTCCTGCTGGGACGGCCAACGCGCTGCCACAGGTGCAAGCAGTCGCAGGAGCCGGGGCAGGAGCTGCTCTGCCTCGGGCAGATGTGCCGGCGCATTGCCCTCTTTCCGCGGCTGGAGACTCTGCTAACGCTGCCAGCGCTGCTGCCCGTACGGCGCTGCGATGCCGCGGTGGGTGGACGGAAGCCGTGTTCTGAGCGACCATGCTCGACTGTCCCAGGTTGGGCCTGCTGTTCCAGCCGTTCCTGGCGGCGCTGCTGGACCTGACGCTGACGGCACTGACCGGAAGCGTCAGCGAGGTCGACGAGACCTGGTTCAGCGAGGCGGCCGACGAATTTCTGGCCACCTGGACGCTGCTACGTGCGTTAGCCCGGCGCAAACGCCACTGCTAGGACGCCATCGCACGGAGACGCTGACGCGGGCGCCCTACCGCTGCGTCGTGCCGTGCCTGTCGGCAGTGAACGACGTCCACGCGAAGCGCCCCGGCGCGACGCCGGGCGCCCCGCCCGACGCGGCGCTCGCCGAGGTCAAGCAGACGCTCGCCACGTACGCGGCACAGCTCTTCGAGGCCTACGTGGCGGCCAAGCTGCACGTGCGCGCGGCCGATCTCGAAGAGGAGGGCGCCGACGAGGACCAGGTGCGCGGCAACGCCGAGCCCGCCTGGCGGATCGGCCGGAGGCGCTGACACGCGACGGCAAGGAGCCGCGCCGCCTGCGCGCCGTGCGGCGAGCGCAGAACGTCTACGAGGACCAGCTGGTGGAGGTGGCCACCTTGGGCCGCGCGCTGCCCGAGCAGTCGGTGCCGTTGCTCTGCCGCTTGCTCGGCGAGCGCACGCAGCACCTCGCCCAAGTGCTGCAGGCCGTGCGCGCCGGCGATCGCGCCGCCGGTACGCCTGCTGCAGGCGCCTTCGTGCGTACTACGCAGGACGGTGGCTGACGTCGGATGTCGTTCGCACACACTGCGGCGACATGCGCGGCATCGCAGCGGCGGCGTGCGCCCCCATCAGCGAAGCAGCGCACTGGCTTGTGCTGCTGGCGGGCCACGTGCTGGCGGACAGCGCCACCGGGCAGAAGCCGCTGATCCCCGCGTCGCTGATGCAGGCCGTCATTGCCCATGAGCGGGTGCGCCACGCCGCGGCTTGCGGCGCCGGCCGCTCTGCATGGGCACCCGCTAACCGCCAAAGGAGCTTGGCCGCACTTGTCGACGGCGTGCGGCAGGCCCGAGCGGCTGGGTCGGACATGGTGCAGCAGCTGATTGCAGGCGTGTTTCAGCTGTTGGAAACCGTCGGCGTCCCGCCGGGCGCTCCCGAGGTGCGTCCGTGCTCACGACGAACAAGGTCAGGGTGGCATTGACGACCCTGACGGGACGCTGCCCTGATCAGTCGTCGCACGTACCCACAGGCCGAGTGCTGCAGCCCCGTGCTCGCCGAGTCGCTGGTCTGGTTCCTGGCGCGCTGGGTCGACACGTACCTGTTCGTTTCGCCGGACGACTACCCGCGGTTCAGCACGTCGCTCGGCCAGGCGTTCGGCCGGTCGTCGGAGCGGGCGCACCAGCTGCTGAACCACATGCTCGAGCTGGTCCGGCAGCAGATCGCGCTGTGGCACGGCGAGGCGGACGTGATGGCCGACGTCGCCCGGCTGCTGGCGGCGCTCGCGCACCGCCGCGCCGTCGCGCTCGCCGTGCTCCACGCGGCAGCATGGCCCGCGCTGCTCACCGACATCCTGAGCAGCCTGCCGGCCTTTCCGTCCGACGTTCAGAGGTAGCGTTTCCGGGTCAGGGTGCCGGGCCGTCCAGGGCCGCACGGCTGACGCGCGGTCTTTGTCCGGCGGGCGGACCGCACACCGGCAGCGATCTTGTGTGCGCGGTGGCCACGGTGGCGGCGGCGGGCCACGCGGCCGCGCGCCAAGCCGACGAGCACGGCGGGGCGCCGGCGGTGTCCACCCCAGACTACCTGCACCAGCTGCTGCAGCATGCCGAAGGCCAGTTGATGGCGGTGGTGCAGGACGCGGCGTTTGTGCACAAGGCGCAGCACCCCGCCACGCTCGCCCGGCTCACCGTGGCGCTCGAGGTGCGTCGGCGTGAGACACCCCGAGGGCTGCAGCATGCGGTGCTAACCTCTGGCGAGGCTTGTTGGCTCGGGCGGGCGCCCGCGCGCAGACGCTGCGCGGCATCGTGATGGCGACCGACTCGACCAACGCCGAGGCGATCTACGCGGTGTGCGCGCGGCAGTTTAGCACGCTGGTGGCCCTCGTGGAGCTCTACCGGTCGCACCCGGAGGAGGCCAACCTCGTGCTCAACTGCTTTGGCACCATCGTCGGCCAGCAGGTGCGTGGCGCGAGCAGGGCTGTTGGCAGCCTGCCGGCAGCGCCTCGCTGGGGGGTTCCTGACCGCACGGCCTGTGCCACTTTCTTGGGGCGCTGTCCGCGCAGATTGCGTACCTGTCCGCCGCGCAGTGCACCACCGTCTACGAGACCGCCCTCGCACTGCTCAAGGCCTACGCCGCCAGCCACGCCGGTGCGTGTGCGCTGCGCGTTGCTGTCCATCCTGCACGGAGGTTCTCACCATGCGCCTCGTGGCCGCACGCGGAACGCGGCGCTGCGCAGGCCGGGTGCAGCGCCCGGACGACGAGGAGCAGACGCTGGACGACCTGCTGGCGCTGCTGCGCATCCTGACCAACCTGATCTCCCGCGACTTTTTGGATTTCAGCGAGAGCGGCGCGGCCCTCAGCGCCGAAGTGTACATCCGCCCGGAGCCCGGCCAAGTCGCCGTGGCCGACGTCGTGTTCTTTGGCCTGTCCATCGTCCTGCCGCTGCTGCCCGTGCAGATGCTGCGCGTGCGTCTCTCTCTCTCGCGGCCAGCGGCGAAGGCGCATCCTAGTGGCTCACGCGCTCTGTGGGGTCTTGTCCGGGCAGGCGCCCACGCAGCACCCGACACTGTCGGAGCAGTTCTTCAAGCTCGTGGCTTTCATGTGCGAGATCTACCCGGAAAAGCTGATCACCCTGCCGTCGCCGCTGCTGGAGAGCTTGACGCAGTCCATCCTCTTTGGCATGCAGCAGTACGTCCCGTCCCGCCGCATGGTCTGCTGGCGTGTCAGGCCCTAACCGGAAAACGGTGGGTTACCCACGGATGGGCAACGCTGGCCTTAGCACCATGACGCAAGTGGTGCGCTTGTCGCTCGACGCCGTCACCGGCATCGGCGGCTACGCTGCGCGACTGGCGCGCCAGGACGGTACGCGTGGTCAACGGGCGCAGCGGGGCTGCCTGAGCCGCAGCACGCTGAGCGCGGAACGCTTGCACATTCAGTGCACCCTTCCCCACAGGCGGGGCCGAGCTCCTGGCGCCGTGGCGCCCGCTGCTGTCGCGCCTCCTGCAAGCGCTCGTGTCGATGCTGCTCTACAGCAACTTTGACCCGATGACGATGGAGCCCTCGGCGGAAGCCTTGCTGGCGCTCATCGCGGCCGACTACGTAAGGCGGCAACCGGCCCCGCAACCGGCGCACGCTTTGGCCGGCCCACGCTGACCTCCCTTGGCTCGCGCGGTGCTGGCCTCGGCCCTCGCACAGGCGTCGTACACCCAGATCGCGGCGGAGGCCGTGGCGAACCTGCAGGCGACGCCGCCGCTGCAGGCGCGGCTCGCCGCGGCGTTCGACCGGCTGCTCAGCACGAACGGCGTGCAGCCGATCCTCGACCGCGCGCACCAGGCGCGCTTCCGCGACAACCTCGAGCACTTTTTGCTAGACGTCCGCGGCTTTTTGCGGGTGCACTAGCTGCACCTTGGTATAGCAACCAGCAATGTAAATATCGCACTATAGACACCTTTATCGACGGAACCCCAGGACAAAAACCAACCTTAGGAGACGAAAGAGACCTCTACGCGGCACGCGCCCGCCGTGGCGGACTGTACAGAATGTGCACGAACGGGGCGTCCGGCACGGCCGGCACCGCCGATTTCCTCGGGAGACCTTAGTTGATCTGGATGTAGATCGGGTCCTTGTCCTTCTGCCGGTGGTCCTTGCCCCGGCTGAGGCGGATTTGGGCGAGGATGCCCAGGAGGCTGGTGAGCGGCGCGAAGATAAGCATGAGCAGCTCGTCGGTGTCGAGGTCCTCGAAGCCTTCCCCGTCGAAGAGCGCCTCGATGTTGTCGGCAAAGCCGGTCTGGGCGAACATGTCGATGCCGTAGAAGAGCAGGAACGCGCCCATGAACGCCGAGGACACGATAATGAGCGGCTTCTGCCAGCACAGGGAGATGAGGCCGGCCACGAGTGCCTGGGCACCCCCCGCCGTCGATCCCTCAGGGACGAGAGGGCGGCGAGCAGGTTAGTCTGGCGCGGCGCGAGCTCGCCCGTCCTGCCACCAGGACGGGACGACGCACCATGCCGCAGATAAACAGCCACTTGTACAGCTCCTCCACAACGACGGGCGACGTCGGGTCAAAGAACGACAGCGCCCACAGCGCGAGGAAGTAGCCGGCCATGCAGCCGAGGATGAAGATGCCGACCTGGGTGAGGTAGAGCACGAAGAGGCCGACGATGAGGCCCGCGGCGCAGCCGGTGACCAGGATGATCCACTCCTCTTCGACGTCGACGGCGGTCATGATGGAGTAGCAGATCCAGTAGCCGGCGAAGAAGCCGCTGAAAAACATGAGCACCTTGAAGATGCGGTAGCCGGCGAAGCACAGGACGAGGCCCGTCACCATGCAGACGATGCCACGCACGACGTCTTCGGGCGGGATACCCTCCTCCTCCGGCGGGTCCTCCATTATCGCCTTGGGCAGGAAGCCTGGCGTCGCGCGAGGTGCACGTGGAGGTCGGGCCGCGCAACCGGGTCAGTCGGGCGGCGGTCGGCGGGGTGGGTGGGTGCCGGCCCGAGGGTCCACGCGCTTGGGCGTACCGGGCAGCCGCGCGGCGGCGTCGCCGGGCACCGGCGCGGCGATGGCGCGCGGCGCCAGGAGCAGGCCCAGGAGGGCGGCGACCAGGACGGCCGCCCAGGGCAGGCCCGTCGACGGTCGGGCAGCCGCCATGGTTCCGCGTGGGCGCTCGCCCAGGAGAGTCGTGGCGGCTGGGTCAACAGCACCTATCCGCCGCCGCCGTCGTCTGCACCACGGCACCGGGCCGCTTTTTTCCGTGCGCACGGGCGCGACGCCTTCCACGGTCGGCGTGTCCAGAGCAGGCGCTCCTAGCCGCGGCCGCGTCGCCGTGCTCGGCGTCGCCTCCGCCGTCGTGCCACCGTCGTATTTGCCTGCGTCATTGCTTAACGTGGTGCTCCCCACGTTCCACCCTGACCTCACTGAGGGAAATGGCAGCGCGTCACCATGTGGGGATGGTTAACGCTCCCCATAAACAACTGCGGCTGGCGGATGCCGTCCGCGATGCCGTCCGGATGCCGCCGTGCGCGTAGCTATACAGGTGGATGGGACTGTACACGTGAAGAGCTGTACACGAAGGGAATCTACCCGATCTACAGGGAGCTGAGCTGCGTCGAGATCAGCGCCTGGACCCGCCGGCGCGTCGCCGAGTCCACTGCCCGGATGCTGGTCTGCGACGGCCCGAGGTCCACGTCGCACCCGGCGTTGGGCAGGCGCAGCGTCACGCCCGTGCCGTCCGCCCACGGCTGCACGTCCACCGTGCCCAGGCCAGCCTATCCGCGGCTCCCGCCACTCAAGCAAGATCATGGCCGAGGTGAGAGCACTTCCCCAGCCAGCACCGGCGGCCCAGCAGCGCGGCCGGACCTCGCGCAGGCGCTGCACGACGCTGTCCAGCTGGAGCGATCCCACGAGCAGCGGCGTGCGCGCGGCGACGCGCTGCTCCGCGGCCTCGGGGGCGGCTTCGAGCTGCATCCGAAAGTTGTCCGTGTGCAGCGCGCACAGAAGGCGCTGCGCGCGCAGCGCCTCCGCGCCCTGCAGCGCGTCGCCGTTTGGCGCCGCCAAGGACCGTGCGAGCTAAACCGGTGCACGCATCGGCAGGCAAGGACAGCATGTTAGCAGAAAGCAGCAGGCCATTGCACCCTGGCGCTACAGTGCGCACGGGCTCGCTGAGGCTGGCGGCGGTGCTGGCGACCTGCGCCCGCGTAACAGCGGGGTGGCGCGCTCACTGCGGTCAGGTCGCGCCCGGCCGCGTCGTC
>Ga0180216_1003144_pt1 | contig 13270 bp, 17 predicted proteins | sample eDN3rd37CBELigMG_FD_128879 | JGI IMG/M metagenome (GOLD analysis project Ga0180216, IMG submission 128879) | Enriched Miracle-Growth compost microbial communities from Emeryville, California, USA - eDNA 3rd pass 37_C BE-Lig MG (version 2)... ... | reverse complement strand
CGCCGCCGCCGCTGCCGCCGCCGCTGCGGCTCTCGCCGCCCGTCGTGGCCATGCGCGCGAGCGTAGGCCAGCCCAGCCGTTCCGCCGTTGCCACAAGGCCAGCCAGCTGGCGCCTCCACGCGGTGGCCGGCTCGCTGGCGGTGCGCACGACCTTGGGCACCACGCTGACAAAGCGCGGCACGTCTGCCGCCGGCAGCGGCGCCACGGGCCTGCGGAGGGCCGGCGCGAGCCGGCTGCGCGCCGCCAGCCATTGCTGCGCCACGGGCGCCCGCGCCGCCGTCACCGGCCGCAGCGGCGCCAGCAAGGCCGCCGCGGTCCACAGGCGGGCCGCCATGGCTGCGCGCGCCCCGCCCCCGCCCAGGCGTCCACGTCGCCGGGCGCGGTGTGCGGTTGTTGCGGTGCGCCTCGCCTTGACTCGCCTACAGTTGCAAACACTGGTGCGTCTCCCGCGGTTCTTCTTTCGAGCAGCCAAGTGGGCACGCTAGCGGTGTTCCTGCGGCCGCTACGGTGTCCTCGTGCGTTGCCGCGCGGGCGTCCAGAGACGCTGTCCGCGGCGCCGTCGCCCGTGCGCCGTCGCCGTCGCCCAGCGCCGTTCGCTTGATGACGTCACTTGTGATGACGTCATCTAAGGCCGCACACGCGGGTGCCGGCGACGACGGACGCCGCCGCGCCGCGCCGCGCCGCCTCAACCAAGGAGAGAACGGGCCGGGCGGCCAGCCGGCTGTGTCGCGCGCGGTGGACGACGCGCCGGCAGGTGCCGGGGTTAGCGGTATGGCGCCCGCGACGTCCAAGCCGGAGGGCGCCGCGGCGTGGCCGCAGCGCGTCGTCGCGCATGCCCGCGAGTACCCGTACCTCTGGAGCGCCTGCGGCATTACCGCCGGTACGCGCGACACTCTGGGAGGCAGGCGGCCAGCCCCCGCCGCGGGCTCACCGGTGCCTTAAGCAGGTTTCGCTGCCCACCAACAGTGGTTGTCGGTTGGATGGCCGCCTCGAGCATGGTCGGCCTCCGCCGCGCCGAGCGCAAGCTGCTGGAGGCCATGAGCGCCCAGCAGGCACGCCAGGCCGCTGCCGCCGCAGGTACGCCCTCGATTCGCCGTGCAATGGAAGTTGATGACGTTGCGCTCAAGTGCCCCGCACCCCGCCCATCCCGCTGTGTGGGCGCACAGCGCGGCGGCCCGGTGTGGCGGCCCGCGAGCCGCTCACCGTTGCGGAGCAGCTGGCGCGCGAGCGGCAGCAATTCCCAAGCGTCCGCCTGCCCGGCAGCGCGGACGCAGCACCGGAACCAGCAGGGCCTGCGGCCGGGCCGAAACCGTAGAAGGAAAGAGCGCACAGCGGTGTAAATGGTATGCTGTACAGGTGATGGAACTGGCGCAAAATTTCGCTCTAGGAGCTGTACACTCTATGGGCTGCGGCGGTGCGGGAGTCACTCGCGCTTCTGCCGCACGATCTTGCCGGCGCGGTAGTCGTTCTGGCCGCGGTAGCCGCGCACCACGGCCACGAGGAGCGCGATGTGGGCGATGAAGAACGCCAGGCTCGCCTGCCACAGCAGCGCAAAGGTGTTGTGGCCCAGGAACTCGAGCTCGTACGCCAGGTTGAGCCAGAGCGCCTGGAGCGCGGCCGCGCCGTGGCAAAGCGTTGAGTGGCCACGTTAGCGACGCGGCCGCCTCGTCATTTTTCAGCCAAGGCGCGGCGCACGCACCTGGGTGCCGATCCACGCGGCGAGCACGGCGCCGCCGACGCCGCGCGCCGGCAGGCGGACGGTCGGCCAGACGATGGGCAGGAAGGTGATGTACCAGATGAAGTACTGCGACGTGATGACCTTGTTGAAGGCGACAAAGGCGATGGTCTGCACGAAGAGGCAGAACGGCAGGTCGCGGTAGAACTTGGCGCTGAGGACGGTCAAGAGCACCAACTGCGGCAAAAAGGCCAGCAGGCTGACGGCCGCCGGCGTCGGGCCGTCCGACACCAGGTACATCAGGTAAAAGTAGGGCGAAAAGTTGTGGCGGTGGTCGCGCCGCGTCAGGTGGTACAGGAACGTCTCGTCGAGGAACTGCCAGCCGTACCTGCGCGGCGCAAGGGGGAGCCCACGCACCGCGCGGCAGTCGCGCGCGTCAGCCCTCGGCGCCGCGAAACCGCCGCCGCCCGCGCGCTCGTCCAAACGTACATCCAGTACATCAGGCCGGAGAGCGCAAGGAACGTGCCGGCGCTGACAAATGTGAAGCTCAGGCGCGACGGGTTGAAGAACAGGCGGACGTGGCCGACCCACGTGCCCTGGCCGGCGACGCGGTCGCGGCCCGTGTAGTCGGCGTTGAGGTAGAAGTAGATCGGTAGCGCGTACAGGATCGCGTACGCCTTAAACTGCACCGCGAGGCCGAAGAGCACGCCGGCCGCCACCAGCCGGCGGCTGTACACGGCGGCGAGCGTGCCGAGCACCAGCAGCGCGACGAGCGCCTCGGCGCTGCCGCGCGTAGTGATGGTGACGACGAAGGGGTTGAACAGCCACAGCGCCGCGACCCAGCGCCACGCCGTCTGCCGGTCGGTGCCGCGCAGCACGAGGATGTGGTGCTGGAGGAAGGCGCACAGAATGTCGGCGACGATGAAGAGCACCTTGCCGCAGACCATGGACCAGTAGATGTTGGGCAGCAGCGCCCACGCCAGCAGCGGCGTGTACCGGTACGTCTCCCTTTTTTTGAGCGGCACCACAGCGACGGCGCCGCGGCTGGGGACGTTAGGCGGTGGACGTCGTTCAGGCGAAGCGCGGGTGGGCCACCACGCACCGGTCGTAGGGCGAGCCGCCCTGGGCGACGAAGCGCGCGGCGTCGGTGAAGACGTAGTAGTCAATGTCGGTGAACTTGACCTGCATGGTCCGGTCCTGCCACTCGCCGTACACTGCACCGTCCGCCAGGCGGACCGGCGGCGGGGCGGCCGTTAGCGAGCCGGTGGCCCGCCGTTCCCGGCCCTTCGCCTTGCACAGAGCCTACCGAGCGTCGCGAGCCGGAGCAGGATCCCAGCGATCGGCAGGGCGTACTCGCGCAGGAGCGGGCCGACGCCGCCGTCGGGCGCCGGCAGCGACCGCGCGACGTTCTTGAACAGCCGCGCCATCGTGTCCGTTTCGTGACCTGCGCGGTCGGCCGCGTCACGCGTCCGTGGTCCAGCGGAAGAGCCTCCGACGCCTTCCGTCCAGCGGCCTTTGCCCAACCGCCTCTGCGTGGTCCCCAGCGGTCTCTGCGTGCCCAGCAGGCTGTCTGGCGCGCGTCCCCTCAGCCGCCCTGCCGCGTCTCTGCTCTGCGGGCAGCGCCTCAGACTCGCAAGCCGCGGCCCAGAACCCGAATGACGTCATCGGTCGGCAGCATGGCCACCGCCGCGCCGCCCGCCGCCGCGGCGCCGCCGCTGTCGCGCGCGGCTGCGAACCGCGCCGCCTTCGCCGACGGCGTGCGCATCCTCCTCGCGACCTGGCCGCTCCTCCAGCTCGCCGTCACAAACGAATGGGGCGGGCCCGAGAGCACCGCCAAGGCCGAGTGGCTCAACGAGGTCATCCTCGAGGTCTTTGACACCAGTACGGCGGCCGGCCGCGGCGACGAGGCACGGACCCGCGCACGGGGTACTGCTAGCATGCGCTCTGACGCCGCCGCATGGAGAGGCACGGGGCCGCACGCGCTGTCGGGCGGCAGAGCCCAAGACGGAGCAGTTTGACCTCGAGGACATCCTCACGGACATTCTGAACGCCGAGTTTTCGACCATCGCCGAGGACGGCAGCGTCCAGCAGGTGCGGCGGCGGTGGCCTTCGCGGCGGACCCCGGGTCGTACGCCTTCTGTGCTAACGCTCGCACCGCCCGCGGCGACGCTCGCCCGTGCTCCGGCCAGATCGCCGCCGCGGTGCATCGCCTGTTCCGCGAGTGCGTCCAGGGCAACCACTCGGGCGTGGAGCTCCTGCGGCAGCGCTACCCGGCCGCCCGCGCAGCCGCCGTGGCCGCGCTGCAGCAGTCGGCGGCCGACCCTGCGGTACGGCCGTGCGGCGCAGCTGAATTCTGGGCCTGGACGGCACGCTGAGGCCGCGGCGACGCCCATCCATTGCTTGGCACTTCCAGGCCGCCGGAAGCGACTCGGACGACGACTCGGAGGACGCGGAGGAGGACGCGGGCAGCAGCGCAGCGGGCGCGGCGCAGGGCCACCCGGCGCCGGCCGACGACGCCGACGGGTCCATGGCCGTAGACGACGCTGCGGCGCCGGCCGTCGACGAGGACGGCTGGCAGACGGTGCCGCGCCGTCGCAACCGCCACTGACGGCGGCGGCGCCACGCGGAGGGCTCGCACAATCTGCATATCGCCACTGTACAGCACGTTGGAACTTTCTACTCCGCTGGTGTAAAGCATAACAACGACTGGTTACACAAACATCTCGGGCACCTTGGGGATCAGCGTGAGCAGGTCATTGTAGAGAGCAATGTCTGGGTGGCGCACAGGAGTAGCGCCACGCGGGGCCGCCCGCCCGTCAGCCCGGAGGCGCCCCCCTTTCTGGCGCCGTACGGGTGGGAAGCCGCACCAAACTGGTCGCCGAGCACGATGGACGTCATCTCGGTGATGCTGCCGTCCTCCTGCACGCGGCCAATGACCTCGTAAACGGTCGGCTGTTGCAGCAGCGATTGCTGGCGATGGGCAACGCAACGCGGACAACGGGCCAGGTGTGGGCTGCACGTCGGCAGGGCGCAGCCAGCGCGCGCGCACCGGCGCAAAAAAAGCGTACCGGGAGCATGTGCACGGTCACGCGGTGGTTGTCCGGCGCGAGCAGCGTGGCTTGCCGGCCCGAGCACTGTGCGGCCCGTTCATGCGAGCTCAGCGGCCCAAACGCGTCAGTGCCGCGGTGCGGCTTTCAACGCCGGCTGAGCGGGAGGCGGGCCGTACGCCTTCGAGCCGGCCGATGAAGCGGACGGTTTGGTTGGCGAAGTGCGGTCGGTCGGCGCCGTTGATGCGGGGCGTCACGTCGGCCATGGTGCGGGGGCGGGGGTGTCGCCGCCGCAACGAGGCTCAGCGGTGGCGTGTTGGACGCGTCGGCATGCCCACTTGTGAGGTGGTGTAGTCTGTGGAACGCCTGCGGCCGCGTCGTCGGCCGTTCAGCGGCGCCACCGGTCGATTCTGCCGCTGTTCTGCCGCATGGAAAGGCACAATTCTGCCGCTGTTCTGCCGGTGCGCGCGGCAGAATCTTCGCGCCAAAACTGAAATCGTGCGCCACCGTTGCGCCACGCCGCACCGTCGCTTCCCGTGCCCGTCCGCCGGTGACGCGCCGCCAACGGGCCGAACCATGGCGGCCACGACGGACGAGGCGCTCGTGCAGCGGTTCGGCGCCGAGGACTTTGACGCGGTCGCCTGGGCCGTGGAGACGCTCGCGGCCGCGGCCGGCGGCGCGGTCGCGGGCGAGGCCGCCGAGGCGGCGCTGGAGCAGGCGGCCGCCCGGTGGGTGACGCGGCTGCAGAGGATCGCCCAGGACGTCGGGCAGCGCCTCGACGACGCGACCACCGAGGCCAGCAGCAACATTCCCAAGGTGCTCACCGACATCGAGCTGCTGAAGCGCGACGCGCTGGCCATGCGCGAGGCCGTCGGCGGCGCCCACCGCGAGCTGGACGGCTACGACGACGGCATCGCCGGCGTGCTGGGCACGCTGGCCGAGCTGGACCGCGTCAAGCGCCGCCTCGAAGACTGGTACGCCGGCGGGGCCACCCGTGCCAAGGCGCCACGGGCACTAAACGCGTTCGGCGTCGGCGGGGGTGGCTGGGCACGGCAGCCAACGCGCGCTGGTGGAGGCGGAGAACTGGAACAAGCTATCGACTGAGATCGAGCACGTCTTCGAGGCCGGCGACTTGCGGGGTGTCGCCGACAAGCTCGGCGAAATGAGCCGCTCGTTGCAAGTGTTCCGGGTCCGTCGGCGGCGCCTGCCGCCTGCCTGGGGGCGTGGGTGGCGGGCGCTCACGCCCAGCCCGGGCGCGTCGGATTTTCTTTTTTTTTTGTTCGGCTCGGCTTTGCAGAGTTTGCCGCAGTACGAGGCGCACCGCGACACGCTCGCGCGGCTGCAGAACCGCTTCCACGCGGCGCTCAGCCCGCAGGTCATGACGGCCCTGGCCAGCTACGACTCGGCGCGGTACGCGGTCTCGGCGAGCCGCCAGCGGTGTGGGCACACGCGTGTGCGCTCACCGGGCGCGCGGCTCCCCGGTGCAGGTGGGTGGCACGCCGCAGGTGCGCCGAGCTGTACAGCCTCTTCCGGCAGTTTGACCGGACGGACGAGTATGCCAAACTCTACATCAAGGCGCGCCGCGCCACGCTCGCCAAGGCGTGGACCGACACGGTGGGCAGTGCAGCGGCGGGCGCGGCGCCCACCAGCGCGGGCCCCGTGGGCGCGCGCGTGCTGGGTCGCCTGGCGGACAACCTCGCGCACTACTGGGACCTGCTCGTCACCGCGGCGCAGAAGGAGCTGGCGTGGCTCCATGCCACGCTGCCAAGCGAGACGGCCTGGGCCGCGGCGCTGGTGACCGCCGTGCTCGGCTCGCTGGAGCCGCCGCTGCGGTCCTGCGTTGCAAAGGCTGTGGAAGAGACCCGCCGCGCCGACGAAGAGCTGGTGCGTTCCGTGGTGGGCTAGCGTGCAGGCGCAGCAGGGTTGCTCACGGGGGTCACGGCTGCTGCCGCTCGCGGGGGCGCGGCGCTGGTTAGCTTGGGGTGCTGCATGCCTTCCACGGCGCGCGGGCGGCCGCCGCGCGACTGGACGCGGCGTTGTCGCCGGACCTGCCGGCGGCTGACGTCGATGCCGCCCTGACCGCTCTCCTGCAGCTGTTTCGGTACCGTCGCCGGACTAAGAGGTGCACGGCGAGGTTTCCGGGCTGCTCACACCGCTCGGGCGCGACGTGGATGCTACGCGCCCAAAGCAGGCCGTGGATGGCAGAGTACGCCGAGCTGGAGCGGCGGCTCCTGCTGAGCCAGCTGCAGGCGATCAACCTGCGCCGGCTGGCCCTGCTGGACACCGTTCACGGCGTGGCCGAGTCCGTGCCCCGGTCCGTGCGGGCGCCCCGGCGGGCCAGCGCGTCGCCAACGTGGTGCTCAATCATTGCGATGGTTGTGCGTTCCTACGTCGTATGCGTGTGTGCTTGTGCAGCATCCTGGCGGTGGCGGAGGCGGTGCCGGACCGCGCGCGCCAGCTGGGCCGCGCGGCCCTCTTGCCCGGCGCGGCCGACGCCCTCGACATCTTTTTTGACGGTGTGTTTCAGCACCTGCGCAAGCGGTGTGGACGCGGCGTGGTACTGACCGAGTCGCTTGACTGCGGCGCCTCCCCGACGTGCGTTTGTGGATGCAGCGACCTGGGAGCGCCTCCGCGGCGTGCTGCAGTACCTGCGCAAGACGGCGCGGCTGCCGGAGAGCGGCGTGGCGGCCACGGCCACGACGATCTCGACGCCGTCGCGGGCGCCCGAACCGAGTGCGCCGTTCGAGCAGGACTGGTCCGTCTGCCAAGGCGCCGTGAGGTACGATACGCAGCCACGTAGCGAGCGCTGCACGGGCGGGAGATTCACGTTCGACGCGTAGTCACATTTTGGTGGGCGACGCCGTGCAGCTTCCTGGTGGTGTGTGTGGACCTCGCCCAGCGGCTGCAGCGGCTTCAGGCTGCGCTGTCCGACAAGGTCGGTGCGCAGTTGGTGCGGCCGGGCCTTGCCCAATGCGCGCTGACCCGGTGCAGCGGCTCTGCGGTGTGACGGACGAATCCAGGGCACCGACGGCAACGCCGACGGCAGCACGCCGCGCGTGACGCGCGTCCACGACGCGCTGGCGGCAGCGGTCGCGGCGGAGAAGAAAGCAGCCGGACGGGGGCCCCGACTGGAGAAGGCGTTGGCAGGCCTGGCCGACCTGACCAGCAAGGTGCAGGCGTTCCTGTTTGACGGCCTCTTTGAGAGCGTCCGCGTTTCGCTGGACGGTGCGGGCAACAGCATCAGGGCGCCCGCCAGGATCGGGAGTGCGAGTACGACGCACTCACTGCGTGAGCTCCGTTCTCTTCCTGGATCGCTCTGGCAGCCATGCCGACGCTGCCGCAGTGGAACGCCAGCGGCGCGGCGCAGCCGGCGAATCCGCTCCCCGGCGTCACGGAGATGCCGGCGTTCTCGCTGGCGCCGTCAGCCTACATCACGACGATCGGCGAGCACCTGCTGACCCTGCCGCAGCAGCTCGAGTCGTACAGCGAGGAGCCGGTACGGGCTGCAAATTGTTGAAAAGAAAAGAAAGGAGGCGAAAGCATGTGGCGGCGCGCAAGCTAAAGCACCTCGCAACGTATGCGTCGCTACTGACGCCGTTAGGCCCTGGAGCACTCGCTGGAGACGCTGCCGCCCGCGGTCGCCGCCGTTGGTATGCGCGCTGCGCCAAGACTACTATCGCGCAGGCCCACGGATGCTGACAATTGTGTGCGCCACTTGCCGGATGCGTTGGGCGGGCCCGCAGCGGCGGCCGAAGATGGACCGGGGAGCGTCGACCGCACCGAGCGCTGGATCCGCGGCGTCAGCACCGCCGCGCTGACCGCGCTGATCGACCGCATTCTTCGCGTACGCCGAGCGCCTTGTGCCGGCCGGTGGTGGTGGTGGTGGTGGGTCACCTCAACCTTGGGTCTTGTCCTACACCCGTTGCGCTGGTGCCCTGCAGATCCCGCGGCTTTCGGAAGCTGGTCGGCAGCAGCTGCTCACGGACCTGCGGGTAGGAGGACGTGATTGCAAGGGTCGAGTTCGGGCCGCCGCTCGTGCTCACAGGCGCGCTCCCCCGGATGCTGCTCGTCTCGCGCGTGCCAGTACTTTCGCAACGTGCTGTCGGCACTGGACGTCGTCGAGTCCGAGACGTTTGTGCAGCTGGTGCGCGCGCTGCAGGACCCGCTCGCGGAGGTGCACCAGCGCGTGCCGACACTGCCGCCCGCGGAGCAGGCGGTCGCGGCGCGGATCGCCTCGCTGCGCGCCCTCTCCGCAACGCCCTAGGATCTGCCGCCTTTGCCGGGCTCGTAGTGTACACTAGCAAGCAACCATGCGATACTGTACAATGCCAAGAAGCGCTACTTGCGCCTAAATCTAGTCGCCCATGCGGTCCTCAAACTTGTCGTGCGCCCACCGGTCCTCGCCGCCGCCGTCGGCGCCGCGGTTGTCAGCGGCGCAACCGTTGCGCCGGCGGGCCGACCGGGAGCGGCCCGACGGGGCGGCCGGCCGGTCGGCCGCCTCGTCGCCCGAGGCGGAGCGCGAGCGCCGCTTGGTAAAGAGCTCCGTCACAGGCTCGGGTCGCGGGCGCGTGAACAGCTCCAAGGTCGGCCCCGTGATGAGCCGCCGCACGTCGCCGACCGCGTCGACCTCCTGGCGGTGGCTGGGCCCGCGGCCGCGGACCCGCGCTGCAGCCTTGCCGACGCCGCCCGTACTCTGCGTGGCGGCGCGGTCGCGCAGGAGTGAGCGCAGGTCGCCCTCGAGCGCGAGGCCGCCGAGCGCGCGCTGGGCGCGGTCGCGCCGGCGCGGCGGCGGCCTGGCCTTGTGGAGCGCCGAGCCGTGCAGCTGCAGGTATCGCTGCCGCTCCTCGGCCGTAATGGCCTGCTTCACGTCCTCTGCGATGCCCGCCGCGACCGAGCGATCAGGCGTGGGGGCGCGCGCGCGCGCGCGCGCGCATCAGTATCGACGCCACTGTGGTTGGGGCACCGCAAGGAAGTGCTGCGCACGCACCGACGGTGGCGATGCGCATGAGGAACCGCGGCCCCAGCGCGGTGGCAACGCTCACGCGCCACGCCAGGGCGGCCAGGGCCGCGTCGTCGGCCAGCTCGGAGCGCAGTATGGCCTCGGAGCGCTCGTCCAGGTGGCGCCGCGCCGCCTCGGCGTCGTCGTAGAGCACGTTGCCTGCTCCAGGCGGTCGGCCGTGCCCAAACTAGGCGCGCGGATCAGCCAGCGCGTCAGCCCGGCGCCTTGCGCGAGGCGGACGGGGCGTACACGACGTCAGGTTGAGCCACTCGACGGCGCTGGGCGGCACGCCAAAGAAGCTGGCGATGTCCTCGGTCACAAAGTAGTCGACGCCGCGGACGTGCAGCGCCCGCCACCGGCGCGCCACGGCCACGTCCACCTCGTGCGGCAGGTTGTGTCCGTACTGCTCCAGCACTGCACGCTCGCGCCCGTCCCAAGCGGCCACGCGTCATGCTTTACTTAATTTTGGCCTCGCCCGAAACCGCATCGAAAAGACGACGGCCGACCTTGCTGGATCACCGCGGCGTCCATCGGCACGATGGCCGCTGGCGCCGTGGGCGCCGTCGGTGCTGCCTCGGCGGTTGTCGCAGCGGCGGTGGCAGCAGCGGCGGTGGCAGCCGCGGCGTCCTCCGCGGGTTCGGCCGGCTCCATGGCGTCCTCGTGGTCGTCGCCAGCCGGCGCCTCAAACACGGCCTCCTCTTCCTCGCCGCCCGCCGCGGCCGCGGCCGCCGCCACCGGCTCGGCCGCTTCGACGGACGCCATGGCGGAAGAGACAAGCCCTCTAGGGCCTTCTTCTAGGGCTTCTCGGGCTTCGTGGGCGTCGTACGTTGCTGCGCAGGCAGGTGCGCCGCTTCACCCTTCAGCCGCTCAATGACGTCACTTTCGCGCCAAAACTCTGACAGACGCCACAGTCAGAAAATGGTCCTGGGGGACTTTTTCTGTACTTCCCCCCGCTTGGAGGGTCGTCAACCCTGCGAGGGCGGCAGAATCGGTCGCAGGCAGCGCTGAGGCGGTGGCGCATTCTGCCGCGTTTCTGCCGCTTTTCGGTACGCACGTGAGGCGCCGCGGCACGTGCGCGCAAGGTCACGCCCAACGGCGCTCACGTGGAGGCGGGCCGTTACAACGGGCGGGGGGGGGTGGGGCCGGCACGCCACCGTGCGCGCACCCGCGCTGGCCTTAGGAGCAACGCCGCCGCCGCCGCGAAAGAAGCAAACGAAACGGACGGACGACGCACCGATAACGGCCGCATCCCGGACGCGCGTAACGGCCACTGGCCCAGGACAACCACCGCCGCCGCTCTCGCGCCTCACCATGTCCTCGCGACTGATCACCGCCCCCAAAGCCCGCGGCCAGCCCGCCAGCAGCACGAACGGCAGCAGCGCCGACGACGCCGGCCGCGCCAGCCAGACGCACGCAACGCAGCCGCAGGCTGACCTGCACGCCGCCATCGCCATGAGCGCCGCCGACATTGAGGCCGTCCAGGCCTACGAGAACGAGCTCGCGCGCGTGCACCAGGAGGCCTACGGCGCCCACGGCGCGGCCTCGGGCCTGGCGCCGGCACACCAGGCGGCGCGGTACGTGGGCAGGCGACGGCCCCCGGTTGAGCGCGCCCGCCGGCGCGCGGCTGACGCGCCACGGCGCGCGCGCTCGTTTGGCCACGTGGTGCATGGCGCAGGTCGTCCAAGTTCTCGACGGAGGAGGAGAAGGAGCAGTGGCTCGCGAAGCGCCGGGAGACGCACAAGGAGGTTGAGCGGCGCCGGCGCGACGCCATCAACACGGGCATCTCGGAGCTGGCCAAGCTCGTGCCCGACTGCGACAAGAACAAGGGCAGCATCGTCCACAAGGCCGTCGACTACATCCGCTTCCTCCAGCGCAGCGGGTCGATCACCTTTGAGAAGTGGCGCGACGAGAAGCGCGAGGCCGAGGAGACCATCAAGGCGCTCCAGGCGCAGAACAAGCAGCTGGAGGAGCAGAACAAGGCGCTGGAGGACCACATCCGCCAGCTGGAGCGCGAGCTCGAGCAGGCCAAGCGCGGCGCCGGTGGCGCTGCCGGCCCCGACCCGAAGCGGCGCAAGGGCGATGCGGCGTGAGCGCGCGTGTGCCGTTCGGTTGTGTTTTGCTTGCTCGAATCCGCGCGTGTTGAACTCGTTGTATGCATACCCTGTAATGTATAGGAATGTGGTCGGTCTGCGGCGGCCGCTCTCGCACAACGAGGGTGGCGCACGCACGACGCTGCGCGATGGCTTCGTCAGCGGTCGCGGTACCAGTGCCTGCGGCCGCCGCTTCGTGGTACGGACCGAGCGGGAGCGGGCTGCTGTGTGGGGCAGGCGCCGCGGCGGCGCCGCGCTGGGCGAGGCCACGCCATCGCCGCTGCGAGCATGACGTGGCCCACACGCAACACACGCGACCCCACAGGCCAGGCCAGGCCGGCCTCCCTCGCCCAGGCCCACGCCCAGCCGAGGCCGACGCCCAGGCGCACGCCCCCCACCCACCCCCCGAGCACACGCCCGAGCACACGCCCCAGGCCGCGCTCGCGTACGCAGGCCTCGGCAGCGGGGCGGCACGCGGGCCCGGCCAGCAGCACGCGACACGACCGCCCATTGCCTTGGGCCACGGCAACGGCACCGATCGCTGGACGGGGAGCGACGGACCGCGACGACCATGACCACCACGGACCTGCCGCCGACGCCGGCGCCGGCACCGGCGGCCGCCGCCCACGCGGGCCCGCCAACAACGGCGGCGGCCTCCGCGGCCGCGGGCAGCCACCGCGTGCTGGTGGTGTCGCACCGGTTGCCACTCGATGTGTCGCAGGCCGACGACGAGGCAAGCGCGTGGAACATCTCCACCACGGAGGGCTCGCACCTCGCGCTGCACTTTGGCCTCGAGTCGCAGAAGGGCCTCGATGTCTTTTGGATCGGCTGGCCCGGCGTCGTGGTACGGCAGGAGGCGGTAGCCGCGCGCCGACCGCAGGTCCGGTGCCGCTGACCTCGAGCCCCCTGGACATCGACCTGGGTCGGGCAACGTGCTGGACCAGGTGCCGCCGACTCAGCAGGACGAGCTCCGGCAGCGGCTGCTGGCGGAGCGGAAATGCATGCCGGTCTACCTGGACGCGAGCGTGGCGCACGGCCACTACCACGTCTACTGCAAGAACGTGTTGTGGCCGCTCTTCCACTACGTCATGGAGACCGAGGGGCCCCAGGAAGGCTTCGCGGACACGAGCGCGTGGGACGTGTACAAGGCCGTCAACGAGGCCTTTGCCGCCGAGGTCGTGCGGCAGTACGAGCCCGGCAACCTCAGTACGGGACCCCACCCATCGGTGGACGGCGGCCGCGGGGAAGGGGCGCAGCGGCTGACGCCTCCCGCTGCCAGCCGCGTGCCGCGGGCTGGCCGCAGTCTGGGTGAACGACTACCACCTGATGCTGGTGCCGGGCATGGTGCGGGAGGCGCTGCCGTACGCCACCATCGGCTTCTACCTGCACGCGCCGTTCCCCAGCTCGGAAATCTTTCGCTGCCTGCCCGTGCGGAAGGAGCTCCTGGAGGGCGTGGCGG
>Ga0180216_1003143_pt1 | contig 13270 bp, 9 predicted proteins | sample eDN3rd37CBELigMG_FD_128879 | JGI IMG/M metagenome (GOLD analysis project Ga0180216, IMG submission 128879) | Enriched Miracle-Growth compost microbial communities from Emeryville, California, USA - eDNA 3rd pass 37_C BE-Lig MG (version 2)... ... | reverse complement strand
GTTTGATTGCCCCGTCTGGGAGGGCAATAACCTCCCGCCGAGCCGAACCCCGCGCTCGGCCCCGGCTGGGCGGGAGGGTATTTCCCTCCCGACGATCCGAGTCCGACACCCATCAACCAGGCTCGACGAACCCAAAAGCCTCCTCGCGGAGCACTGATGAGCAGCACCGAGAAATATCTGAAGCCCGAGGTCATCCGGCAGATTTCCCGGCTCGATCTGCGCGCGAAGTTCATCGTCGAGGGGTTCATCGCGGGGCTGCACGCGAGTCCGTTCCAGGGGTTTTCCGTCGAGTTCTCCGAGCACCGCAAGTACACGCCGGGAGACAATATCGCCGACATCGACTGGAACGTCTTCGCGAAGACCGACCGCTTCTACACCAAGAAGTTCCAGGCCGAGACCAACCTGACCGGCTACCTGGTGATGGACCTTTCCGCGTCGATGGGGTACACCTATCGGCAGGAGCTGACGAAGTTCGAGTACGGCATCAACCTGGCCGCGGCGCTGGGATACCTGATGATCCATCAACAAGACCCCGTCGGCCTGATCGCCTTCGACCAGAAGGTGCGCCGGAGCCTCGCGCCGAAGAGTCGGCGGTCGCAGCTTGGAAACATCCTGTCGCTTTTGGCCCAGCTTAAGCCCGAGGGTGAGACCGACATCGAGGCCAGCCTGCATCAGGTCGCCGGGATGATGCGGCATCGCAGCCTCGTGATGATCTTCAGCGACCTGCTGGCCGATTCCGACGCGGTTCGCAAGGCCTTGTACCGGCTCCGATTCGCGGGGCACGACGTCATCCTCTTCCACATCCTTGACGAGGCCGAGGCCAGCTTCCCGTTCGAGGGCATGGTTCGCCTGGAGGACAACGAGACAAACGAGGTGATCGAGGTCGACGCCGACGCGATGAAGGCCGATTATCTGGAGGAGGTCGAGAGCTTTCGGGCCGGATATCGAACCGAATGCGTCCGCGCCCGTATCGATTATGTGCCGCTGCACACGGGAATGCCGTTCGACAAGGCCCTCATGTCTTATCTGCTGTCCAGGCAGGCGCGAGGCTGACGCCCCATGGAATTCTCTTTGATCCACGCCGGTTTGGCCGCCGGCGCCGCCCTGGCGGCGATCCCGGTGGTGCTGCATCTGCTGATGAAGCCGACGCCCAAGAACGTTGTCTTTCCGGCGCTTCGACTGATCCGCGAGCGGCAGAAGCGGTCGAAGAAGAAGATGCGGATCAAGAACTGGCTGCTCCTGTTGGCCCGGATGGCGGTCCTCGCCCTCATGGCTCTGGCCCTGGCCCGCCCCCGGCTCCACTCGGAGATGCCCCTGGGCGACGAGTCGGTGCCGACGGCCCTGGGCTTGGTTTTCGACACCCGGCTCTCGATGGGATACGCGGAGCGCGACAAGACGCTGCTCGACGAGGCGAAGGACCGCGCGCGCGAGTTGATCGGCCGGCTCCCCGACACCAGCCTCGTCTTCGCGGTCAACTCGGCCGATCCGGGAGTTCCGGTCGGCCTATCGCCCGCGGCGGCCAACAAGTGGATCGACAACCTGACCATCCGGGCGGTGAACCGGCCCTTGAATCAGGCGATGGGGCAGGTCTACGCGGCCGTCGCCGATTGCGATCGTCCCCGCCGCGAGGTCTACGTCCTCACCGACCTGGCTCGCTCGGCTTGGGACCCCGAGCGCGCCGCCGAGGGTCTGGACCGGGTGGCCCAGGCCAAAGCCAAGCCGGGGGGCAAGATCGCCACCATCGTCCTGCGGCTCGGGCCGGAGGAGCGCGAAAACGTGTCGATCGACGACGCGGCGCTCGGCTCGGACATCGCCACCCACGGCGAGCCGGTCGAGATCCGGGGCGTCGTCAGTTCGCAAAGCTCCAAGCCGGTCAATCGGATCGTCGAGTTCCATCTCGACGGCGTCAAAAAGGGGCAGGAGGCGGTCGAGATTCCCCCCGGCGGCCAAGTGGAGGTCCGGTTCCTCACCCCACCGAGACTTAAGGAGGGCGAGGTCCACCGCGCCGAGCTGAGACTCACAGGCGCTCCCGACCCCCTCAAGTTCGACGACCAACGGCTCCTGAGCTTTGAGGTCAAGCCGCCGATGCGGGTGCTCATCATCGCCGACCGGGCCATCGACGCCGACTTCGTGGCCCTGGCCCTCGATCCCGACCCCGCGGCCGGCGGCTCGCGGAGCCATCAGGTTCAACGGGCGACCGCCGCGGACTTGTCGACCCAGTTCCGCGAGAAGGGGCTGAAGGACTTCGCCGCCGTCTTCCTCCTGAACGTCGCCTCCCTTGACGAGCCCGCCTGGGGGATGCTCAACGCCTACGTCCACGAGGGTGGCGGCCTGGTCGTCGGCCTGGGAGATCGCGGCCAGGTCGACAATTACAACGGAACGATCCCGGCGCAGTTTTTGCCCGCCCAACTCGAAGCGACCTTCGCGCCCCCGGGAGAGCAGGGGACGACCTTCGGCAAGATCGTTGACGTTACGCACCCGCTCTTTGATCGCTTCTTCAAGGAGATCGACGAGCAATTCGCCGTGATGCCCGTCTACAAGTACTGGAAGCTTCAGCCCTCGGAAACCGGGCGGACCCTCGTCACCTTCGCCGACGGCTCCCCCGCGCTCATCGAGCGCGCCTTTCGCGGAGCCCGGACGGGCCGGGTCCTGCTCTGGACGACTCCCCTGTCCAGGCGTCCCTCGCGGGCGGATCGGGCGGCCTGGAACGAGTTCCCCAGTTCCAGCTTCTGGGCCTTCCCCGTCATCATGAACCTGAGCGTCCCCTACCTGGCCGGCGTGGTCGGCGAGCGGCTTAACTTCGAGGCCGGCGACGACGTGTTGCTGACCCTGCCGGCCGACGCCCGGTTCCAGAACTTCCTGATCACCGGGCCCGACGAGAAGACCACCGAACGCCTCGCCCCGCCCCCCGTGGGCGAACCGCTCCGGATCGCCTCGCCCCAGTTTCTGGGACAGTGGACCGTCACGGCGCTGGGGCCCGATGGAGAGAAGACCCAGATGGGCTTTAGCCTCAATCCCCCGCGCTCCGAGGGCCGCTACGTCCCCCTGGAGACCGCCGACCTGGAGACCATCTTCGGCGGCAAGGATGGCTACGCCCTGGCCGACGACGCCAAGTCGCTCGAAAAGCTGACCGAGCTGATCCGCGTCGGCCACGAGCTTTTCCCCTGGCTGATGATGCTGATCCTGGCCGTCGTCACGGCCGAGAATTACCTGGCCAACACGTTTTACAAGGAGCCCACCCAGCCGGATCTTGGACAAGCCAAACCCAAGGCGGCGGCGTGAGGCGCGTCCCGTAGGGCGGGCGTTGCCCGCCGAGAAACAGCCGCCGATTTGGATTTGGTTCGCCACGCGATGGGCGCGGCCCATCATTCCCACTGGTTCGTGCAGGTTCCCCCAACGCCATGTTTCAAGGCTTCAGCCTCGGTTTCAATCCGATCGCCTCCTGGCCGCTGCTTCTGATCGCCTCGGCGGCCGTCGTCGGACTGACGATCATGGCCTACTCGCGGAAGCTGCGCGGGGAGGGAGGCCGATGGCGCTGGTTCGCTTTGAGCCTCCGGCTGTCGGCGGTTCTTCTGTGCCTGCTGGCGGCGCTTCGGCCCTCGGTCGTCCTTCAAGAGAAGAAGCAGCAGGCGTCGTCGGTGGTCTTCCTGGTCGACTCGAGCACCAGCATGTTGATCGGCGACGAGGCCAACGGCAAAACGCGCTGGGAGGCCGCCAACGAGGCCCTGGCCACCGGGGTCAAGGCCGCCAAGGATTTAACCGGCGACCTGGAGGTGAAGACGTACCGCTTCGACTCCGGGGTCCGCGAGCCCAAGATCGACGAGACCACCCTCCCCAAGCCCGAGGGCCGCGAGACCCAACTTGGCGCGGCCATGATTGAGGTCGAAAAGCAGGTCTCCCAGGCGAACCGGAGGCTGGCCCGCCTGGTCGTCCTCTCCGACTTCGCCTCAAACGGCGGAACGAACCCACTGGTCGCCGCGCGGCGGCTCCGCGACCAGCAGGCGCCGGTCGTCACGGTCGTCTTCGGCGCCCAGACCGCCGGAACGGAATCGCGCGACATCGCCATCCGGGAGATCACCGCCGGCCCAACCGTCTTCGTCAAGAACCAGCTCGAAGTCCGCGGCTCCCTCTCCGCCCGCGGCTACGTCGGCGAGACGCTCGAGGTCGAACTCCATGTGGAGGACCAGCCCAACGCGGTCGCCAGGACCCGGATCGTGGTCCCCGACGGCGCCGAATCAATCCCCATCACCGGTTTGAAATATGTTCCTCAGTCTCCCGGCGAGAAGAAGGTGACGTTGAAGGTCGCCCCGCGCGACGGTGAGTTGATCGTCTCCAACAACGAGATCGGCACCTTCGTCACCGTCCTGAGCGGGGGGCTCAACGTCTGCTTTCTCCAGGGGCCGAACTTCACCTGGGACTATCGCTACCTGATGCGGTCGATCGCCTCCTCGCCCGACATCCAGGTCGACGGCCAGGTGATCCGCAACCCGGCCGCCGGCGGCCAGGGCGAAATCGACGACGACGTTTTCGCGCCCGGCCGCTACGACGTGTACATCGTCAGCGACATGTCGGCCAATTTCCTGACCCGTCGCCAACACGCGCTTTTGGCCGACTCCGTCATGAAGGGACGCTCGGGCCTCATCATGCTCGGCGGCCGCAACAGCTTCGGTCCCGGCGGGTGGGGAGAGACCGAGATCGCCGACATCCTGCCCGTCGAGATCCATCCCGGCGACGGCCAACTTGAGCCCCCGGGAGGCGTCGGCTTCGTTCCCAGTCCCATGGGCCTGAACAGCTATTTGCTTCAGGTCGGCTCCGATCGCGCCGAGTCGGCCCGGCTCTGGGCGGGGCTTCCTCCTCTTCAGGGGGCCAGCCGGTTCGGCGCGCCGAAGCGAGGCGCCGAGATCCTCGGCACGACCTCGGGTCCAAACCCCGAGCCGATGATGCTCACCCTGGAGACCGGCGGCGGCCGGGTCATCGCCTACGGCGGCGACACCTGGGTCTGGGCCCGCGCCGACGAAGGGCGGCTCGTCCACCGGAAGTTCTGGCGTCAGGTCATTTTCTGGCTCGCCCACAAGGAGAACGAGGGGGACGACCAGATCAAGCTGGCCATCGACCGCCGCCGCGTCGCCGTCGGCCAGAGCCTGGACCTGACCGTCACCGCCCGGGACGCCAAGGGCGCTCCCTTGACCGACGTGACCTTCGAAACCAAGGTCGAGCGCGAGGGAGCGACCACCACCGGCGAGCCGGTCGACCTCTACACCCGCGGCGACGAGTCGAGGGGCGCATACCCCGCGCTCGGCGAGCCCGGCGATTACAAGGTTACGGTGGTGGGCAAGCGGGGCGACCAGGAGGTCGGCCGCGACTCGGCCCGGTTCCTGGTCTACCAGGACGACCGCGAGCTGGACAACCCCTCGGCCGACGTCGACCTCGCCCGCCAGATCGCCGAGATCACCAGCGGCGAGCCCATTCCCCCCGAGAAGCTCGCCGAGCACGTCAAGGCGATCGACCAATCCGCCTTCACGGAGTACGTCACCGCCACCGAGCACCGCGTCTGGGACAACTGGCCCTTCCTGCTCCTCTTCACCGCGATCCTGACCGCCGAATGGTGGCTCCGCAAGCGGAACGGCTGGGTTTGATCCCAACGGAGCGCTCCGCCCCCGCCAAACGCGACCGCGCGCGAAAACGCGAGATTCCTCGGATTCCCGCGCGATGGCGCTTTCGCTCGCGGATGATGATCCGCCGATGAAGTGTTGGGAGGCCGGAAACACGGGCCGTCGCGCTACCCCGCGGTCCGTTGCGGAGGGGGGAAATTTGAATGACCGGGCTGGGACTCGAACCCAGGACCAACGGATTAACCTACCTCATCGGCTTTCACCGACCACTGATCCGGTTGAAGGCGGATCGGCTTGAAGGTCTGGACTATATCTTCGCCATCGCAGGCGCGCCGCGTTTAGTCTCTGAGGCTGGGGCCGAGGATCCCTCGGTCCCTTGCCTGCTGATTACCCAATCCCCTTGGCTTTTCAGCCATCACGCTCGCCGTCGCCGGCCACGTTGTGGCGCAAGAGGCTCTCAGGGCGTTCCAGCAAATTGCGGCGTTCACTCGTCGCGGTTCGGTTTCTTCCCGCGCGAGGCTCCCATTCGCGGCTCAATTCAGGCCGCGCGTGAAGTCCGTTGCTCTACCAACTGAGCTACCCGGTCGCACATTGTTAAAGAGAGAGATAGAGTACGATTTTCACCCCTCCGCGTCCAGTCACCTTTCCAGCCGATTCCCAAGGTCCGCGAGCGGGCCCGCGGCGTTGGCGTCGCGGGCCGGCGCGTTCCGCCGCCAGGCGTGGGGACCCTTGAGGGCCGAGGGGAGGGCGGTCGAGGCGGACGGCGTTGGGGCCTCGTCCCAGCGGTGGGCGTTGAGGCCGCGGAGGATCTGATCGGCGACGCGCAGGGCTTCGAGGGCGTCCTGGCCGGTCACCCGCGGGGCTTCCTCGCCTCGAACGGCGGCGACGAAGTTCTCCAGCTCAAGGGCCAGGGGCTCGCGGCCCGCCGCTTGAACCTGGTCGACCTTCAGGACGCGGCCGAACAGGTGCTCCTTGATGGCCGAGGGTTGCGAGAGGTCCACGCCATCGATGTCGATCCCGCCGGCCAGGAAGTCTTCGGAGGGCTGGACGACGGTCGCCTCCTTGGCGGCGAAGTCGAGCGAGACGTAGCCTTCGACCCCCCAGACCCGCATCTTCCGGGTGGGGGCGTAGCTGGCGCGGCTGGCCGTCAGGTTGGCGATGGTCCCGTCCTCAAACTCGATTCGGGCGTTCGCCACGTCCTCATGGTCGCCGAAGAGGCTGACGCCCACGGCCGAGACCGACCGGACCGGCGAGCGGACCATGTCGAGAACCAGATCAAGGTCGTGGATCATCAGGTCGTGGACGACGCCGATGTCGGTCGACCGGAAGGTGTAGATCGAGAGCCGCTCCGCGGTCAGATACCTGGGGCGGATCGACGACTCGCGGAAGGCCGAGAGGATGGGGTTGAACCGCTCGATGTGGCCAACCTGAAGCAAAGCGCCGGTGGCTCGGCTCAGGGCGACGAGCTCTTCGGCCTCCGCCAGCGAGCCGGCCAGGGGCTTTTCGACCATTGCCGCGACGCCCCGCTCCAAAAACGCGCCGGCGACCTCGCGGTGGAGGCTCGTGGGAACGGCCACCGAGACGGCGTCGACCCGGCCGATCAGCTCGCGGTGATCGGCGAGGGCCTCGGTCTGGAACTTGGCGGCGATCGTCCGGGCCTGTTCCAGTCGCGCGTCGACCACGGCGACCAACTCGACGCCGGGGAGCGAGCCGAGGATCCGGGCGTGATGCTGACCGAGATGACCGACTCCGACGACTCCGACTCGCAGGGGTTTCATGGCGCGCGACGCTCCGTGTCGTTTCATGATCCTATAAGCTGGCGGGTCAGGCGGGGACGGCGGTCGCGCGGTCGCGATCGCGACCGCGACCGTGGCGGCCATGCTGCTGTTCGTCGATGAACTCAAGCAAGGTCCGAACTTCCGGACCGATCCGCTCGTGGGTCGCCAGGACTTCGCGGGCCTGCTTGACGGCCATCCGGCCGCGGTAGATCAGCCGGTGCGCCTCGTGGAGGGCCGAGATCGCCTCAGCGCTGATTCCGTTCCGCTTCAGCCCAACGATGTTGATGCAGCGCACCTTCGACGGGTTGCCCTCAACGAGCATGTAGGGAGGCACGTCGTGGTAGATCCGGGTCAGGGCGCCGATGTAGCTCAGCGCGCCCACGGTCACGAACTGGTGGAGGCCGACGCCCGCGGAGAGCGTCGCCTGCGACCGAACGTGAATGTGGCCGGCGAGCATCGTGTTGTTGGCGATCAAGATCCGGTCGCCCAGGTCGCAATCGTGGCCAATGTGGACGTTGGCCATGAAGTAATTTTTCGAGCCGATCCGCGTGACGCCGCTTTCCTTGCAGCTTCCGCGGTGAACGGTGACTCCCTCGCGGAAGACGTTGCCGTCGCCGATCTCCAGCCGGGTCGGCTCGCCCTTGTAGGTGAAATCCTGCGGCTCGCCCCCCAGAACGGCGTTCGGGTGAACGACATTGCCCTCGCCCAGGGTGGTGTGCCCCAGGACGCAGACATGCGCGACGAGCCGGCAGCCCCGACCGATTTTGGCGTCGGGACCGATCACGCAATAAGGGCCAATTTCGACGTCGTCGGCGATCTCGGCGCGAGGGTCGACGCACGCGGTGTCGGCAATCATCGTGGCCATGAGTGGTTCTTCCTACAGCCGGTTTTGCTTGGATTGAGAGGAGGCGCGAACGCGCGCCGGACGACGGCGGCGCGGCGGCTCATCCATCTTCGCTTTGGGCCGGGGCAAGGGCGTCGATCATCACGAACCGAAGCTTCGCCTCGGCGGCCAGGGCGTCGTCGACCTTGGCGACTCCCGTAACGCTCGCCGAACTCGATTTGATCTTGCGCGCGTGGACTTCCAGACGAAGTTGGTCGCCGGGCGTCACCGGCCGGCGCAGCTTCACGTTGTCGATGGAGGCGATCAGCGCGGCCTTTCCTCGGCGGCATACATCGGAGGCGAGGAGGATTCCCGCGGCTTGCGCCAAGGCTTCGATGATCAGCACCCCAGGCATGATCGGCCGACCGGGCCAGTGGCCTTGAAAGAACGGCTCGTTGGCGCTGACGTTCTTCAGGCCAACCACCTTCCGGCCGGGTTGAACCTCAAGAACCCGATCGAGCAGGAGCATCGGGTAACGGTGGGGAAGGACCTCCAGGATCCCCTGAATGTCGATCTCTCCGTCGCTTCGGACGGGGAGGGCTCGACCGCCTGGGTGGGCGCTCTTCTCCTTCTCTTTTTCGACGGCCTGAAGCAGCTTCCGCACGAGCGAGGCGTTGGTCTGGTGTCCCGAGCGGTGGGCGACGACGAACCCGTGCAGGTCCATGCCCAGAAGGGCCAGGTCGCCGACCATGTCGAGCACCTTGTGCCGGGCGCACTCGTCGGGGAACCGCAGCGCGTTGCCGACGACGCCGTTGGGGCCGAAGACGAGCACGTCGGCCTCGGTGGCGCGTAGGCCGATGCCCGCCTCGCGAAGCGCCCTGGCCTCGGGCTCCAGGAGGAAGGTGCGGCAGGAGGCGACCTCCTCGCGGAACGAGTCGGGACGCAGCGAGAAGAGGAAGCTCTGGTTGCCGATGGGTGAGCTTCGACCGTAGTCGAGGTGGTACGAGAGGGTCAGGCCCTCTCCGGCGTTGGGATGGGCGGCCAACACCGCGTCGCCCTCGCGGATGGCTTGGGATCGTTCGATCGAGAGGGCGAGCCGGGGCTTGTCCTGCTCGACCGCGCCGGCGGCGTCGAGCGCCTCGACGTAGGCGAGGCTGGAGCCGTCGCAGCCGGGGCATTCCGGGGCGTCGATCTCGATTTCGCAGTTGTCGATCCGGAGGCCGGCGAGGGCGGCCATGACGTGCTCGATCATCTCAACCGACGCGGCGCCGTCGCGGACGGCCGTGCGACGCTGGGCGGGGACGACGTGGTTGATCCGAGCGGCGACGGAGGGGCGGTCGCGAAGGTCGGTTCGGATGAACCGAATCCCCGAGTCGGCCTCGGCCGGACGAAACCGCATGGTCACGTCGGAGCCGTGAAAGAAGCCGACTCCGCGGATCTCCGCCTCGCGGGCGAGGGTCCGCTGTGGACGCTTGGCGGTGAGCATTCCTTCCCTGGATCCTTTCGTCCGGCGCGGGCGGGCGCGTGGCCCTCGTGGCGAGGGTCGGCCGCCGGCCGGCGGGTCTTGTCTTGAGACGATGTCGAGCGTCGGTCGGCGTCCGATCCGAGCGGATCGCGCCTTCGATTCGAATGGGCTCGACGGCCAAGCTTCCTCAAGAGCGCCCGATCAATCCATTGATCGGGTGGCTGGCGCGGCGGGACGGGTTTGGCCGGGAGTTCGCCGACTCTCGTCCCGCCGGGCGCGGGGTCCATCCGGTCGCCTCGTCTTACTGGCCGTCGGGCTGACCGACGGCCGGGGCGGCGGCGCCGGTGGCGGCGGTTCCGGCCGGGGCGGCGGGCTTGGCCGGCTGGCCGCCGGAGGCCCGATAGATCTTGTTGAGGTTGTGGACGACGTCGTTGGTGATGTCGTTGCGCGGGTCGGCGTAGACCATCGTGTTGGCCATCGCCGCCATGACCGAGTTGGGGTTCTCGCCCGTGATCGGTTGGTTGGAGACCTTGACGATGTAGGTCATCTTCCGGGCCTGGGCCATGCGGGCGGTCATGACCTGGATTTCCTTGTAAAGCGTGGCCATCGCCTCGGCCTCCTTGGCGGCGAACTCGCGCTCGGCCTGCTCGCGGCCGGCCTCCATGCGGGCCTTCAGCTCGGTGATGTTGTTCTCGTGCTTCTTGTAGTCGTCGCTGTTGGGGGTGAGCTTGCCGAGCATCTCGACTTCGGCGGCGGCCTCGTTCTGGAGTTTCATCAACTCGTTGCGCTTGGCCATCGCCGCGGCCTTGAACTCCTCGCTGGAGACCTTCACCTTCTCGTAGTTCTTGAAAACGACGTCAAGGTCGATCGTGCCGATGACCGGCGGGATGGGATCCTTGAAGCCGGTTGCGCCGGCGTTGGCCGTCTGGCGGACGCCCGCGTCCTGCTGGCCTTGAATCGGGGCCGCCAAAAGAGCCGCGCCCACGGCGCCCAGACCCATCGCCACGATCAAACGAGAAGAGAAAACCATCGGTAAGACTCCTTTTTCACCGCTGGTGGGGGCGGGGGATCGCCTCGAATCGCGCCGGCTCCAATAGTGGCCGTCGAAACGAGACTCGACTCCTCGGCTTCCTTATGAGGATTTCACGAGCCCGAACGATGAGACCAGAGAGAACTCCAGGATGCGGGAGGATTCGCCCGATCGTTTTCGTCCTGGCGCGGCGAGCTTTGCGTCGGCATTCTGCGCGGAAGCAAATCGGGGGTCAAGGCGAACCAATCGTCTCGATTCGAAAAATCCCGCGGCGACGGCGGCGGGGGAGAAGCGGGGACTCGAAACCCGGCCTCGCCGCGCCGCGCGGCGCGGGGTTTGGGGGAGAATTAATCCCCGGTGTAGGTGAGAACGAAGTCGTGGAATTTATACTTCTTGTTCTTGGGGGTCTCGCCGACGGCGGCGAAGAGGCTGAAGAGCATGTCGCCGAACTGCTCGGTTCGGACGCGGTAGAAATTGTGCTTCCCCTCGCGGCGCGACTCGATCAGCCCCGAGACGCGCAAGAGGGCCAGATGATGACTGACGGCGGGCTGGCTTTGGCCAAGGCGCTGGCAAAGGTCGGTCACGTGCAGCTCGCCGTGTTCCGAGAGCCCCAGGAAGAAGAGGATGCGCAGCCGGGTCTCGTCGCTTAGGAGCTTGAAGACCTGGGCGAGCTCGCGTACCGACGGGTCGGAAATCTCGGGCGCGGCCGACGCGGGCTGACCGTGGCCGTTTGTCGAGGCTTTGGACTCTTTGCGAGCCATGGCGGGGTTCCTTTCGGATGAAGGAGGCGTGTGGCGCGGCTGGCTGGGACGACGATGTCCCCCGCGAATTCTGGTCGACTGGAGATCGTTGGCGAGAACTCCGGCGGGCGGCGGCCCTCCTCACGGCCGTTCGAGCCGGGCGCGGCTCAAACGGCGGGGGGCCCGTGCGCCGGCCGAGCGGCGCGGTTTGCGTGGGGAACGCGTGGTCATCGTCGCGGTTCCCATCAATCGGCGGACGTTTAAAAAGGGCCTCCGAGCCGTCGTCGGCGATGGCGGAAGCGGTCGGATCAAAACAAACCTCGAATCGTCGAGTGCCGATCGGAAGAGGCCGGCGCGATTCGACGCTTCTAATCTGCGCGCGCTTTATCGAGAGAGCAAGCCATATTGGGCCAGAGCGGCCGACAAACGCGCCGTCTCGGATTCGTTGAGCGGGCAGAGCGGGAGCCGAAGCTCGCCGTTGCCCCGCTTCAAAAGGGCCATCGCCGCCTTCAGCGGGACGGGGTTGGGCGCCAGGCCCAGCAGGTCGCGGCAGAGCGGGAAGAGCCGCGCGTGCCGCTTCCGGGCCGAGCCGATCTCGCCCGAGTTGAAGTCGTCGATCAGGCCGATCACGTCCTTGGGAACCAGGTTGGCGGCGACCGAAACCACCCCCTCGGCGCCCACGGCCAGCATCGGCAGGGTGAGGCTGTCGTCGCCCGAGAGGACCGTCAGGTTGGTGCGGACCAGGATGTCGCTGACCTGATCGAGCGAGCCGGCCGCCTCCTTGATGGCGACGATCGGCTCCAGCTCGGCGAGCCGCGCGATCGTCTCGGGCTCGACGTTCCGCCCGGTTCGGCCGGGGATGTTGTAGAGGACCAGGGGAATCTCGACGTTCTCGGCGATGGCCGCGAAGTGCCGATAGAGACCCTCCTGGTTGGGGCGGTTATAGTAGGGAGCGACGAGCAGGGCACCGTCGGCGCCGGCCCGCTGGGCGAACTTCGTCAGCCGGACCGCCTCGCTCGTCGAGTTCGACCCGGTTCCGGGCACGACCTTGGCCCGTCCGGCCGCGGTCTCCACCACGATCGCGATGACCCGCTCGTGCTCGGCGTGCGAGAGCGTCGGCGACTCGCCGGTGGTCCCCACGGGGCTGATCGTCGGCGTCCCCTGGGCGATCTGCCACTCGACCAACTCGCGCAGGGCCGACTCGTCGAGTTCTCCATCCCGAAATGGCGTCACCAGCGCGACGGTGCAACCGGCGAACATCCGTCCCTTGGTCGGCATGTCGAAAAGTCCAATCCCGGACGCCGCCGCTTGCCGATCCCGCACATCCGGGGGCGAGGACGACCTGATTCAAGTTCATGGTGGAGCTGTTGCCACACAACACCGCATGGCACCGATGATTATATTAAATAATCGAGGGCGGCTAGGGAAGGGCGCAACCCAGCCAAACGGGCGTGACGAACAGTCGCGGCAACCGACGCGGTCGCCACCGGCCATCAAGCAACAGCGCTTGGCAATCGTCTCAACGCGCGCGTCCCACGAGAGCGGGCGGGGGCTCCCCCCGCCTAAAAACATGGGACGGGGGCTGACGCCCGCCGCTCGACGTCCAAAGATAACGCCTTGGAAACCATCTTTAAACCCTGGAGGCCGTAAACCGTCAAGAAACCGTTCGCGCGCCGGGATCGCGGGCAACCGAGCGGATTCGTCTGGGGTCGGACGCGTGGGGCACGAGGAGGACGATTCCGTGATCCCCGAGGTCGAGTCCGCGTGAAGCGAGGTGTCGCTCCTCTCCGCGGAACTCCACCGGCGAGAAAGGGATATCGTG
>Ga0180216_1003138_pt1 | contig 13287 bp, 19 predicted proteins | sample eDN3rd37CBELigMG_FD_128879 | JGI IMG/M metagenome (GOLD analysis project Ga0180216, IMG submission 128879) | Enriched Miracle-Growth compost microbial communities from Emeryville, California, USA - eDNA 3rd pass 37_C BE-Lig MG (version 2)... ... | reverse complement strand
GGGCTTTATTACAGGGCGGTTCAAACTCTACATGAGCTCCGGAGACAGAGCAGTGCACACGCGCGTCAGGCAGCAGGCCGCCGCTTAGTCCATGCGGGTCTTGAGCGTCCGCGTGATGACGCCCTCCGGCGTGCTGCCGCCCAGGTCCCCAACGGCGATGTAGAGCAGTGGTCGTCAGCCGCCTGCAGGCGCTCCCCCCTCCACGGTACGCAGCGGCGGCGCCACGTACATGATGTGGACGACGGCGCCCCAGCCTGAGAGCGCGTCGCGGTCAAAGGCGTTCACCAATGCCTGCGACATCGTCTCGAACAGGTCCTCCGGCTCCTGCACACCCGGCAGTGCACGTAGCCGCGCGCCGTGGCCCTCGAGAGCGTGAGCACCCGCGGCTCCGCCGCCGCGCCATCCGGGCAGGCGCCGCACCATGTCTGGCCGGTAGAGCGCCTCGCACATGCCGTAGAGGTTCGGGCTGCACGTGCCCGCGACGACAAAGTCCTTGGCAAAGTTGATGCAGCCAATGAGGTCCATGCTGCAGATGAACGGCTCGTTCGTCTTGGGGTCCAGCCCCGCCACGACGGGGTCGCAAAAGTACGGGCCGAACCTGGCGCCCACACACGGCGACGACGACGGCGAACGTGGCCTGTGGGTCAGCGCGGTGTGTCGACGCCGCGCGCCGCACCGCGCGTCCAAAGGCGTACCGCCGCTCGTAGAGCGCGGACGAGACCATGTGCGCAAACGTGACGGGCTTGATGTCCCGGTCCTCCTTGAGCTTGTACACGTTCACCCGGTACTTGAACTGCTGCGCCAGCGTCTGCACGTCCGTCGCGAGGCCCGCGAGACCCAGGTAGATGCGGTCCGTCATGGGAAAGATTTTCTGAAAGTTCATGGCAACCGTCTGGCCGCGGACGCCTGCAGGCAGCGCGCGGCGTGCGGACAGAGGCGCGCGCCGGCCAGGGAGCGCGGGTCAGCGACCCACCTGAAACGCCCCCGCAAGGCGGGACGAGGCGGGCCACGTACCGAGGCGCAGGTCGCTGCAAATGCCGACGCAGTTCTTGCCAACCATGGCGATCATGGCGGCGCCATTGTACTCGGTGATCGACTGCGGCCCCGCACACCGCCGCCGCACGCACGCCGCTCGAGCACGCACCGTCAGCACACCGCGTACGTCAGCACGCCGAAGCTTGCGCTGCCGTCGCGCTCTTTTCCTTGCCCGCTGGCCACACCACGCACATCCCCCGATGCCCCACCCTGCCCGCCACCCGTCTGCATGCCCCACGCGGTTCTTCGCCCCCCATAGGGAGCGGTGCACCCGCGGGTCCTTTCGACGGGGGGCGCGTACCATCGCGGCGCCCTCTTTCGCGGCCGTCGCAGCCGCCGCTGAACGTCGACCTCGTTCTGACAAGTTTCTGACTGCTGTCAGACTGAGTCAGGACTGACGCATGTTGAGGGGCATGACTTTTGCGGGGCACCGCATGTGGCGGTGTGCACCGACGTTGGCAGCCGCACTGCCTCGAGAGCGTCTGTGGAAAAGGACAGTTCGGCACTGGTAGAAGCGGCATCCCCGCAGGGGGAGGGAGGCCGTCTAGGATCAATGCACGGCGAGGCGCGCATGAAGCCGACGGTAACAGTTGATCACGTCACAATTAAGCCTGGCGCATAACCCAAGACTTGACCCGCTCCGTGCCCTTCGCATTTCGGCATGCATGCACATTACGTCGGCCCAAAGTAGTGTACAAGGGACATCTCGCATCATTCGCAACAGACAAAAGCCAGTCAGCAGCAGCAACGCATCTACTCGTCGTCCTCGTCGTATTCGTCATCCTCGTCCTCGTCCTCGGACGAGTCCTTGTAGATGTAGGTGACCTTCTTCGCGGCGGCGGCACGGCGCGACGGGCGCTCGGCGACAAGGGGCGGCGGCTTGGCCGCGGCAGCGCCCTTGCCGAAGTCCTCGTCGTCGTCTTCCGCGTCCTCGTCTTCGTCGACAAAGTAGTCGTCGTCCTCGCTGTCCGAGAGGATCACCTTCTTCTTGCGCGCTGCCGGGCGCGCCTTCTTGGTGGCCGGCGGCGGCCGCGTCGGCGAGCTCATGTCTGGCGAGCCCAGCCCAAGGCGCCATGGGGGCAAACCGACGTCAGCCTCGGCGTGCACCAATGACGCGCCAGATTTATCGGCGGCACCTACCACCAGCGTCCGCGGCGATGCGCTTGGGCATGGCCGCGGCCTTGGGCGCGGGTGCGGGCGCGGGCGCGGGCGCCGCAGCAGGCTTGGTGACGATGGGCTCGGCGGCCGCGAGGTCGACCGGCGCCGTCGGGGTCGCCTTGGGCGCGGCCTTGGGCTTGGGCGCAGCCGCCGGAGCCCGCGGCGCCATGACGGTCCTGGCCGTCGCCGACCACTTGGGCGCGCCGGCGGGCCGGGTGACGGCGGTCTCGTCCGTCGCTAGCTCGGCCTGACCGTCCAGAAGCACACGCATCAGCTACAACAAACCAGTTTAGCGCAATGCATACGCATGGACTGCGCCGCGCGGGCGCTGACGACGCACCTCCCACGTGGCCATGAAGGCGTCCAGGTCGGCCTCCCAGAGGTCGCGCGTGCTCTTGGACAGCAGCTCGTTGAGCTCCGCCTCCTTCTTGGCACGCTCCGCCTTGAGTTCCTCCACCTGCACGAGGAGCGCAACGACGGCGGAATCTGCGCGGGCAGCCGTCAGGCGCTGCCGCCACCGACGCCCTCGGCTCGCTGGCCCGCGCGTGCGTACCTTCTCCATGGTGAGGTTGTCGATGGGCATGCTGAGCAGGTAGTGGAAGTCGGCGGCGACGGAGGTGGCCTCCTCGGCGCTCTCGCCCGCCTCCACCTCGTCGTCGATGTTGCCGGCGACCTTGGGCGCGGCCTTGTTGGTGGCGCGCGGCATCGGCGTGTACTTGCGCTTGATCAGGTCGGCGACGAGCTCCTGCTTCTTGCGGCCGGCCACCACGAGCTTGCCCTCGATGAACTCGGTCACGAACCGGACCTTGTTGTCGATCCGCGTAAAGTCGTTCGTGTACTTGTCGAGCAGCGCGTTCTGGCGATTGCGGCCAACGGGGGCAGACGCATCCACGCCTGTCAGTGCGGCGCCCCACGACCCCCATCGGGCGACGGCACGGTGCAACGTGCCTTGCGCTTCTGGTAAAACTCGAGGCGCGTGGCGAAAAAGTCCTGCAGGATCTCCTCGGGCGTCGCGTAGCGCTTGATGCGGCCCTCCTTGTCGAAGCAGACCATGTTGGAGGTCGCGATGGTGGTCGACATCTTGAAGCGCTTGTCAAAGCCCTCCTTCTCGGCGATCGCCATGTTCTCCGGCGAGAGCGTGATCACAAAGTGCACGGTCGTGTCGGTGTGGTACTCCTTGAAGCCCTGTGCTAGGCAGCGCCGAGACGCGGCACGGAGTGCAGAGCGGTAAGCGAGCGCTCCTTCCCTAGTGGCCCCCACGCGGTTCGCCCTCCCGGCGCACCTTGATGAAGGCCGGCGCCTTCTCCGAGCCCTCCATCAGGCCCTCGAGGAACTCCTTGTAGCTCTGGGTCCACGTGCGGATGGGCAGCTCCACAACCTCGAGCGTCGTGTCGTCGAGCTTGTTGATGATGCCCGAGACGCGGTACTTATCGGCGCCGACGGGCTCGATGAGGCCCTTGAAGCCGCGGAACCACGGCTGCATCGGCGTGATCTCGTCGCCGCGCAGGAGCGCGCGGATGTTGGCCACGATGTCGGCCGGGTTGTAGTTGGGGATGTAGCTGCTCCAGCCGGTGCCGATGCCGTCGCTGCCGTTGACGAGCACCATCGGCAGGATCGGCACGTACCACTCGGGCTCGATGCGCTGGCCGTCGTCGTCGAGGTAGGTGAGCAGCGCGTCGTCCTGCTCGTGGAAGATGGTGCGCGTGATCGGGCACAGGGTGGTGAAGATGTAACGCGGCGACGCCGCGTCCTTGCCGCCCTGCAGGCGCGTGCCGAACTGGCCGATGGGCGCCAGCACGTTGACGTTGTTGGCGCCGGGGAAGTTCTGCGCCATGCCGATGATGGTCTGGCTGAGCGACTGCTCGCCGTGGTGGTAGGCCGAGTGCTCAGCGACGTAGCCGGCCAGCTGCGCGACCTTGATCTGCGCCTTGAGGTTGCGCTTGAAGCAGCTGTAGAGAATCTTGCGCTGGCCGGGCTTCCAGCCGTCGATGACCGACGGGATCGAGCTGCACGCCAGAGTGCATCAGCCAAAAGTGCGGCACGGGAAAACGTTAGGCGCGGTGCCGCATGTTGTTATCCCCCCGCCCGCGCGGCCAGCAGGCCGTACCGGACGTTGTCGGCCATGGAGAAGAGGATGAGCTCGCGGTTGATAAAGTCCTCCACCTTGATCTCGCCGACCGAGTGGTCCATGTACGTGCCCGCCTTGAAGTTGCGCAGCCACTCCTTGCGCTCGTCGGCCTTCTTCTTGTTGAACGCCATGTCGATGAGCTCGCGCTCGGGCGCGGTGCACGGCGCGAACGGCTTGCGGTGCTTCGCGAGCTTGGAGAAGTACTCCTTGGCCTCGGCCGACGTGCTGGTACCGAGACCCTGGCCGAGGATGCCGGAGCAGGCACAACAGGTAGACGCAGGCGGCGCGAGTGAGCCGCTGTGCCCGGCGCGAGCGTCAAGGCGAACGCGGCGGGCAGCGCACCTTGTAGTACTTGATGGTCCAGCCCTGGCCGTTGTTGGTGCTCTCGCGCCACTGCTCGTACTCGGGGATGGTGAAGAACGAGAGCTCCTGCTTGTTCTTCGTCGCCTGTGGGCGAGCACGCGCCAGCGCCGCCGCCGTGTGCTCGTCGCTAGGTCAGTGCACCGCGGCGCTCCGCACCGACGGCGGCCGGGCGCGCCGCCGACCTTGACGATGGGCGTGATGAACTCGAGCAGGAAGCCCGGCACGCGCAGCAGCGACGGGAAGAAGTGGTCCAGGAAGTTGATGATGAGGCCCTTGATGTGGGAGCCGTCGTGATCCTGGTCGGCCATGATCATCAGGTGGCCGTAGCGCAGGCCCTTGGCCGACTCGTACTCCTTGCCGTGCTGCAGGCCCAGGATCTTTTTGATGTGCGTGATCTCCTGGTTATCCATGATCTGCGAGTGCGACGCCTCGCGCACATTGAGCAGCTGTGTGCATGCGTGCCAGCGCGGCGTTGCAGCGAGCATTGTTAGGCCGGCCGCGGGACGCCATCCTCTGTGTCCCTGGCGGCGCGCACCTTGCCGCGCAGGGGGAAGACACCAAAGTAGTCGCGCCCGACGACCGACAGGCCGGAGACGGCGAGCGCCTTGGCCGAGTCGCCTTCCGTCAGGATGAGCGTGCACTTTTCGGCCTCGCGGGTGCCGGCCATGTTGGCGTCGTCGAGCTTGGGGATGCCGGAGACGCGCGCGCTCTTGGCGCCGTCGGTCTTCTTGAGCAGCTGGTTCTGCTTGAACTTGGCAAAGTCGAGGATGTTGTCGATGATGCCCGACTTGAGGACTGCAGCGGTAGGAGCGCCACACGACTGGACGGTGCGACCACCGTCAGAGATATGGCCCGGCATAGCCCGTTGCTCGCAGGCGGCGGCGGCGGCGGCACGTACACTTTTTGTGAAAGTCGTCAGACAGCTCGCACTTGGAGCCAAAGGCGCTCGCGCGGAGGGTCATGTTCTCCTTGGTCTGCGAGTCGAAGGTCGGGTTCTCGATTAGGCAGTTGATGAAGACCCAGATGTGGTTCTTGGCCTGGTGCAGCTTGACCGGCGCGGCCTTGTTTTTCTTGTTGACGGCCTCCACGACCTTCTCGCCGAGCTGGTCGGCGATGTACGTCACGTGCGTGCCGCCCTTGTAGGTGCAGATGCTGTTGACAAAGCTCACCTGGGTGAACTGGCCGTCCGACAGCGTCGCGGCGACCTCCCAGCGGCCGTTCACGACCTGTGCTCGTGCCGCTGCGTGCCCCGGGAGACACGGCGTCAGCGCTCCTGATCGCGTCGCCTCCCCTGTGCGCTCCCCTTGCCGGCAGTACCTCGTGGACGATGGGCGACGGCGTGGAGCGCGCCGACATGTACAGCTCGACGTACTCCTTAAAGTTCTTGATCTTGATGCGCTCGTCGTTGTAGAAGACCTTGACGCCGCTGCAGCAGCCGGCCATGTCGTAGACGCGCTTGCGCACGAGCGCCTCAAAGTCGTCGTCGATGGCAGCCAGGCCAAACTTGGCCAGGTCCGGCTTGAAGGTGATCTGCGTGTAGTCGTCCTTGGACGCGGTGATGCGCGGCTCGCTGCGCTCGGTCATGTTCTTGCTGAAGACCTGGCGGAACTTGCGGCCGGAGCGGCTGTCCGCGGTCTCGACGATGAACTCGGTGCTGAAGATGTTGCACAGCTTGGCGCCGTAGCCGTTGCGGCCGCCGGTGACCTTCTTCTCGTTGTCGTTGTAGTTGGAGCTGGTCAGCAGGTGGCCAAAGATGAGCTCGGGCACGTAGACCTGCGCCAGGCAGCAAACGGATGGGGAGACTCCGCCGCGGCGTGAGCAGGTCCGCGCCGAGCGTGGGGGCGCGGCGCCGCGGCATCAGTACCGCACCTGCTCCTGCGCGTGGATCTCGACGGGGATGCCACGGCCGTTGTTGTAGACCGAGATGGTATTGGTGGCGCGGTCGACGGTCACCTTGAGCAGGTTCATCGACGGGTCGCGGACCTTGTTGTCCGCCGCGTTCACGAGGATCTCGTCAAAGATCTTGTACAGGCCCGGCACGAACTTGACCATGCGGTAGACCATCTGGCAGAACAATGAAGAAACCAGGGTGCCATGAACGAGGCGTGTCAGCACGAGCCACCCCAGCGCGTTCACAGCGTTCGTGCTGCCGGGTAGACCAGCGCACCTTGTCGTTCTCAAAGACCCAGAGCGGCTGCGCGATCTCCTCGACGGAGCCGATGTACGTGTCGGGGCGCAGCAGAATGTGTTCGAGCTGCGACTTTTTCTGGTAGACCTCCTCGATGGGGCGGCCGTCGATGGTGGCGCTCGAGGTCGCAGGCGCCGCCGCGGCCGCGGTGGGCTGGAGGTTGGTCACCTCGGCCAGCACCGGCGTGGCCTTCTTGGGCTTGGGCGCGGCCTAGCCCGGGCAGCGAGCGAGCGCGAGGCGGGCAGGAGGGTGAGCAATGGGTGGTGCTGCTGAGTGGCCTCCTGGCTGACGCGTTCGCGTACCTTGGCGGGGCCATCGCCATTCTCGCCCTCGTCGGCCCTGGCCTTGGTGGCCTTGGGCTTGGCGATCTTGGGCGCCGCCGGCGCCTTGGGGGCCTTGGGGGCGGCGGGGGCCTTGGCCTTGGGTGCCGCGGCCTGCGGGGTGCCGTCGCGGGCAGCGTGTGTGCCAGCCGCGTCAGTACCCGACCTGCTGGCAGCGTGCGGGCGGTGGCACACGCACGCACCTTCTTGGCCTTGGCCTTCGAGGGCTCGTAAAAGTCCTCGTCGCTGTCGTCGTCCGGCGCGTAGACGCTATTCTCGAGGTCGTCCTCAAAGTAGTCCGCCATGGTTCTGGAAGCAGAGGAACCGGGAACCGAGCGAACTCGGAGGTTCAGTCACAGCGCGGAGGGCTTAACTAGGTGGTGCTTGTGTGTGTGTGCGCGCGCGCCGTACGGTGGTCGAGCGCCGTGCAGCACGGCGAGGTGTCAGTGCACGCTGTGCAGGAAGGGTGCCGAAGAACCGTGGGCGCTCGTGCGTTACCTACGGATGCGCGGCCCGGGAGCGCCAGGGCGCTGAGCGGCCCACCACGGTCAGACAAAGGCCACGCCATGAAACGCTGGGCATTGCGGTGCGACGGACCTTGTCCCTGTCCCACGCTGTCCTCCTTGCGGTGTCGTTGGACGCCGCCGCTGCTGTTGGACGTTGGCCTCCGGGGCGAGCAGGGAGAAAACGCTGTTTGAGCGTTCCCGCCAGACCGTTACAAAACGGCCGTCCCAAAATGGGCAACCACAGTCTCTGACACATTTCTGACAATTTTCTGACTTACCACGTGACATTCGCACACGTGAAGACAGTCACGTGTAATGACGTCATGGTTGTACTTGAGGGTGCTTGGTGGCGTGGTTTGTGACTTTTGAAGCGCCCCAATCGCAGTGGCCCTGCCGCAGTGGCGGCGCCGCAGAGGACGCAGCGGACGAGGAGGTGGGCAAGGACGAGGACGTGCACGAAGAGACGGGCAAGGACGAGGACGAGGACGAGGACGAGGACGACGAGGACAAGGACGACGAGGCGGGCGAGGACGAGGACGAGGACGACGACGACGAGGCAGGCGAGGACGAGGCGGGCGAGGACGACGCGGACGAGGACGCAGTGGCCCTGCCGCAGTGACGGTGGCGCTGTGTGACACGGGCGAGGCCGGCGCGGGCAACCAAGACGAGGACCAAGGACGACCAAGAGGACGACCAAGAGGACGACCAGGACAGGGACGAGGACGCCGCCGCTTCTGGGACGTCTGGGTCGCTGTGTTCGGAGCCTTGCGGGTGACGCCCGGACGCTCGCACACCCAGACGACGCTGGCCGCCAGCCACCAAGTATCTGAACCGGGTCGCTTGTCTAGCGGGGCGCTGCTGGAGCGATCGGGCACGTCGTGAGACGCGAATGCTTCGGCTGGTGGCGGCCGCTGTCAAGCCGCGAGGTGCTGCGGACGTCGTGCGACGCCGCGCTGCTTGGCCCCGCTGCGTCAGCTCTGCCGTGACCGCGCGGGCGGCGCCTGCGGGCAAGCCGGCGCCTGCCGACGCCACCATGCTGCTGCCGTCGGCGTCGCTGCGGTTCGACCTGGCGCCCGAGGAGATCGGCGGCCTCACCAATGCCCTCGTGGAGCAGCTGCGCCAGGCCTCACAGGACGTCCTCGATATCCCGCCCGAGTGCGTGCCCGCGGCGGCACCGCGCAACGAGGACCTTGGTCCACGGGACTGACGGCCATTCCCAGGGCCACAAGGGGGGGGGCGGGCGTGTTTCAGGAAGCGCACCATCTCCAACACCATCGAGGCGTGGCACCTGGTGCACGGCAGCGTGGCCACGGTGCAGTGCCAGGCCACTCTGCCGGCGATGGTGCGGACTGCGGCACGACGGAGCGGCGGCATGCTATGTATGCGTCGCTGAGGGCACGCTTTTGCCGTCCACCGTCGGGATGGGCGCACAGGTGTCGGTGAACAAGGAGAAGCGCGCGGCCGCGCTGAAGGCCAAAGAGCTGCTCAAGGCCGTCTGGGATGAGGAGTACAGCCGGCCGGACCTCTACGAGATCTTTTCCGGTGCGCCGATAGTGCGAGGCGGCCTGCGGTGCCGACGGGTTGGGCTCACCGCTGCCGTGCGCCTCCTTTGTCGGGTCTCGTGCTCAGAGGTGCGGTGCGACCCGAAGCGGAGCTGCTCGATCCTGCAGCGCCGGTTGATCGAGCACACGCTGCGGCGGTTCCGCCAGCTCGGCGCGGCGCTGCCGCCCGAGACCCGCGCGCGCTACCGCGCGCTCCGGTCCAAGATCAGCTCGCTCGAGTTCGAGTTCCAGCAAAACATCAACGAGGACACGACGACCGTCGAGTTCACGCGGGACGAGCTGGCCGGCTGCTCGGAGCACTTCCTCGCGAGCCTGCCGACGACCGCCGACGGGCGGCTCGTGGTGGCCATCAAGCCGCCGCAGGTGCTGGAGATCATGCAGAACGCGGCGGCGAGCGAGACGCGCCGCCGGCTCGTGCAGCTGCGCGACAACCGGTGCCGCGACAGCAACATGACGCTGCTGCTGGAGGTGCTGCACGCGCGCCAGGAGGCCGCCGAGCTCGCCGGCTTCTCGTCGCACGCCGCCTACCGCCTCTCCAGCACCATGGCGGCCACGCCCGAGGCCGCCGAGACACTCCTGTATGGCGCGGCGCGCAACCCAGTGGTGTTTCCAGGGGACGCGGCTGACAGCGCGCAAGCCGTACCGGCGGCCGATCGCGGACAAGCCAGGCGGACAGTACTGGACGGCCTGCGGACAGCGGCGGACAAGGAGCTGGCGCGGCTGGCGCAGCTCAAGGCCGAGCACCTAAGCGCCGAGGCGGCGGCGTCGGTGCCGCTCCACCTCTGGGACGTCGCGTACTACGTGGTGCGTGCCGCGCACCACGCAGTAGCCGCGTGATCGCGCGCACGCGCCTGATGCTCTTCACCAGCTCGGGAATCGGTGTGCCCGCCCAGCGCGAACTGCGCGACCGCGACGCTGGCGTCAAGGACAGTGAGGTGCAAGAGTACTTCCCGCTGGACCACGTGCGCGACGCCATCTTCAAGATGTACGCTCGACACGTGGCGCTGCCGCCTTTCGCACAGCACGGTCGCTAATGGAGTACGCCGCACCCGGCGGGCTTGCTCCTGACCAGCTACGAGGAGCTGCTGTGGGTGCGCATCGCCAAGCTGGACGTGACGCCTGCCGAGTGGAACAACGCGATCGTGTGCTACGCTGTCTGGGACGTGTCGCCCACGCAAACGGACAATCTGCCGGAAAGGCCGACGCTGGCGCGGCGCACGCGCAACGTGGAGGACCTCCTGCTGGGCTACTTTTACCTGGACCTGTACCCGCGCGAGGGCAAGTACTCCCACCAGTGCGTCGTGCCCGTCTGCCCGACCTACCGGCACACCACCGGTACGCCGGGAAGGCAGCGGCGTGGGCAGCGGCCCCACTGCCCGTCGTAATGCGCGGTTTTTTGTGCCTCGCCGGACGCTTTGCCCCCGGCAGGGCGCCGGCAGCCGTCGGTGGCAGCCAACCTGTCCAACTTTCCGCGGCCGACGCCCGACGGCCAGCCCGCGCTGCTGCACCACTCGCAGGTCGAGACGTTCTTCCACGAGTTTGGCCACGTAGGGCGACTTAGGCGGACGGGCATGGGGCCGCCAGCGCATACAGCTCACGCGCCCAGGGGCGCAGCGCGTGCCGCACCACCGCTGCCCGCAGGTGATGCACTGCATGTGCACGCGCACCGACTACAGCCTGTTCAGCTGGGCGTGGAACGTCGTGCCGTACCCGGCGGGCGTGGAGCACGACTTTTTGGAGGTGCCGTCCCAGGCGCTGGAGAACTGGGTGTGGGAAGAGAGCGTCCTGCGCATGCTCTCCCACCACGTCCACACGGGCGCGCCCATGCCAAAGGAGCTGGCCGCCAAGCTGGCGGCGTCCCGGCGGCTCGGCGAGAGCATCCGGTGCGGCCCCGCGTGCCATGCCGGGGGCTCGGGGGTTGGGGCGGCCGGCACCGCTAACGTTTGGGACGACGTTTTCAGTGGCCGGTTGAGTGGACCAGGTACCGCCGGCAGATCTTTCTGTCCTTGCTGGACCTGGAACTGCACAGCACTGTCATCAAGGAGATTCGCACCGTCGAGGACCTGCAGGCCCTCTACGACAAGCGCCACCGCGAGATCGTTGGCATGGACCCCGTGCCCGGTAGGCGTACAGGCACGCGAAGGGCCGTCGCGGCGGCGATGTGCTGACCACAAGCACATTCGGCACGCTTTCCCGTCCGGTTGCAGACACCGCGCCGCTGGCGACGTTTTACCACATCTGCTCGGGCTACGACGCCGGCTACTACGGCTACCTCTGGTCCGAAGTGTACGCGAGCGACATCTTCGCCAAGTACGCGCCGCGGCCTCTGCGCGCGCGCGATGGCGCGAGCTATCGCCTCATGCTGCCCGCCCGAGCCGACCGGGCAATTGCGCGCGCGCGGATGCCCACAGGTTCAAGGACTCGCCCGATGGGTGCTTCGACACGCTGCTAGGCCTCAACTACCGCCGGAACATCCTCGAGCCGGGCGCCACGCGCGACGGCAAGAACATGCTGAAGAGCTTCCTGGGCCGCGAGCCCTCGACCGATGCGTTCCTGCGGCTGGTTATTGGCCAGGACGGCGTGGGCGCCGACCGGCAATCACCTGCACAGCACGAGCAACACTGAGGCATCCAATGTACAGCGGTGTCGATCCATTCATGTAAAGCCGCTCAAACCGCAAGGACGAGGTCGCACCCCTACTCCCCAACCCGTGTCGATCCGGCATCCGGCATCGACGGAATGCCCCTCGCGTGTATGGATGACGTCATCGACGGTTGTGGCGGGAAAACTTTGATTGTGGGCGGCGGCGCCGACGCTCGACCGCGTCCACGGCAGAGGCATGCCGCAGTTCAACGGCCCGGCGACGTCCCAGTGACCGTCTGCGGCTTCCACAGGCACAGATCTACCGATATCTGGCGCAGAAGCATTGAATGGCATTACGGTGGATGCGTCGAGAAAGGTTTGCACTAAGCTGGGCGTCGGCGACCCGAATAATAGAGGGCGGAGCAGAGTCGCAGCGTGCATCGAGGCAGCTGCACGCAAGCTCGCGGTGAGTGTGTGGGGCGGCTGGCCATGGCCTCCTGCGGTGGGTTTATCAACGAGAGGATGAGCCGCGGCGGAAGAGGCGGTTGGCCGACGCGCCCGCGGCCGCTGCGGTTGCGGGGCTGCCCATGGGAAAAGTTGTCGACTTTTGGCGCGAAAACGCGGCCGCGGCGATGGCGGCTCGGACGCCGCGGCCGCCGCTGCGGCGCCACTTTGCTGCTTCGCCTGCCGCCGCCGCCGCCGCCGCCGCCGCCGCCGCCGCGAAAGAAGCTGCATCACCAGACAACGTGCCGCCCGCCCGCAGCCGCCGCACACGTCTGTGGCCGGCCCAACCCACACGCGGCACAGCTGGCCCGGTGTAGGCCACTGAGCCGCCGGCACCATGTTTTACTCGACCGAGATTCTCACCGTCAAAAAGGGCGGATTCGGCGTGGTGTGGTACGTCGCCTGGCGGCGCCGTGGCCAGAGGCCGACGCAGGGCCCCTGAACCAAACGGGCGGGCGCTTCGTTGTGGTAGCGGGCCAGGATTGCCGCCACGCTCGGCCCGCGTGCCCAGGCGCGCAAGCTCTCCCGCCGCGAGTACGTCAGCGTCGACATTGACAAGACCTGGTCCGTCGCCCTCGGCGGGCGCCTGTCCCGGCATGCCGCGCAACGCCGCTGACGACCTCGCGGCCCGTCACTCCGTCGGATGGATGCCCCACAGCAAGTTCATTGTCAACCCGCCCGAGCCGCTGTCGCTGCGCCTGGCGTCGCACCTCATGGTCGGCGTGGGCCGCGTGTACGGCCAGCAGGTCACCTTCTACGCCAGCGACGTCTCGGCCGTCCTGACGCAGCTCAAGTACCCCGTCCATCGCGCGCTCGAGTCGGGCGCCGCCAAGCTCGTCGGCCAGGCGCGGCCTGAGAACATCACCCTCCCCGCCCACCTTGCCGGTTCGTTGGCCCGGTGGCCCCCCCCCCCCCCCCCCCCCCCCCCCCCCCCGGCCGG
>Ga0180216_1003137_pt1 | contig 13288 bp, 8 predicted proteins | sample eDN3rd37CBELigMG_FD_128879 | JGI IMG/M metagenome (GOLD analysis project Ga0180216, IMG submission 128879) | Enriched Miracle-Growth compost microbial communities from Emeryville, California, USA - eDNA 3rd pass 37_C BE-Lig MG (version 2)... ... | reverse complement strand
TCGCTGGTCTTTCAGCCACGAATCATTACATTCGGGTCAAATGTCTGACTTTCCCGACGATATGCCGTTTTTCGGCGATGACGACGCTCCGGCAAGCCGCACGCCTGCTCCCGGCAGCATTGCCGCACGTGCCATGGCAGCACGCAACCAGCAGCGCGGCGAACCCGATTACCTGAAAGGGCTGAACCCCGAACAGCGTCAGGCCGTGCTGACGACAGAGGGTCCGGTGCTGGTGCTTGCCGGTGCGGGCACTGGCAAGACACGCGTTCTGACGACCCGTATCGCGTATATTCTGACCACCGGCCGTGCCTATCCAAGCCAGATTCTCGCCGTGACCTTCACCAACAAGGCTGCGCGTGAAATGAAGGAGCGTATCGGCCATCTGGTCGGCGGCGCAGTGGAAGGCATGCCATGGCTCGGCACATTCCACTCCATCGGCGTCAAGCTTTTGCGCCGCCATGCGGAACTTGCCAATCTGACATCGGATTTCACGATCCTCGATACGGATGATGTGATCCGGCTGATCAAGCAGCTCATTCAGGCTGAAGGCCTTGATGACAAGCGCTGGCCGGCGCGCACCTTCGCCAACATGATCGACGGATGGAAGAACAAGGGATTCGGCCCATCCGATATTCCTGAAGGCGATGCACGCTCATTCGGCAATGGTCGCGGGCGCGAGCTTTATCAAGCCTATCAGGAACGCCTGCGCACATTGAACGCCTGCGATTTCGGCGATCTTCTGCTGCATCCGATCCGCATCTTCCGCAATCATCCGGATATCCTGCGCGAATATCACGCAAAGTTCCGCTACATTCTGGTGGACGAGTATCAGGATACAAATACAGCGCAGTATCTCTGGCTGCGCTTGCTTGCACAACGCCCTCAATCGAGAAATACCTCTCCCACAACACAAAACACAAATGCGCCCATACAGCCCGCTAGGGCGTCCGAAGGCCCCCGCGGAGCCGGTGAGCGCCGCGAACTCGGCGTGAGCGAAAACAAAGTCAATCTGTGCTGTGTCGGCGATGACGACCAGTCGATCTATGGCTGGCGCGGGGCAGAAGTGGACAATATTCTTCGTTTCGAGAAGGATTTCCCGGGCGCAGTCGTCATCAAGCTCGAGCGCAACTACCGCTCCACGGCGCATATTCTCGGCGCCGCCGCACACCTGATCGCCCATAATGAGGGCCGCCTCGGCAAAACGCTGTTTACGGAAGCGCCCAATCCGGACGATCCACGGGTGAAAGTTCATGCCGCCTGGGACTCCGAAGAAGAAGCGCGCGCAGTCGGCGAAGCGATCGAACAAGCGCAGCGTCAGGGGCACCTCCTCAACAACATGGCGATCCTCGTTCGCGCCTCTTTCCAGATGCGTGAATTCGAAGACCGCTTTGTCACGCTTGGCCTCAATTACCGTGTCATTGGCGGTCCGCGCTTCTATGAGCGCCTCGAAATCCGCGATGCGATGGCCTATCTGCGCGTGGTCGCGCAACCGGCCGACGATCTGGCGTTGGAGCGCATCATCAATACGCCGAAGCGCGGGTTGGGCGAAGCCGCCATCCGGCAGGTGCATGATTATGCCCGCGCACGCGACATTTCCATGTTCGCTGCGGCTTGCGACCTCATCGAAACCGAAGAGTTGAAGCCGAAGCCACGCTCCGCGCTGCGCGAAGTGGTCGAGAATTTCCTGCGCTGGCAGTCAATGATCGACAATACCCCGCACACGGAACTGGCGGAAACCATCCTCGATGAGTCCGGCTACACGGCTATGTGGCAGAATGACAAGTCTGCCGAAGCACCGGGTCGGCTTGAAAACCTCAAGGAACTCATCCGTTCCATGGAGGAATATGAAAGTCTGCGTGGTTTCCTTGAACATGTCGCCCTTGTCATGGATGCCGAGCAGAACGAGGATCTGGATGCCGTCAACATCATGACGCTGCATTCGGCCAAAGGTCTGGAGTTTGAAACCGTCTTCCTTCCTGGCTGGGAAGAAGGCCTGTTTCCCCACCAGCGCGCGCTTGATGAAGGTGGCCGTTCGGGCCTTGAGGAAGAACGTCGCCTCGCCTATGTCGGCGTGACCCGCGCCAAGAAAAATCTGCATATCTGGTTCGTGTCCAACCGGCGCATTCATGGAATGTGGCAATCCACCATTCCCTCCCGTTTTCTGGAAGAATTGCCGGAAGCGCATGTGGAAGTGGCTGAACTGGAAGGCAATTACGGCGGTTATGGCGGTGGCTATGGGCAGTCCCGTTTCGATAAGGCCGATCCGTTCCAGAACACCTATTCGACGCCCGGCTGGCAGCGCGCACAGCAGAACCGTTCCGATGCGACACGCAATAACTGGGGCTCGCGCTCCGGCAGCCGCGTCGAGCGTATCGGCTATGGCGAGACCGATTCCGGCTTCGGCGCCGGACGTGGTTCTGTGAAGGGCCGCACGATAGACGGCGAACTGGTAGCCAAGTCAGTGGCAGACAAGCCATCGGCCTTCAAGCTTGGCGACCGCGTGTTTCATATCAAGTTCGGCAATGGCACGATCTCGCTTATCGACGGCAACAAACTCACCATCGATTTCGACAAGGCCGGGCAGAAGCGCGTTCTCGACAGCTTCGTCCAGCCGATCTGAATAACATCTGGTCAAGAAGCCGGAATAGCAAAAGCTTTGTTATTCCGGCTTACCTTTAGCCCACGTAACATCGCCCTTATAGAGCGGCACGGTCGAAAGCGAGGTCTTCGCGGAACCGTCCTGAACCTGCGTCGCATGGGCGAGATAAAGCAGCGTATTGTTCGTCTTGTCGTAAATGCGCGTGATGACGAGCTTCTTCCAGATCAGACTGGTGCGTTCGGAGAAAACCCGCTCTCCACCCTTGCCAAGATCAATGTCGCCTATGGTGATCGGCCCTGTCTGCTCACATGAAATCGAAGCATTGGATGGGTCTTCAAACCAGTTACCCTTTTGCAACCGGTCGATCATGCCACGTGAGAACGACGCCAGATGGCAGGTTACGCCCTGCACCTTCGGGTCCTGTACCGCGTCGATGACGATATCATTTCCAAGCCAGTCGACGCCGACCTTGCCGACTTCCTCGGCGGGAGCCGCCGAAGCTGCAACAACCATCATTGGAGCAAGCAACAAACCGGCAAAACGCTTCAGTCCGACCATATTTTCCAGTCTCCAGAACTATCGTGACGTGAAAGTGGGAAAATAATTACGGCTTTGCAAGAGCCGGATTCAGCCGCTCCACTTTTCAAGAAACGCCTCGATCTCGAGCGTCTGAATGTACGGCACCGCTTCGTAGAGTTTTTCCACTGGCCAGTTCCACCATTCAAGTTCAAGCAGCCGTTCTATGACGGCATTGTCGAACCTTTTGCGAATAAAATGGGCCGGAACACCACCGACCACATGATAAGGCGGCACATCCTTCGTGACCACGGCGTTCGCGCCAATCACAGCGCCATGGCCGATCTGGACGCCCGGTGTGATGACCGCACCGTGGCCGATCCACACATCATTACCGATGATCACGCGCTGCGCCTGACGCCTTGCGCGGAACTCTCCATCAACGCCCAGATAACGAAAATATTCATTTGGCCGGTAGCTGACCTTATGCGTCGTCAGCCGCTCCATCGGGTGTTCAAGCGCATTGATGCGGACATTCGCAGCAATGGAGCAGAACTTGCCAATCTCGGCATAGATCCCCTCACCGTTCCGCTCGAAATAGGTGAAATCGCCGACCGTGACTTCACGCAGAATCACACGCTCACCGATATCCGCATACCGCCCCAGCTTGACTGATTTCAGCTGAGCAGTGGAATGAATGCGAGGTTCACTGTTTTGGAAACGAAGGTCATCTGACGACGTCATGAATATTCACCCGAAGCATCGCTACAAACAGCGAAATCCGCGAAGATCGGCCTATGCCGCTGCCATTTCAGGCATATATCAGTTCGCCCCCTTGCGAAAGACAAAGCAAGTGTCCCCTAAACTCGTTCATCTCCCACGCGACAAATAGTCAAAAATTTCAGAAATTATTGAAAATTGAACAAATGACCCTACACTGCCGCCAGCTCTTCATGATGGCAGGATGCGGCTTTAACGACGGTTCTGCAATGCATAAAGAAAAGATAGGTTGTTGAGCAGCGCAACGAGGCGCGTTCGGAAATTCAAGGCTGACTGGACATGAAAAAATTCCTGCCCATCTTCATCATCGCCTTTATCGTCGTCATTGTCGGCGCTGCGGGGCTTAACCTTTTCCGCGACAAGCAGGCGGCTAAAGAACCGTTTGGCGGCCCACTCAACCTCGTCACCATGGACGGAAAGCCGTTCACCGAGAACGACCTGCGCGCTGCGCCGGCGGCCATCTTCTTCGGCTTCACTCACTGCCCCGATGTCTGCCCCACCACGCTCTATGAGATGGATGGCTGGCTGAAGCAGCTCGGACCGGAGGGCAGTGACATCAAGGCTTATTTTATCACCGTCGACCCGGAACGTGACACGCAGGAAGTCATGAAAACCTATGTCGGCAACGTTTCCGACCGCATCATCGGCGTCACCGGTACGCCGCAGAATATTGCGGATGTGGTGAAGTCCTACCACGTCTACGCAAAGAAGGTTCCCGGTGAAGACGGCGAATATACCATGGATCATACGGCATCGGTATTTCTGCTCGACAAGGGCGGCCGCTTCCGCAGCACCATCGCCTATCAGGAAAACCCGGATACGGCTCTGGAAAAGTTGAAGAATCTGGCCAAAGGCGCTGCAAAGAGCTAAGGAGAAGCTCTAGAACATTTCCAGCAGAGAGCTTTTTACTTCATGGCCCAGTCACGACTTTTCTTTTCGGCAGATAAGGCGGAAGCCGAGCGCGTCTACAACATTCTCGAACAGGCTTTCGAGGAGGATGGCTTTCCCATAGCAATCACCGAGATCGATGAAGATCGACAGGTTTTCGAGGTTTCGGTCTATGTCGAGGACAATGCCGAAGAAGTTGCTGGGCGGATCGATGAACTGGTGGGTACGGGCCTTTTTGCCGTCGAGGAACTGCCGGACATCGATTGGGTCACGCATTCGCTGGATGGTCTGAAGCCGGTGAGAGCCGGACGTTTCTTCGTCCATGGCTCGCACGACCGCGACAAGATCGAAGTGGGCGATATTCCCATCGAAATCGACGCGGGTCTTGCTTTTGGCACCGGCCATCACGGAACAACGGCGGGATGCCTCGAACTGATCGAGGAGACCGTCACCAGCGAACATCCGACCAATGCGCTTGATCTCGGTACCGGCAGCGCCGTTCTCGCCATCGCTATCGCCAAGCTCGCTCCCATTCCGGTATTGGCTACCGATATCGACCCCGTCGCCGTTACGGTCGCTGCTGAAAATGCCGCCAAGAATGGCGTTGCCGAGCACATCGTCACGGCAACGGCCGAAGGCTTCGGCCACGCGATATTCCGTTCCCATTCGCCGTTCGACCTGATCGTCGCCAATATTCTGGCCAATCCGCTTATCGAGCTTGCGCCTTCCCTAAAAGAACATCTCGCGTCCGGCGGTTCCATCATTCTTTCCGGAATACTTGACAGCCAGCACGATGCGGTGCTCGCTGCCTATCAGGCACAGGGTCTCACCCATCAAAAGACGCTGCATCGCGAAGGCTGGGTGGCGATCCATTTGAAATAAAGCATTTCCAGCAAAAGTGCGAAGTGGTTTTGCTCCGGATAATGCGTAACATCTAAGAGTCAGAGCAGTTTAACCAGACTGCTCTAACTGGCCGCATGCACCACGGCGTATTCCTGTTTTGAGCGAGTTACAAAATGGCTATTCAGAATTTCGACGTCACCACAAATCCGGCCAATGGAGCCCCGCGCGTTGCAAAGCTGCGCGCGAAGATGGCCGAGCTTGGCCTCGACGGTTTTCTGGTTCCTCGCGCCGATGAGCATCAGGGCGAATATGTCCCGCCCCATGCGCAGCGTCTTGCCTGGCTGACCGGCTTCACCGGATCGGCAGGTGCTGCGCTCATCCTCAAGAACAGCGCCTATGTGTTCGTGGATGGACGCTACGAATTGCAGGTTCGCGCCCAGACCGACCCAAAGGTCTTTTCCTATGAAAGCCTCGTCACCAACCCACCGGCTTCCTGGCTGGCGGAGAACGGCAAGGGTCTGAATATCGGCTTCGACCCGTGGCTTCACACCATTTCGGAAGCCCGCGCTTTGCGCGAGGCGCTCGAAAACCAGGGTGGTCAACTGGTTCCAGTCGAAATCAACCTTGTCAACGCCATTTGGGACGACCAGCCCGGCGTGCCTGCGGCGGAAGTCACGATCCAGCCAGCCCGTTTCGCAGGTCATGAGGCGGAGGACAAAATCAGGGAAATGCAGACGGCCGTTGCCGCTAGTGGCGCCAGCGCGACTGTCCTCACCGATCCGTCCTCGGTCGCGTGGGTGTTCAATATTCGCGGCAAGGACGTTTCCAACACGCCGCTTCCGCTCAGCTTTGCCATCATTCCCGCGCAAGGCGAGCCAGAGCTTTTTATTGATGAACGCAAGCTTGCCATCGAACCGCGTGCCTATCTGACGCAGCTTACCAGGCTCGCAGCACCTGCCGATCTGGAGGGGCATCTCAGTGCTCGCGCGGTCAAAGGCGAAGCCATCCTTCTCGATCCCGCTCTTGCTGCCGAAAAACTCCGCCTTATCGTCGACAGTTCAGGCGGTAGCGTGATCGAAGGGAAGGATCCAGCCCGTATTCCTCGCGCCATCAAGAACAAGGCTGAGCTTGATGGCTCGCGCGCAGCACATGAGCGCGACGGTGTGGCGATGGTCAATTTCCTTTCCTGGATCGACGCCCAGAAGCCCGGTACGGTCGATGAAATCAGCGCGGCCCGAAAGTTGGAAGAATCGCGTGCCGATGCCGGGCGAGATTTCCAGATGCCGCTGGAAGACATATCCTTCGACACGATCTCCGGTGCGGGGCCAAATGGTGCGATCATCCATTACCGCGTCAACACCGATACCAACAGGACGCTCGAAGACGGTGAGCTTTATCTGGTCGATTCCGGCGCGCAATATCGCGATGGCACCACCGACATCACCCGCACCGTGCCCATCGGCAGCGTGTCGCCGGAGACGATCAAGGCCTTCACGCTCGTGCTGAAAGGGGTGATCGCGATCACCACCGCCCGTTTCCCGAAAGGCACGCGCGGCCAGGATATCGACGTTCTGGCCCGCATCGCACTGTGGAAGCATGGTTTCGACTACGCGCACGGAACCGGCCATGGCGTCGGCTCCTACCTGTCGGTCCATGAAGGTCCGCAGAGCATTTCGAAGAAGGGCGCGCAGGAGTTGCTGCCGGGCATGATCCTTTCCAATGAGCCGGGTTATTACAAACCGGGTTCATTCGGCATCCGCATCGAAAACCTCATCATCGTCACCGAACCGGAAGTGCCCGAAGGGGGCGACATTCCGATGATGGGCTTCGAGACACTGACTTTCTGCCCCATCGACCGGCGCTTGATCGACAAGTCGCTGTTCACGCAGGAGGAAATAGACTGGCTGAACAGCTATCACGCCCGCGTGCGCGAGAAGCTCTCCGGCCATCTCAAGGACGCTGAACGCAAATGGCTTGAAGCGGCCACCGCGCCGCTTTAATAGCACTTTCACGCAGCAAAATGGCGTAGCACTATCAGGAGCGCTACGCCCGCAAAGAACATTGTCATCATGCTGAGCCGCAGCGAGAGCACGATACACACCGCCAACACGAGCAGTTCCCGCCAGCCGTGATCTGAAGCGGGTGCGGCCACAATGGCCGTCAGAACAGCCGCAGGCACAGCGTTGAGCGCCGCTTCCACCCGATAATGCACATGGCTGAAGCGTGACAGGACCAGATGCCCGCCGATGCGGGTAAGATAGGTACAGAGCGCACTTGCAAGAATGATCCAGATCGTGGTGGACATTTATGCCTCCCCTTCGCGTGGTTTTGCGATAATCGCCGCCAGCGCAATTCCGCCAAGCGCGCCCAGCGAAACATGCCACGGAGACCCCACGAATTTGTAGGCTGCGACCGCAGAAATCGCACTGGCTATAACGACAGGCAGCCAGTTCTGGCGATGGCGGAAACTCATGACCATGCCGAGAAAATAGATTGGCAAAAGAAAGTCGATGCCGAAGGCATAGGGGTTGGTAATCAGATTGCCAAACAATCCACCGATAAGCGCTTCCAGAACCCAGGTCAGATAGAAGGTGAGCCCGAGGGCCATGTACCAGGCGAAGGTGACCGGCTTGCCGGCTTCCGCACGCTGTTCGACTTCCGCATACTGGATGTCCACCAGAACGAAAAAAGCCAGCGCCTTTTGCCATAGCTTGAAGTGACGGATGCGGCGACCTGTCGTCGCCGAATAGAGCACGTGCCGGAAATTGACCGCGAAGATCGACATGACGATCATCCACGGCGCAATATTCTGGCTGAAGAGATCGAGCCCCACCATCTGACTGGCACCGGCATAGATGATCGCGCTCATGAACACCGCTTCGGAAAGCGACAAGCCGTTATCGACAGCCAGCGCGCCGAACAGCAAGCCAAATGGCGCTCCTGCGACGACAAGCGGAAGTCCACGCCGGACACCGTCAACAATATCGGCGCGCGCTGAAGCCCTTCCGGGCCGAAAAGTCTGATTCACGAATACTTACTCCTCCGAATGAAGAGTAGTTATGAAATTCTGCTGCCCGTTGGAATATGATTTCCCAAAAAATCATACTATTAAACGGCGATGCCGCATTTGGGCATCACTCATAAATCCCGCTGATGCATTCATGAATGATCATGATTGTTGTGGAACAGTCTTTTCGATTTTGTGCATCCAGTCCACCAGTGGACGAGCCCGTTCGGTGAAATCGACAAGACGATCCGCCAGATCGGCACGGGTAATCGTTTCAGGATCGATTTCCATCCGCACCGAGTAATGCCGATTGCGGATGGCTTCCAGCAGATCGTCGTCGGTGACGGCTTCAAAACCTCGCGGCGTTCGTTTCAGCCGGTCGTAGTCGCTGATCTTCAAACCGTTTTTCTTGAGTTTCGCGACCATGGCGCGGAATTCTTCCGGCTTCTCGACGATAGAGTTGCGTATGGCTTGGAGCAGTTCTTTCTTCGGTCCCCACCACGCGACACAGGCGTAGCTGTCGCGCACACCCGGCAAGCCGATGCAGACATAGAAGCATCCGCTCTCGTCCCATTTCGTGCCCGATTGCGACAGCAATGCGGACAGATGACGATTATAGGGAGCCTTATCCTTTGAAAACCGCGTGTCACGCTTGATACGGAACTGCGATTTCACCCGGTCGCCCTTGAACGGCAGACCGGCCTTTTCGAACCGGCTCGTCAGTTCCTCGACAAGATCGCCAAGCGGCTCCTTCAATTGCTGCTCGAAAAGTTCCTTGTTCTCCACGAACCATTCGCGGTTCTGGTGAAAATCCAGAGCTTTCAGAAACGGGATCGCTTTCTCGCCAAAACCGTTGAACGGGGCCATTATTCTTCTCCGACCAGCTTGAACCAGGCATCTTCGTTGATGACTTCGATGCCAAGCTCCGATGCCTTCGCAAGCTTGGAGCCCGCACCCGGTCCAGCCACCACAAGATCGGTCTTCTTCGATACCGATCCGGCGGTCTTTGCCCCATAGCGTTCTGCCATGGCCTTGGCCTCATCGCGCGACATACGCTCCAGACTGCCCGTAAACACCACCGTCTTGCCTTCCACCGGCGAACCGGTGGCAACGCGCGCCGCCTCATCAAGCGGCGTCACTTCCGCCAGAAGAGCCGTCAGCACTTCGCGGTTATGCGGCTCGGCATAAAAATCCACGACCGCCTCGGCAACAATGGAACCAATGCCCTCTACCGCGATCAGGTCCTGCCAGACTTCATTACCTTTGTCTGTACGGTCGCCTTCTTTCGGCGGGACGGCTTCCAGTGCAGCTTTTTCAAACGCGGCATAAGACAGATAGGCTCGGGCGAAGCGTTTGGCATTGACTTCGCCGACATGACGGATGCCGAGGCCGAACAGAAAGCGGTTGAGCGCAATCTCGCGCCGGTCGTTGATTGCATCGTAAAGCTTCTTCACGGAAGTCGCGCCGAAGCCTTCGATGTTCTCAAGCTTCTTGAGCGAACCCGCCTGCCGCTTTTGCAGCGTAAAGATATCCGCAGGCGATTTGATCTTCAGGCTGTCGTCCTCGGCGTGGAAGAAGAACTCAACCTGCTTTTCGCCAAGACCTTCGATATCGAAGGCATTGCGCGATACGAAATGGCGAATGCGCTCGACCGCCTGCGCCGCACAGGTCAGGCCACCGGTACAGCGGTAGACCGCCTCGCCTTCCTCACGCACCGCGTGGCTCCCGCAGACCGGGCATTCATGCGGGAAATGGAACGGCACGGCATCGACCGGACGCTTCTCCAGTACAACATCGACAATCTGCGGGATAACGTCACCTGCGCGCTGCACAATGACCGTATCGCCAAGGCGAATGTCATGCTCGTCCGCGCGGATACGCTCCCCCTTGAGACCGATGCCCTTGATATAATCTTCGTTGTGCAGCGTCGCATTGGTGACGACCACCCCGCCGACCGTGATCGGCTCCAGTCGCGCCACCGGTGTCAGCGCGCCGGTTCGCCCGACCTGAATGTCGATATCGCGCAGGATCGTCGTCGCCTGTTCTGCCGGAAACTTGTGCGCAATGGCCCATCGCGGGCTGCGCGAGCGGAAACCAAGCCGCGTCTGCAGATCGAGCCGGTCGACCTTGTAGACCACGCCGTCGATATCATAGTCCAGCGTCGGTCGTTCGAGCCCAATGGCACGGTAATGCGCAAGCAATTCGTCCCCCCCGTGAAGCCGCTTTGTCAGCGGATTGACCGGGAATCCCCACTCGCGAAACATCTCGACCATGCCCATCTGCGTGTCGGCGGGCATGTCCGACATTTCACCCCAGGCATAAGCGAAGAACTTCAGCTTTCGGCTCGCCGTCACCTTGGCGTCCAGTTGGCGTAACGAACCCGCTGCCGTGTTGCGCGGGTTCACATAGGTCTGCTTGCCTTCAGCGGCCATCTGCTCATTGAGCGCGAGGAAATCGCTCTTGGCCATATAGACCTCGCCGCGCACTTCCACCACGGACGGCGCTCCAGCCGGTAGCCTGTTCGGGATTTCGGCAATGGTGCGGATATTCGCGGTCACATTCTCACCGGTCGTGCCGTCGCCGCGTGTTGCGCCGCTGACCAGAACTCCGTTCTCGTAACGGATCGACATGGAAAGGCCGTCGATCTTCGGCTCGGCGGTAAAAGCGATGGAATTATCCGGCAACTGCCCCAGAAATCGGTAGACGCTGCCGACAAAATCACGCACGTCCTCATCCGAAAACGCGTTGCCGAGCGAAAGCATCGGGCGCGCATGGACAATCGGGGCGAATTTGGAAACCGGCGCAGTGCCGACCCGCAAGGACGGGCTATCTGTCCGCACCAGATGCGGAAAGCGCGCTTCGATTGCATCGTTGCGCCGCTTCAGCGCGTCATATTCCGCATCTGAAATTTCCGGCCGGTCATTGGCATGATAAAGCTCATCATGATGCGCAATCTCACGCGCCAGCCGCTCCAGTTCGGAAACGGCTTCAGGCTCGGTCAGTTTTTCGACGGGAATATCGGTCATAGGCGAAGCAAAACCTGCTGATTCAGTTTCGCCCAACATAAACAAGAAATATGATTACGCCTACGAAAACAGCGAGGTGCACAATGACTGCTGACAGGCTTTTAAATGGCCAGCGCGCTATTTTCGGCAAGCAGACGCTCCGCCGCCGCGCGCGCTTCATCGGTGATGCTGGCGCCGGCGAGCATACGGGCAATCTCTTCCTGCCGCTCGTCCACCCCGATGGATCGAATCGAAGTCGCCATCCGGTCTTCGTTGGTCGCCGACTTGGCGATCAGGAAATGGGTGGAGGCACGCGCCGCCACCTGCGGCGCATGCGTAACCGAAAGCACCTGCACACGGCCCGAAAGCCGTGCAAGGCGCTGGCCGATCGCATCCGCCACAGCGCCGCCCACGCCGGTATCGATTTCATCGAATACGAGCGTCGGAGCAGAACCGCGATCGGCAAGCGCCACTTTCAGCGCCAGCAGGAAGCGCGAAAGCTCGCCACCCGAAGCGACCTTCATCATGGGCCCTGCCCGCGTGCCCGGATTTGTGCGCACCCAATATTCCACCGTATCGATGCCTTCCGCCGCGCGGGCTTCCGGATCGGTCGTCATTTCGACGATGAACTCGGCGCGCTCGAGCTTGAGCGCAGGCAATTCGGCCATCACAGCGGCCTTCAGATGTTCTGCGGTTTCCTTGCGCGAAGCGGAGAGCTTGGCGGCAGCCATATCATAGGCCGCACGCATTTCGCTCGCCTGGCCTTCAAGCTGGACGAGCTTTTCCGCCCCGGCATCGAGGTCGGCAAGATCGGCATCCATCTTGTCACGCAGCGCGGGCAAGCCTTCCACGGCAACGGAATATTTGCGCGCGGCAGCACGCAGCGCAAAAAGCCGTTCCTCGACCTGTTCCAGTACGCGGGGATCGAAATCGATTTCGCGCATGGCATGATCGATGCCGTCCTGCGCAAGAGCCAGGCTGTTGAGCGCTTCGTCGATTGCCTTGCAAACCGGTTCCAGCAGATGCGGCGCTTCCGGAATTTTGCGCTCCAGCCGACGCACAAGGCTTGCAAGCGACGGCACGGGAGACCCCTGTCCCGACAGCAATTCGCCAGCTTCGTTCACGTCACCGGCGATTTTTTCGGATTTCATCATGATCGCGCGACGTTCAGCGAGTTCTTCCTCTTCGCCGGGTTGCGGATCGAGCTTCGTCAGTTCTTCGACCGAAGAGCGCAGATAGTCGCCTTCTCGCTCGGCCTGTTCGACGCGGGCGCGGTGTTTGGAAAGTGCGGTTTCTGCGTCGCGCCAAGCCTTGTGACGCTCACGAACCACCGCGGCCTCTTGTTCGAGACCACCGAAGGCATCCAGCAATGTACGATGAAGATCGGTATCGATCAGGGCGCGGTCGTCGTGCTGGCCGTGAATTTCCACCAGCTTGCGCCCAAGGTCGCGAAGGAGCGCGACGCTCGCCGCCTGATCATTAATGAAGACGCGCGTGCGGCCATCGCCCATCTGCAGGCGGCGCAGGATGATGTCGCCATCATCGTCAAAACCGTTTTCGCGCAGAAAATTCCGGGCAGGATGTCCGCCCGGCACATCGAATACCGCCGTCACCTGCCCCTGATCGGCGCCATGACGCACCAGTGAGGCG
>Ga0180216_1003135_pt1 | contig 13294 bp, 9 predicted proteins | sample eDN3rd37CBELigMG_FD_128879 | JGI IMG/M metagenome (GOLD analysis project Ga0180216, IMG submission 128879) | Enriched Miracle-Growth compost microbial communities from Emeryville, California, USA - eDNA 3rd pass 37_C BE-Lig MG (version 2)... ... | reverse complement strand
TGGCTGCCTTCGGTCAGCGCCACGCTCGTGCTGCCGTTCGGCTCGGCGAGCGACCCGCAGGGGCTGGAGGGCACCGCGACCGTGCTGCACGAGTGGGTGCAGCGCGGCGCCGGGGACCTCGACTCCCGCGCGTTCTCCGACGCGCTCGAGGACCTGGGCGTGAGGCGCGGCGGTGCGGCCAACCGCGAGAGCTCGAGCTTCAACCTCTCGTTCCTCGCCTCCGAGCTCGAGGCCGTGATGCCGCTGCTGGCGGACATGGTGATGCGGCCGCGGCTCGACGACGCCGAGTTCGAGCCGTCGCGCGAGCTGGCAGTGCAGGAGCTCGAGTCTCTGGACGACGCGCCGACGCAGCGCCTCTTCGACGAGCTGCTGGCGGCGTTCGTCACGAGCCCCCAGGGCCGCAGCCCGCTCGGCACCGCCGAGGGCCTGGCGGCTCTCACCGCCGAGGGCGTGCGCGCCGAGGCCGCGCGGGTCCTGCGCCCCAGGGGCGCCGTGCTCGCGCTGGCGGGCGGCGCCGCCTGGGACCGCGTGCTGGCCGCGGCGCAGGCGGCGTTCGGCGCCTGGGAGGGCGAGGGCCCCGAGGTCCCCGCCGTCGCCGTGGCGACCCCCGGCCGCCGGCACGTGGAGGCCGAGTCGTCGCAGGTGCAGATCGGCCTGGCGTTCCCCGCCCCGCCGCCGGGCACCGACGAGGCGTACGTCCACAACGTCGTCGTGAACGTGCTGTCGGGCTCGAGCGGCGCGCGCCTGCACACCGAGGTGCGCGAGAAGCGCGGCCTCGTCTACTCCGTGAGCGCCTTCTACCGGTCGCTGCGCGGCTTCGGCATGACGCTCGGCTACGCGGGCACGACCCCGGAACGCGCCGACGAGACCCTGGAGGTCTTCCTCGCCGAGCTCGACCGGCTCGCCGCGGGCGTGACTCCCGAGGAGGTCGAGCGCGCGAAGGTCGGGATGCTCTCCTCGCTGGTGATGCAGGGAGAGTCGTCGAGCGCGACCGCGGGTCGCCTCGCCAGCGACGTCTTCAACCTGGGCCGCGCGCGCACGTTGGAGGAGATCATCTCGCGCGTCCAGTCCGTCACCGTCGAGGACGTGAACGAGTACCTCTCCACCCGCCGCGTCCCCGAGCCCACGATCGTCACGCTCGGCCCGGCGCGCGTGCCAGCGGCGGTGGCCCCGTGACCCGCCGCGCGTCCGCGTCTAACACAGGGGAGGTCGCCCCGTGACCCTCGACGCCCCCACGCCCCTGGCCGGTGAGGTCGCCCAGCGCCTGCGCTTCGACAAGGCCGTGCTCCCGAACGGGCTCACCGTCATCGGGGAGCACAACCCCGGCGCCGCCAGCGTCGCGGCCGGGTTCTTCGTGCAGACCGGCTCGCGCGACGAGCAGGCGGAGCTCGCCGGCGTCTCGCACTTCCTCGAGCACATGGCCTTCAAGGGCAACGAGCGCTACACCGCCGACGACCTGAACCGCCTCTTCGACGAGCTCGGCGCCCAGTACAACGCCTCGACCTCGGAGGAGCGGACGATCTACTACGGCGCCGTGCTGCCCGAACGGCTCCCCAGGCTCCTCGACCTGCTGTCCGAGCTGATGCGCCCGGCGCTGCGCCAGGAGGACTTCGACGTCGAGAAGAAGGTCATCCTCGAGGAGATCGCGATGTACGAGGACCGGCCGCACTTCCACGTCTTCGACGTCTCGGCGCCGCGGTTCTGGGCCGGCCACCCGCTCGGCAACAGCGTCCTCGGGACGCGCGAGAGCATCTCCGCGCTGACCCGCGACCAGATGCTCGCCTACTACCAGCGGCGCTACTCGCCCACGAACCTGGTGCTCGCCGTCGTCGGGCGCTACGACTGGGACGCGGTCGTCGACCAGGCCGAGCGGATCGCCGGCTCCTGGCCGGCCTTCGACGCGCCGCGCGAGCGTCCGCCGGCCGCGCCCGCCACGGGCCGCGAGGGCGTCGTCGACCCGAAGCTGAGCCGCGTGCACGTCGCGTACTACGCGCCGGGCGTGGCGATCTCCGACCCCCGGCGCTTCGCCGCCGCGGTGCTCGGCTACGTCCTCGGCGACGCGACGGGCTCGCGCCTGTACTGGGAGCTGGTCGACAAGGGCCTGGCCGACTCGGCCAGCCTGGGCCACGAGGCCCACGAGGACCAGGGGGCGTTCGTCGGGTACGTGAGCAGCGCTCCCGAGCGCGCCGAGGAGGTCATCGCGCGCTACGTCGAGGTGCTGCGCCGCGCCCAGGACGAGCCGCCCACGCCCGACGAGTGGCGGCGCGCCCAGCGCAAGCTCGCCACCGGCCTCACGCTCCGCGCCGAGACCCCGCTCGGTCGCCTGCCGTCGTTCGGGGCCACCTACCAGTCGCTGGGCGTGTACCAGAGCGTGGCCGAGCTCGTCGACCGCGTCATGAACGCGCGGATCGAGACCGCGGTGGAGCTCCTGCAGGCCCGGCCGTTCGACTCCGGCTACGTCTTCACCCTAGGCCCCGGCCAGCGCGCATGACTGCAGGCCGTGTTCTCATGGAGGGCGTAGGTAGACTCGCGCGATGCGGGTGAGGCGGTCGGTTCTCGCGTCGGTGACGGCGTTCCTACTAGCTTGGGGCCTCGGCCAGGAGGCCGGCGCCGGTCCTTCCCACGGTCAGCCCGAGAGGCCCTTCGCCGGGCTCGTGATCGTCTCGCACGGTCGCCAGACGATCGACCTCGTCACCGGCCTCACGGTGCTGCCCGACGGCGGCAGCCTGGTAGACAGGCACACGGGCGTCGAGGTCGACGCGCAGGTGATCAGGTACGTGGACGGCGACTACATCGAGGCCGCGGGCGTGACCGTCTCCGGCGCGTTCGGCGAGGTCGTGGCGGATGCCCTGCGCATCGACGTCGAGAACAGCCTCCTCATCGCCACGGGCGAGCTGCGGCTCTCCCGCGACGGCCTCGTGGTCACCGCGGCGTCCCTGAGCTACCACGCGCTCGAGCAGGTCGTCGTGTTCGACGGCGGCGTGACCGGCACCGAGCCCGCGTTCTTCGCCGACCGCCTGCTCCTCGACACCCTCACCGGCGACGTCCTGCTCGACGGCCGCTACGAGTTCGCCGGGGACCTGTTCACGATGCGCTCGCCGGCGGCGGGCGGGCGCCTGCAGCTAAGCCTGAGGCAGAGCGGCGACGAGATCGTGTACGCGGCCACGACCGAGGTCAGCCCCGCGCTGCTGGAGCGCTTCAGAGCCTATCTTTAGGCGGTGACGCGACGGGTCCACCGGGCGCTGGCGGCGCTGGCCGTCCTCACCGCGGCGGGGTGGGCGGCGGCGCAGTGCAATCCTGGCCCGGAGACCTCGCAGGTCACGATCCCGAACTACCTCGCCGTCTACTACCTGCACTTCGTCAGCCTCCCCGAGCTCGACGAGGTCAGGTTCTACGGCGGCGTGTGCGTGACGGCCGTCGGCGGCGAGTGGACGGTGATCGCCGACGAGGTCGTCGTCACCGGCCTGTCCGGCGACCTGGGCCTGCGCGCCGCTTCGCCCGAGCTCTTCTGGGGCCAGCTCCGCATGTCGGCCGAGCACCTGGCGGCCACGACCGAGACGCTGGCGCTGCAGGAGGCGACGGTGATCGCACCCGACTTCTCCGGCGACGCGGAGACGATCGTCCTCGACCTCGTGAGCGGCGGCATGACCCTGACCGGCTTCACGCTCGCCGGGCAGGCGTTCGCCGTCAGCGGCCAGCGCGCCGAGCTGATGGGGGAGACGCTGACCGTCAGCGGCCCGTCGGTGACGACCTGCATCGGGCTCGAGGAGGCGCCCTACGCGATCGAGGGCGTCAGCGCGACCGTCGACCTCACCACCCGCACGGTCGACCTGCGCGGCGGCGCCCTGCGCGTCGGGGCGCTGAGGATCGGCCTGAGGCCACGCATCGAGCTCTCCGAGGAGAGCCTGGAAGCGTTCACGCTGCCGGTGCGCGTGCAGAACGTCGACGACCGCGGCGACCCCTCGCGTCCGGGCAGCGGGATCGGCGTTCGCGTGGTCGGCGTGCCCATCGACGGTGAGGGCGCGGCGTCGCTCGACGTCGGCGCCACCGGCATCGACCAGCCGCATCCCCTGGGGCTGGTGGCGCTGGTGAGGCTCGCCGCGACGCAGGGGCAGCAGCGCGCTTCGGCGACCTTCGGCCTCGAGGCCGGGCTGCCGCTCCTCGACGTGCAGGTGACGCGGAGCCTGGCGCCGTGGCTCGACGCCACCCTGGCCCTGCACTCCGGCGCCGAGCAGGAGGGCACGCCCTACCACGAGGGGAGGCTTGGGCTCGCGGCGCGGAGCCGCGACCTGCTGCCCGGGCCCCCGTCGCTCTCCCTCAGCGCCGACGCCTTCGCGGCGGCCACCGCGCTGACGTCCCTCGACGACCTCGCCAGGCCGCAGGTGTTCGGCACCAGGGTCGGCGCCGGCGTGGAGGCGAGCGCCGGCACCGGCCGCACCGCCGCTGGCACGCTCAGCGTGCGCGTCCGCGCCCAGGCGACGCTCTACCCGAACCACGGGGCGGTGCAGAGGGGCGTGCGCCTGAACCCCTCGTGGCGCTACGAGGCGGCGCCGCTCACGCTCTCGCTCTCCCACGACGCGTGGCTGACGAACGCGGCCTCCCCGTTCGCGGGCCTCGACCGCCTGCAGCCGAGGGCACGCACCTCCGGCTCCCTGCGGCTCGAGGGAGAGCTGGCGCGCTGGGAGGGCGAGCGGACCCTCAGCGGCTACGTCGCCGCGCGCGCCACGCACGACGCCCTGCCCGTGAACGGCGAGGCGGCGGGCGTCACCTCGGCCGTCGGCGAGGCGGGCCTCACGTACGACACCGGCACCTGGGAGCTCGAGGCGGGGGTCAGCGCCCAGCTCGCCGGCGTCCTCGACCCCGCCGAAGGTCGCGACGCCTACGTCGCCTACACCGCCGAGGCCCGCCTCCCGGGCTGGCCCGTCCTGCAGGAGGAGGGTACCGCCGGGCCCGTCGTGCCCGAGGGCGCCTTCGCCGTCAGGACCGAGGCGGTCCAGGGCCTGGTGCCAGAGGACCCCGGCCTGCGCCGGCTGGAGATGTCCGTGGCGGTGCCGCTGGCGTGGGAGAACGTCGAGCTGCGGCCGGGCATCGGCTTCGACTTCGCGCCGCTGATCCTCGGCGGCGAGGCCCCGGTGCTGAGCCTCCACGCGCTCGACCTCACCGTCGTGACCTGCTGCGGCTCGCTGACCGTGGGCTACGCGAACCAGCGCGGCCGGCTGTCGGCGTCGTTCGCCATCGACATCGAGCGGCGGCCACCCCGGAGGTAGGGGTCGGGCGCCCGCACGGCGCGGGTATCATGGCCCGCCATGGAGGTGCGCCCCGCGTGAAGCTGGTCGACCGCTACGTGCTGCGGGAGGCCCTCCCACCGTTCCTGTTCGGGCTGGTGCTCTACTCGTCGCTGGCGGTGGTGTCCGCCACGATCCCGCGGCTGCAGTGGATCGTCGGCACGCCCATCGCCGAGCTCTTCGGCTGGCTGGCGCTGCAGCTCCCGCAGGCGCTCGTCCAGACGCTCCCGATCGCCCTCGTCCTGGCCGTGCTGATCGCCCTCGGCCGCCTGGCCAGCGAGCACGAGCTCCTGGCGATGCAGGTGGGTGGCGTGCCGCTCACGCGCGTAGCGCTCACCTTCGCGACCCTCGGCGCCATCAGCGCCGCGGCCGTGCTGGCGATGAACCAGTGGGTCCTGCCCGAGACGAACGCCCGCACCGCCGAGGTCTACTGGCGCCTCACGACGGGACGCTCGGGCCTGTTCCGCCTGGCGCGTCAGAACCTGCCCATCGACGACTTCCTGCTGCACTTCGAGAGCACGGGCGCCGGCGGTGACTCGCTCAGGGGCGTGAGGATCGAGCGCTGGGAGGGCGACGTGCTCACGCTCCTGCGCGCCGACACCGCCAGGTTCGATGGGAGCGACCTGGTGCTGACCGGCTACCGCATCGACAGGCTCGACCTCGGCGCGCTCGACCAGCCCGTCAGCGACCCCGCCCTGGCCCTGGCGAACCTCGTGCGGCTGCGGAACGTGGCGACCGACCCGCAGCAGACCCTCGTCGTCACGACCTCCTACACCGCCGACGACCTCATCGCCCGCTTCTCCGGCGGCGGCTTCGAGGACAGCCGCTCCCTCACCGAGCTGCGCCGCGACGCCGAGAACGCCCTCGTCTCCGCCGACGAGCGCCGCCAGGCCCAGGTGCTGCTGCAGCGCAAGCTCGCCGAGCCGTTCACGAACCTCGCCCTGCTGCTCGTGGCCGTGCCCCTGGCGCTGTCGTACTCCCGCTCGCGCGGCGTGGCGTTCGGCGTGAGCCTCGTCGTGACCCTCGTCTGGTACCTCTTCTACACGTTCGGCCAGCTCTTCGCGCAGACGGGCGCGCTGCCGGTCTGGCTCGGCGCTTGGGGCGGGAACGTCGTATTCGTGGTCCTCGGCGCGGTGCTGCTGGCGCGCCGCAGGGCCTGAGCGCCGCCGGCGGCGGGCCCGCCTAGGCCACGTGCGCCCTCAGCCAGGCGCACAGCCGCTCGCCGTCGGCGAAGACCTTGGCGATGCGCTCTAGCGCCTCGGGGCCGTACATCCACTCGGCCGGCTCGTAGTCGGCGCCCGCGAAGACCCCCTTGCGCTTGAGGAGCGCGACGCGCGGGTGGTCCAGCGGGAAGCCCTGCGGCGCCCGCTTGAGGGTCTCGCCCTCGAGCACGTAGCCCAGGGCCGTCAGCTCGGCGAGGATCTCCTCGAGCTGGCCTCCGGCGCGATCGTCGGCGACCGCGCGCCGGTAGCGGGCGAGCTGGTCCTCGCGCATCTGGTAGGCGCCGAACCCCACGTACATGCCCTCGCGCGAGAGCTGCACGTACTGCCCGCCGGTCACGCGGGGCCCCCGACCGCCGAAGAGGAGGCCCTGGTGCTCCTTGTACGGCCGCCTGTCCTTCGTGAAGCGCAGGTCGCGGTAGGGGCGGAACATGTGCCACTCGCCGAACGCCCCCTCCAGCTCGCGGGCGAGCGCCTCGAGCGGCGCGCGCACGCTCTCGAGGTAGCGCTGCTTGTTCGCCTCCCAGAAGGCCTTCGAGTTGTCCACGTGCAGCTCGGCGTAGAAGCGGAACGCGTCGGGCGAGAAGCCGGCGAAGCGGTCGTTCGTGGGCACCGTGTTCCTCCTGGCGGCCCTGGCGGGCGCCCTCCCGGCGACCCCGTCGGGCGCGCTCCTGGCGACCCTGGTGGCCGCCCTCTCAGCGACCCTCCCGGCGGCCCCACCCGGCGTCCTTCCGGGGCCCTCCTACACTATCCCGCTACCGAGATACCAGCGGGGGAGCCGGGAGCCACGATGGAGCCGATGCCCATCGCTCTCCCGACCGGTCGAGCCAGGTGGCGTAGTATCCCGAACCCGGGATAGTGGAGGAGGGGCCGGGATGTGGCACGAGGCAGGCGGCCCGGCGCACGACGCAGGCGGCCCGGTGCGAACCCGGGGGACCGTCCTCGACCACACGGGGCGGTCCGTGGCCGAACCGTTAAGGGCGGGCTCACGGAGCTCGGCGCGCCGGGAGCGCCGCCGGGAACGCGCATGAGCCCAAGCACAACGACGATGGGGAAGCAAGGGGGGATCCCTGAGAAGTGGGCCCCCGGTGGTACACTCGCGGTCTGATGGAGGCGACGGTGGTCAGCGTGCCCGAGGAGCTGCGGGCGGCGACTAGCTACCTGGCGCCCGAGGACGCCAGGCGACTAGCGGAGGCGTACGCCTTCGCCGAGCGCTACCACCGTGGCATGACGAGGAGGTCCGGGGAGCCGTTCATCACGCACCCCGTGGCGGTGACGGTGATCCTCGCCGAGATGCGGCTGGACATCGACGCCCTGCGCGCCGGCCTGCTGCACGACGCCGTCGAGGACACGCCCGCGACCTTCGAGGAGATCGAGGAGAGGTTCGGCCCCACGGTCAGGAAGATCGTCGAGGGCGAGACGAAGATCTCGAAGCTCGCGGTCAGGGCCTACGAGGACGAGCAGGCCGAGAACCTCCGCCAGATGCTGCTGGCGATGGTCAGCGACGTGCGCGTGATCCTCGTGAAGCTCGCCGACCGGCTCCACAACATGCGGACCCTCGAGCACATGCCGCCGCACAAGCAGCGGCGCATCGCCGAGGAGACGCTCGAGATCTTCGCGCCGCTGGCGCACCGGCTGGGGATCAACCACATCAAGAACGAGCTCGAGGACCTGGCCTTCTACTACGTGGACAGGCAGCGCTACGAGCAGCTCGAGCGCCAGGTGAGGAGCCGGCACATCGAGCGCGAGAAGTACGTGCAGGAGTCCATCGAGCTCCTGGCCGAGCGCCTCAGGTCCGAGGGGCTGAGGTTCGAGCTGTCGGGCCGCTCGAAGCACCTCTATTCGATCCACCGCAAGATGCAGCGGGACAACCGCACGCTCGACCAGATCTTCGACCTGATGGCGATCCGCGCGATCCTCGACCCCGAGCCGACGAACGGCAGCGGCATGGCGCAGGAGGACGCGGAGAAGGCCGTCTGCTACCGCGCGCTGGGCATCGTGCACAGCCTGTGGACGCCGATCCCCGGCCGGTTCAAGGACTACGTGGCGGTGCCCAAGCCGAACGGCTACCAGAGCCTGCACACGACCGTCATCGGGCTCCTCGGGCAGCCGATCGAGGTGCAGATCCGCACGCGGCGCATGCACGAGGTCGCCGAGTTCGGGGTCGCCGCCCACTGGGCGTACAAGGACGGCATCCAGGACCCGGCCGAGATCCAGAAGCGCCTGGAGTGGATGAAGCAGCTCCTCGACGTCGACCGCAGCGTCGACGACGCGGAGGGCTTCGTCGACGCCGTGAAGACCGATTACCTCTCCGAGCGCGTCCTGGTGTTCACGCCCGCCGGCGACGTCGTGAACCTGCCGCGCGGCTCCACGCCCATCGACTTCGCCTACCAGGTGCACACCGAGGTGGGGCACAGGACGATCGGCGCGCGCGTGAACGGCGAGATCGTGCCGCTCACGTACAAGCTGCAGACGGGCGACAGGGTCGAGATCCTCACGAACCGCTCGAGCCAGTACGGCCCGTCGGCTGACTGGCTGAACCTCGTCGTCACGCGCAGCGCGAAGCAGAAGATCAGGCACTACTTCCGCGCGCAGGAGCGGCAGCAGCAGCTCGAGTCCGGCAAGCGGATGCTCGAGCGCGGCCTCAGGCGGCGCAGCCTGCCCGTCGCGCCGAACATGACGAAGGCGAAGCTCCTCGACGTCGCCCAGGAGCTCCTCGGCGCCGACGACCCGGACGAGCTGTTCCTCGCCCTGGCGGCGCAGCGGCTGACGCCCAAGCAGGTCGTCGAGGCGCTGGTGCCCGAGCTCGTCAAGGAGCGCAGGCCGCAGCAGCCCGCCGAGCACCCGCGCAAGAGCGTGTCCGGCGTCTACGTCGATGGCCTCGACGCCCCGGCGAACCTCGCGAACTGCTGCAGCCCGGTCCGCGGCGACGACGTGATCGGCTACGTCACGCGCGGCCGCGGCATCTCGGTGCACCGCGTCGACTGCCCGAACGTCAAGCACCTGATGGAGACCGACGCCGACAGGTTCGTGAACGTCACCTGGGACACGCCGGCCGGGGAGGTGTTCCCCGTCGACTTCGAGGTCGTCGCGGTGGACAGGCCCGGCCTGCTGAAGGACGTGCTCGACGTCATCAGCTCGATGAACAAGAGCGCCTTCCGCGTCCAGGCCGACGTGAACTCGAACATGAGCGCGCGGATCATGTTCCGCATCGACGTCAAGGACCACGCCGAGATCGAGTACGTGAAGGACAACATCGGCCGCATCCCGGACGTGACGCGGGTCTACCGGTCGAAGCCGGGCCTGAAGGCCTGAGGCGTACGCCCCAGGCCCCGGGCCTGGGTCCCTGAGCCCGAGCCGCTGTGCCCGGAGGCAGATAGCAGCGCCAGCCGGAGGTGCCACGGGCGCCTCGCGGCCCGCCTGGTCGGGACCTTCGTCCCAGCGGCCCCGGATGTGCATCTTCTCGCATTGCTCCGGCGCGCTGGCCATGAGCATGGCGTGAGACCGCCGTGATACCTTGCGTCCGACACGCGTTCGTCGGCGCGTCCCACGGGTGCGCGGCGGCGTCGTCGTGCGTGGGCGCCGCGGGCCTTACCGCGGTGCCGGCGCTAGGAGGAGCCCAAGGATGTTCCGTAGACCAGTACTCACCCTCGCCCTCGTGCTCGCCTCGCTGGTCCTGGCGGCCTGCAGCACCGGCACCGAGAACCCCCCGCCCCCGCCGCCCGGTCCGCAGCAGGCGACGGTCGAGGAGGCGGTCGAGAGCGCCAACAACCTCTTCGCCGACCTCACGGCGGTCATGGTCGGGTTCTCGACCAACGACACGCTCCCCGCGCTGATGATAGGCCTGTACGAGTGCGGATCCAGCGACGTCGATCTCTTCCCGGTCTCGTTCCCGGCGGTCGCGTTCTACATGGCCGACTGGGACTCGGAGATCTTCGACTACGTCAACCTCCGTCCCGCCCACGGCACGTTCAGTTACAACCCCTCCGACTACACGTGGGACTACTCCGAGGAGCCCAGCGACGCGCTGGTCTGCGTCTACCCGGAAGGCGGTGAGGAAGGCGGCGTGCCGGTCGAGGTGCGCTTCGCCTTCAGCGACGTGCAGGAGGCCACCGCCTACTCCTTGATGTACCTCCCGACGGTCGCGCCGGGCGACACCATCCAGGTGCCCGGCTCGGTCCGCATCACGGTCAAGAAGGGTGACAAGACGCCCCTCGACTTCACGCTCGAGCAGACGCTGGCCGACACGACCTGCGGCCTGCTCGCCGAGGCGCGCACCCTGAGCGTGACGGGCGGCTTCGGCTCGGGCGCCCAGCAGTTCTCGCTGGCTACGTTCGCCCTCGACCACAGCGTGGACGGCCACCTCTCGGTGACCTTCGAGGGAACCTTCAAGAGCGGCTCCGTCACACTGCCCGCCCAGTTCGCCGGCGAGTTCGACATCGAAGGCTTCACGCGCGACGAGACGACCTGCGAGATCGCCTCGATCGAGAACCTCAGCGGCGGCAGCGTCGAGTTCAGCGTCGGCAGCGGCGTCGCCTCCGTGGGCGCCAGCGCCAGCTTCTCCGTCACCGTCGACGAGATCGAGGGCACCAGCGTCTCCGTCGACGACGTGACCCTCACGTTCGGCGGCAAGACCGTCGAGGTCACCGGGGGCGAGACGCTCGCCGACGTCGTGCTCACCTTCGCCGACGACGTGTCCCTCTCGCTCGAGGAGTTCCTCCAGCTGCTCACGCTCCCCTACTTCGGGATCCCGATCATCTGACGGCCTGAGGGTCGAGCGAACGTTTGACGGCCGCGCCGGGGCCAGCTCCGGCGCGGCCGTTCCGTCCAGGGGTGGTCGAGCCTCTGCGAGCTCGATAGGTCCCTGACCCTCGAGGCGGTCGTGGCGACCGCGGCGCAGCCGGGGCCCCGTAGCGCGCTCGGGCCGGGCGGCGTCATACGATGAGCGGCGTGGACGGGACGGCCGTAGACACCGTGAGCGTGCTCTTCGTGTGCATGGGGAACATCTGCCGCTCGCCCACGGCCGAGGGCGTGTTCAGCCGCATGGTCGAGGAGGCCGGGTTGGCCGAGAGGGTCGTCGTCGACTCGGCCGGCACGCACGACTACCACGTGGGCGAGCCGCCGGACAGGCGCGCCCAGGCCGCCGCCGCGCGCCGCGGCTACGACCTGTCGCCCCTCCGGGCCCGCAAGCTCGGCCGCGACGACTGCCGGCGCTACGACTACGTCCTCGTGATGGACCGCGGCAACCTGAACCGCGCCCGCACGATCTTCGGCGGCGCGTGCCCGCACGTGCGCCTGCTCATGGACTTCGCCCCCGGCCGCCCGGAGCGCGAGGTCCCCGACCCCTACGCCGGCGGCCCCGAGGGCTTCGAGCACGTCCTCGACCTCATCGAGGACGCTTGTCGGGGGTTGTTGGAGGACGTGAGACGGAGGTTAGCGGAGACAGACATCTCTACAGCTTGAGCGCCCACGACAAAATGACGGTTGTGTCCCGAACACTTGACGGCGGTCCGGTGGCGCCACGGTTATCCTTGCGCGTTGAAGCACACCATCTTCGCGGCACTGGTAGCACTCTATGTGGTCGTGATCGCCCAGAACTGGGCGTTCTACACAGCCGCTGTGCTCATCGCTGTTTGGGTCCGTTACAGGGGAAAGCTCGACACGGTCCCGTTCGCGATAGGTGGCTCGCGGAAGCCGGAAGAGGAGGGAGAAGACGCCCCACCGGTTGCCAGCGGCACCTGACGATCACCCCTTAAGGCTGCTTCTTCCGACCTGACCTGGTTCGGGGGTCGCCACCGCGCTGGGCCGGTGGGGCAGAGGCGATGCTAACACGCCCGCCAAGACCGTCTAGGTCGCCTTCCCCCCAGATGGGGGAGTTGTGATTATCCCGTAAGAATCCTGTGAGTCGCCGTTCATATGCTGGTCTCACCGGCCGAAGAGGTCGGAGCAATACCCGGCCGACCCGACGTTATCCATCCCTATCGGGAAGGCCAAACTGAGGAGGACGCACATGCGTCAGAACGCCAAGGGCTTCACCCTGATCGAGCTGCTGATCGTCATCGCGATCATCGGCATCCTCGCCGCGGTTCTCATCCCGAACCTGCTGAACGCCCGCAAGCGAGCGTTCGACACCGCCGCCCAGACCTGCCTCAAGGAGATCGCCGCCAACGAGGAGATGGAGGCTAGCGTCGACCCGTGGAAGTACACGGACGGCACCGTCTACATCCAGACCGCCGAAAACAACAGCACTCTCGCGGACGGCATGCCGAACTCGTGCAAGGGCGTCGACGTCACCTGGAAGGCCGCTGTCACGGACGGCACCACGTACGCCTACGAGGCGTTCCACTACTCCGGCGGCAACGTATACAAGGTCGCGATGGGCGAGGGCGTCGAGTTCGTCAGGGCTAGGTAAGGGCTAGACAGATCGACAAGGCCGCCCCGAGGGGCGGCCTTTTTCATGCGCCCCGCGGGCTTCTCACGCCGCGGGGCGCTGCACTTGGGGGCAGCATGAGGCACGCGCTCTTCACGACAGTCATGGTGCTTTTCGTCCTCATCGGAGGGCAGCAGGTTCACCAGTACGCGGCCGTGCTCATGACCACCGCCTGGGTCCGCCAGATTGCGCCCCGTACCCTCTGTAGATCGTGTTCTTCCTGGCCCCTGAGCTGGTGCTGGTAGCGAAGGAGCCATCGCTCCTCCAAGATGGGAAACGGCTGTAACCCATTGGGATCGGAGTGGACGATGGCTCATCTGGAGGATATGCGACTGCCGGTGGTTGCGCGTGAGGCGCTG
>Ga0180216_1003134_pt1 | contig 13296 bp, 16 predicted proteins | sample eDN3rd37CBELigMG_FD_128879 | JGI IMG/M metagenome (GOLD analysis project Ga0180216, IMG submission 128879) | Enriched Miracle-Growth compost microbial communities from Emeryville, California, USA - eDNA 3rd pass 37_C BE-Lig MG (version 2)... ... | reverse complement strand
TCAACAAACTGAAGCACTTTCGACGCTTGGCCACCCGCTATGACCGCCGAGCCTGCCACTTCCTCGCCTTCCTCTGCCTCGCCGGCTCCATGCTATGGATGCGCTGAATGTCGATTCAGCCTAATCCATTTCGTGGGCTACGCAGCTAAATCGCGCCCGAAGTCTGGCGCATCGGTCTGCGCCCTCGCTTGAGGAAGCGTATAAACCGGCTGGCGCGTTCCTGCCAATGGCGGGGAACGGACCCCGGTTCGAAGTAGCAGCAGCTCTGTGTCGACGAACCGCCGTCAGGCGCAGTCCGCTCGAGAGCCGCACCCGCAAATAGCCGACACTCTGGCCGAGGAAGCAGCACTTGCGCCCCAGGCAACCGCTCACCCTCGTTCGCACCGCCTACGCGAGTTCCAAGCGTGATCGGTTTCCTGCGCGATGGTGGTCACCGTTGTGGACTAACGGCCACTTTTGAAAACTGAATTTCCGGGCTGCTGGTCCCTATCCGCTCCACCAATAGGGCCTGTTCTTGCGAATCGCTTAAAATAAACCCCCCTTAACTCTGCATGCCCCACTTGCGAACAGTAGCGATCTCCAGATTTCGGAATATCAGATTTTCGACGACGAGCCCGATCAGGATTACCGAGAACAACCCAGCGAAGACGGACGGAATGTCGAGCATGTTCTTGCTCTCGTAAATGAACCAGCCAAGGCCCCCCTTACCCGAGCTTGCGCCGAACACGAGCTCGGCTGCAATTAGCGTGCGCCACGCGAACGCCCAGCCAATTTTTAGCCCCGTCAGGATGCTCGGAAAAGCTGCGGGTATCAATATCTTGAAGACGAACCGCGTCCCTGCAAGGCCGTAATTGCGTCCCACCATGCGCAGCGTATTCGACACCGATCGGAAACCCGAGTGTGCGTTGAGAGCGACGGCCCACAGTACGGCATGCACGAGCACGAAAATTATGCTGTTGTCGCCGAGTCCAAACCAGATCAATGCCAGCGGCAGCAAAGCGATGGAGGGCAGCGGGTTGAACATCGAGGTCAGCGTCTCGAGCAGGTCGTTGCCAATCCGCGTCATCATGGCAAGCATAGTAAAAGCCAGCGCCAGCGCGAGACCCAGCGCATACCCTTGCAGCAACAGACGCACCGAGTTGACAGCCTTGTCAGGTAGCTCGCCGGACGCGATCGCGGACACGAATGCTCTGACGGTCTCGAAGAAGGTCGGAACCAGGAGCGGATTATTCAGCTGCCGCGCATAAATCTCCCAGATCGCGGCGATGGCGATCAGCAGCAATGTCTTGCGGAAGCCGCCGTTGTCGTAGAGCCGCTCCCACAAGCTCAAAGGCTCCTCGACGACGCCGAAGTCTTGATTGAGCGGCCCCTCGTGGATGTACTCTGGACGCGGTGGGGGCGGCGCCACGGAAGGGGAGGCGGCATCAATCATGAACGGGCACTCCGGACTCGATCTGATCGGCAAACAACATGCGGTGAATTCGCTCCGACAGCCTGAGCCCGGTGGCTGGATCGATTGCATCGCTGCCATCGCTGTTGAGTTCGGCCTTCACCTGCCCCGGATGCGGTGAAAGTAGCAGGATGCGGCTGCCGATGCGCACAGCCTCGGGTATCGAGTGGGTCACGAAAAGAACAGTAAATCGCGTCTCCTCCCAAAGCTGCATTAGCTCATCTTGCATATGCCGGCGCGTCAGTGCGTCCAGGGCCGCAAACGGTTCGTCCATGAGCAGAACGTCAGGCTCCATGGCAAGCGCGCGTGCAATGGCCACGCGCTGCTTCATGCCGCCAGAGAGCGTGTGAGGATAGCTGTCGGCGAACTTGGTTAGGTTGACCTTAGAGATTACCTCCAGCGCCTTTTCCTCGGCTGACCGCCCTTTTAGCCGGCCCGAGGTTTCCAACGCGAACATCACGTTCTTCTTAACGGTTTTCCATGGTAGGAGCTGATCGAACTCCTGAAACACCATCACGCGGTCCGGACCTGGTCCCCGAATTGGCTGGCCCTTGAGCTTGATCGTGCCTTCGGTCGGCTGCATGAAGCCGCAGATAGCCTTCAATATGGTCGACTTGCCGCAACCCGATGGGCCGAGCACCACGTACCGTTCCGACGGCATCACGTCGAAACTGACGCGATATGTTGCGGTCACCAAGTGCTGCTTGGTCTTGTACTGCAAGGTGACGCCGCTGACCGAAAGCAGCGGCTCACATGTTGAAGCATTGAGCGGGTCCACGCGACAAGTCTCCAGCGAGACGGACGATCGCTCCATCATGGCCGCCATGGCTTGTGAGAGGAAATGTCAAAGACCGTTCCAGTCATCCGCGGGGACGCCGAGTCGAGCACGAGGATGGCGGACACAGTCCGATTCCCCAGAGCCGCATCATTGCTGAGCTTCGGGAAACAGCAGCTCCGATGCGCTTGTCGGTTTATTTTTGAAGTTGCCGGTGCGGGCCATGAATTGGATCATGCCATCGATGGGAGTCACCTTGGTGGTGAACTCGTGCTCGGGATCATTGAGCAACTCCAGCACTTCCTCGATCGGCATCTTATCCTTGGACATTTTAAGATAGGTTTCGGCTGCCAACTGCTTGTCTTTCTTGACTATCTCAGTCGCTTCCTTCAGCGCATCGAGATAGGCCCTGTACAACTTTGGGTTCTCGCTGCGAAACTTGGAAGTTGTGGCCACAATGTTGAAGGAGAATGGTGCCCCGAGAATATCGGTGGATGTCATCAGGCGGCGAATGCCGGGGGTTTTGCCCTGCCGCTGCTGGAATGGGACGGACGAGAAGTTGGCGGTGACGTCCTTATTGCCTGTGATCATCGCTATGGTGGCGTCGGGATGCGCCATCGTGATAGTGAGGTGATCGAGCTTGGTATGGTTGCCGAATCCAAACTCCTTTTCGGCGGCCATCTGCAACAGGATGGCCTGATTGGAGACCTTCACTGCCGGCACGGCAATGCGATGGTTGTCTCCGAAATCCTTTAGGCTCCTCACGTTGTCGTCGCGCACCATGAGTGCCAGTGGCAGCGCGTTGAGTCCCGAAGCCCCTTTGACGTCGATGGAGCCCTTGGTGCGATCCCAGATCGTCATCAGGCCAGGCACACCCAGCGAAACGAAGTCGACATTACCGGAGATCAAGGCGTCATTCATGACATCGGAGGAACGGAATGTGTTCCATTCGACTGTGATGTCACCCAATCCCGCTGCCTTTGCGTGCTTCTCGACGAGCTTATGATCCTCCATAATCATATATTGCACATAGCCGAGCCCGAACTGCTTGGCTGCGCGGAGCTTGGTAGCTTCGGCGGCTGCGGGCTGGCCCTGCGTCAGCGCAAGCAAAGTGGCGGCCCCCATCACCAGCAGACTACGAAACATGGAGATCCTCCCTGAGGTTGCGGATTTGTTATGTTGTCAGGCATCTTCCTTGGCAGAGCCGGTGAAGTCAACAGCGCCCGCCAGCATGCTCGCCGGAGTTTTATTTTCGCGAGTTAAACGACGACCACGCCGTTGGCGACAAGGGGCGTAGCCTACCTGATAGGTATGCCTGCTTGCGGTGCGTTGTCTTCAGTCTGCATTGATATCGGGTTTGGATTAATCTCCTCGACACGAGATCTTTTCTCGTACCCTTGGCGACGCTGACCTCACTTCGAGGTCCATCGCCGCACCTCCGCGTCCGTTGGGCCCTAGACTGCGCCCAACTCGCGTTCTGACACACAATCCTCTGGAGAGTTTCTATCAGCTTGGTAGTCCTGCCTTGCTCAGTGCCTTAGTGTTGCCGCTGGTAAAAACGCGCATGACCGCAGCGTTACTCGTGTCCCCCTTGGGGGATACTCGAAACTCGTCATATTGGCCTGAAGCTCAAAACACCGAGCTCAATTTGCTCTGAACTCGGCCAAACCCCAAGTTCGAGCACTCCATATCAGGCGGACGCCCAACGTCACGGGATAGACAGACTGGACAATGTGTCGGGATGAGAGGTGGGCAGCAAGGCACCGGCATGGGGCTCAGCCTGGTGCGCACACTCGCGGCCCAGTTCTGGGGTGAACTGGAGATCAATAATGCGCGGCCCAGCACACGGTTTGGTTTGTCGTCTCGCTTCCGGTCGAGGCCGCTGCCAACTCGAACAAAACCGAACAGGTCGGCAGAGGGGCCGCATGAAAATATTTGGCCACAGCGAAATCGAAGCCTCTTTTTTTGTCTGTGAAACAAGCCCCAAGCCGCGCCGGCTGCGGGTGCGCATCGGCACGGTTCGCAAAACGCTCCCGAGAAATAGTGCACGGATCCGCAACGCGGCCACCCGCCAACAATTCTTCCGCTCCGGTCAATGCTTGGTACTGCAGGCCACGAGCATCTCTGCTGAATCTGCTCTTGCACTGACAACAAGCTCGTGCCATCATTTCAAACTCTAACATGCCTTTTCAAATGTTGAAAAGTGAAATGGGAGGAGCGGGATGAGGACTCTATTGCTCGCGGCCGCGGGAGCTGCGGTATTGTCGTTTGGCCTATCGGCCGAAGTACGCGCGGCGGATCCCATCAAAATAGGGATGCCGATGATCCTGTCGGGGCCGGGCGCGCTATTTGGTGAGCCGACGCTCAAGGGCGCTCAAATGTTCGTGGACGAGACGAATGCCAAGGGCGGTGTGCTCGGCCGTCAGCTTCAGCTCATCGCCAAGGACAGCAAGGGCAATGCGGACGAGGCCGTTCGCGTCGCCCGCGAGATGATCCTGAAAGACGAGGTGGATTTCCTGGTCGGGACATTCACCGCAGCCGAAGGGCCTGCGGTCTCCCCGATCGCAAAGGAAAACAAAATTGTTTTCATCGCGCCGGTCTCGAAGCCTGAGGCGCTGACTTCACCGGAGAACCTGCATCCATATCTATTCCGGACGGCGTCCACCACGACCATCGAGGGCCGATCGGCAGCCGAGCTCATTGCCAAACTGCCGGTGAAGCGAGTGGCGACGATGAGCCCCGATTATGCCTACGGGCAGGAGGTGACCGCGGCTTTCGTCGCCCACCTCAAGAAAATCAGACCCGATATCGAGATCGTCGACCAGCAGTGGCCGAAACTTGGCGAAACCGATTATACCCCTTTCATTAACGCACAAATGTCGAAACAACCCGAGGCTGTGTTCAGCTCTCTGTGGGGCGGGCATTTCGTGACTTTCCTCAAGCAGGCGAAGCCGCTTCAATATTTCGAGCGGATCAACAATAACTTCGTCGCGGGCGGGGAAGCTGGATCAATCGAATCCGCAAAGGCGATTGGTGACGATTATCCATTGGGCATTTGGGGCAACTCGTACGATGTCTTCCACTGGGAGGACGGGCCGGCGGAACATAAGGATTTCATCGAGCGGCTGAAGAAATACACAGGTCAGGAGCAGCCTTCGTCTTGGCCTATCGTGGGATACATCGCCATGCAAGTGCTGGTCGAAGGAATTCGCAAAGCGAATAGTGTCAACTCGGACGACGTTGCGAAGGCTCTTCTCGGAATTACCGTGGACACGCCGATAGGTAAGCAGACGATCAACCCGAAAACGCACTCCGCCAATCGCGGTCAGTTCTGGGGTAAGATGATTAAGGATCCACGTTATTCCTTCGCGGTCATGGAGAAGCCGATCTACGTCGATCCGACGCCGTTCCTCGATTGATCAATGAGCGATCCAGTCAATCGCGCGGCTGCGCGAGAGGGATCCGCTGTCAAGACGGTGGCGAAAGTGCTCGACCTGCTCGAGCACCTCGCTGCCGCCAAGCGGGCGGTCTCCATATCCGAACTTGCCGTCATGACCGGCTTCAATGTCAGCACGGCGCACCGTCTGATGCAGACTCTGGCCCGACGCAACTATGTCGAACAGGATCCGACGACGCGTGCTTACAGGCTTGGCTCGCGGCTTCTCGAGCTGGGTTCCGCCTATGCCGGTAGCCTTGACCTCATAGGCGCGGCGCGGCCGCTCATCGAGGAACTCAGGGATTTCGCGGGGGAGACTGTTCATCTTGCCATTCTGAGCGATCGTGATGTCGTTGAAATCTGCACGGCTGCAGGTCGACAGGCAGTGACTGTGTCGAGAGGGACAGGGCGCCGAGATCCTGCCCATTGCACGGCGACTGGCAAGGTTCTGCTGGCCTGTTTGCCGCCGGGCGAACTTGAGAAGTTTTTCGCGGCTGGCCCGCTCCGGTCTCTCACTCCGCGTAGCATCACCGATCGCGACGAGCTTGTTTCCGAACTGGAGCGGGTTCGGGAGGCGGGCTTCGCGATCGATGATGAGGAGTTGAGTGCTGATCTCTGTTGCATCGGTGTGCCAGTGCGAAATCGTTCTGGTCGCACAGCTGCTGCACTCAGCTTTGCTATGCCAAAAGCCCGATTCCACTCCCGAAGTGTTTCCGAGTGGGTCAAAATGCTGACAGAGACCTCGGCGCGGATCTCGAGCGCCTTGGCCCTTTCGGGAGAGGCCTGATGTTAGAGCCATCCTTCCTGTTCGGGCAGTTTGTCGGTGGCCTCAGCATCGCGATGTTCCTGTTCCTCATCGCGTCAGGCTTAGCGCTCATCTTCGGCGTTATGCGCGTTCTGAACTTCGCGCATGGTTCGTTCTACATGATCGGCGCCTATCTCGCCTGGCAGATCGTCCACGTGCTCGACGCAGCGACCGGCGCCTTTTGGCTCGCTGTGTTGGGAGCAGCGACAGCAGTTGCGGTTCTCGGTGCCGTGATCGAACGTCTCCTTCTTCGGCCGCTGTACGGACGTGAAGAGTTATACCAGCTCCTATTCACCTACGCGCTGGTTCTGGTTCTCGCTGATGCCGCCAAGATCATCTGGGGCACCCAACAACTGTCCGTAGCGCGTCCAGCGAGCCTCGCAGGCGCCAGTACTATCTTCGGCGCGGTCGTTCCGCACTACAACATCTTCATCATGGCGCTGGGGCCGATCGTTGCCGGCTTGGTTTGGATAGTCCTCCATCGCACCAATCTTGGAAGAATGGTTCGGGCGGCAGCGCTCGATCGGGAGATGCTAGGCGCTTTGGGGGCTGATGTCGGGCGCCTCTACACCGCGATGTTCGCATTCGGGTCGTTCCTGGCCGGGCTCGCCGGGGCGTTGGTGACTCCGATTAAGACTGTGAATCCGGGCATGGATGTGGAGATTATCGTCGAGGCATTCATCGTCACTGTCATTGGCGGCCTCGGTTCGCTCTGGGGAGCTTTCTTCGGCGCCCTGATCTACGGTCAGTTCCTCTCATTTGGCATCCTGATCTTTCCCCGCTTCTCGATATTCGCAGTTTTCGCCCTGATGGCCATCATCCTTGTGATCCGGCCTTGGGGTCTGTTTGGAAAGCCGCTATCGAAATGACAACGCGCCGGCTTCCTCCAGTTCCGTGGATGGCGATCGCATTTGTGGCGGCGCTGTTTATTCCCATTTTCGGCACACGGTTCTATACGTCCGTCGCCACGGACGTGCTCATACTTGGTCTCTTCGCCACGAGCCTCAATTTGTTGCTCGGTACGACCGGGCTCGTCTCGTTTGGTCATGCCGCTTACTTCGCGATAGGCGCTTATGTCTGCGCCATTGCGATGAAAACCCACGAGGTGCCGTTCGCTCTTGCACTTCCGATGGCCGGACTGGCAGCCGCTTCAGCGGCGCTGGTCTTTGGCTTTTTCTGCGTGCGGCTGACCAAAATTTATTTCGCCATGCTCACGCTTGCTTTCGCGCAAATCGTGTGGGCAATCTGTTTCAAGTGGAATTCAGTGACCGGCGGCGAACAAGGCTTTTCGAATGTGCCGTATCCTGAGCTTGGATGGATGGAAGCTCTTCCTGGTCTAGGCAGCATGCGGGTCGGGGAATTGTACTTTTATTTAACGCTCGTCATCGTGGCCGTCTGTCTCTTCGCACTGCATCGGATTACGAATTCCCCGTTTGGGCGAATCTTGACGACTATACGCGAGAATCCCGAGCGCGCGGAGTTCGTTGGCATAGACGTTAGACGATTCGAACTCGCTGCTTTTGTCATCTCTGGGTTCTTTGCTGGTCTGGCCGGAGCCTTGTTCGGAATATTCAACCGCGGCGTTTTTCCCGACTTCGGCTATTGGGCCAAATCCGCTGAAGTCCTGATCATGGTGATATTGGGCGGCATGGGGCAGTTCTTCGGCCCGCTTGTCGGGGCCTTTACAGTGGTCGTACTCAACCAGCAAATCACATCATACACGGAGTATTGGCCGCTCGTCCTGGGCCTGTTGCTTATCGTCCTGCTCTATGCCTTTCCGGCCGGCATCGTCGGCACTGCCGTCGACATCCTCAAAGCGATGAGGCGCAGTCGCGATGCTTGAGATATCCGGTCTTTGCAAATCCTTCGATGGGTTCGTCGCAACCTCGAATGTTAGTCTTTCGGTCGCGCGCGGCGAGATTGCTGCCGTCATCGGCCCGAATGGCGCTGGCAAATCGACCCTGTTCAATCTGATTACCGGCCATCTCCGTCCGGATGTCGGGCGGGTTTATTTCGAGGGTCGCGACATCACGGGCGCTCCACCACATTTCATCTGCCGCCTCGGGATGGGGCGTTCCTTCCAGCGCGCCAACATTTTCCCGAAACTCACCGTCTTCGAAAACGTGCAGGCGGCCCTGATTGCGCATCACCGCGCTGCGACAAATCTCTGGTCCAGTTCTCGCGATATCTTCCGCGAAGAAACGAACCAGTTGCTAGCGTCTCTCGGACTTCTGCAGCAGGCTGAGGTAACCAGCGGGACACTCTCCTACGGCAATCAGAAACAGCTTGAGCTCGGCATCGCGCTCGCGGCCTCGCCGAAGATCCTGCTGCTCGACGAGCCGACCGCCGGCATGTCCGCCATCGAGACAGCGGAATCGATCCGGCTGCTCCAGCGCATTGCCAACGAGCGTGAACTGACTCTCCTCTTCACCGAGCACGACATGGAAGTGGTCTTCGCCATCGCCCACAAGATTGCAGTTTTGCACCAGGGCAGGATCATTGCTGTCGGTCGACCGGACGAGGTGCGGGCAAATCCTGAGGTGCGGCGGGTCTATCTCGGGGAGCAGTACACGTGACGGCCCACCTCCTCGAAGTTCGCGAAATTCACACCTCGTACGGGCGCTCACGCGCGTTGTTCGGCGTTTCGCTGACGGTGCCGAACGGCGCCTGCGTGTGCCTCCTCGGCCGCAACGGCGTCGGCAAGACGACGACGATGCGCTCGATCATGGGCCTGACGCCCGCTTCGAGTGGGCAGGTCATCTGGAAGGGTGAAGATATCACGCGGTGGCGCCCGTTCAAGATCGCGCGTGCTGGCATTGGCTTCGTACCCGAGGATCGACGCGTCTTCGCCGACCTCACCGTGCGTGAGAACCTCGAGGTCGGTGGTCGAGCGGCAGCGCGGCCCGGTCCTTGGTCAATTGACAGGGTCTTTGACCTGTTTCCAAAATTGCGGGAGCTTTCTGGGCGACGCAGCGGCTACCTTTCCGGAGGCGAGCAGCAGATGCTGACGATCGGGCGGACGCTGATGGGCAATCCCGAATTGCTGCTGCTCGACGAACCATCGGAAGGGTTGGCGCCGCTCGTGGTGGAAAACTTGCTCGAGCAGGTCGGCAAGCTGAAGGCGCAGGGCCTGACCATTCTCCTCGCTGAGCAGGGGCTGCATTTCTCTCTTGCGCTCGCCGACCACGTTTACGTGCTTCAAAAAGGGACCGTGGTTTATTCCGGCCCTTCATCGGCGCTGCGCGATGACCCGAAATTGCGCGATGATCTTCTCGGCCTCTCTTCGCCGGGAGACTGAGTTTTCCGCTTTACGCGTCAAAAAGGAGGACAGACATGCCGTTCGTCAGCGTCAGGATCCTGAAAGGTCATTCGCAAGAAAGAAAGGACGAGATTTCGCGCCGCGTCACCGATGCGATTACCGAGGTCGCGGAGCTTCCCAAGGAGGCCGTTTGGGTCGTGTTCGAGGAGGTGGATGCCGAAGACTGGTACGTCGGCGCCACGCGCGTGAGCGAGCTCAAGAAGGCGGCGGAGGCGAACAAGCGATGAGCGTCGAAATCCGTCATCCCAACTTCCAGACCGTGGTTGGCTCGTCGGTCGAGTTTGAAACTCTGGGAACGGGCTTCCTTTTCACGGAAGGACCGCTCTGGCATCCCCACGATCGCTACCTGCTTTTCAGTGACATGCCGGGCGACATCATTCGGCGCTGGTCGGCCCGCGACGGCATTCAGACTTTTCGATCACCCAGCAACAAGTCGAACGGCCTCACCTGGGATCGACAAGGACGGTTGCTGGCGTGCGAACACGCCACGAGCCGGGTGACACGTACTGAGCCGGATGGACAGCTGACCGTGGTTGCCTCGCACTATCAGGGTCAGGAGTTGAACAGCCCTAACGACATTGTGGTCGCGAGTAATGGTGACATCTATTTCTCGGACCCGACCTATGGCCGGATGGACTATTACGGGGTCAAGCGCGACGTCGTGCTCGGCTTTCGCGGCGTTTATCGGGTGCCTGCTGAAGGCGGAGCGCCGCAATTGCTCGCGGACGATTTTGCTCAGCCGAACGGGCTTTGTTTCTCGCTCGATGAGCGTCGCCTCTTCGTAAATGACACGGAGCGGATGCATATCCGCGTGTTCGAGCGCAGCGGAGACGGCTCCTTCAGCGATGCGGGCGTTTGGGCTGAAACGAAGGCCGAAGGGGACGGCGCTCCGGACGGCATGAAAATCGACAGCGAAGGGAATCTCTATTGCTGCGGTCCTGGTGGGATACATGTGTTCGGACCATCGGGCGATTGCCTTGGGGTAATCCGAACGCCAGAGGTCGCGGCCAACTTCACCTGGGGAGACGATGATTTGCGCAGTATCTTCATCACCGCGTCAACATCGCTCTATCGTATCAGGGTAAAGACCCCGGGTCGCTCGGCATTTCCAAAATAGGCCAAGTGAGCAGGTTGGAGGGTAACGGCCCCTTGGGGAACTCGCCCAACCTGCTTGATGTCGTGGGGCTGGACTGAGGATCTACCTGGACCTGTTCGAAGTCGCGTGCCCTGCAAGGATCGCGATCGTTGTCGGCCGACTCACCTTGTTCAGTTTCACAACGCCTCGGGCGTGAGGGCCTTTAATCGTCAGGGCAACACGGACACCCTTTTATTGCTTCACGGCACCAGTGCGGCGCACACGATCGGAAAAGCAATGTCCTCCGTCTGTGTGAGGCCTGCACCAGAATATCGGCTTTAGGGCCGAGCAGATGACGCGCAGTCGCCAATCACCAAATGAGCTCCGGTTAACCGAGATCACCGCTCGCATCAGTACACTTCGCCTGCGGCAACCCCTGCCCGCAAGAGCAAGGTGGAGCTTGCCAAGCTATCGAGAAGCTAGAGATGCCAACGGCAACTTGAATTCCCTGGTGTCACCGTGACTCGTGCAACCAAACTTGGCGACGCACTGAAGCGCCGTCGCCTGGAGCGAAACCTGACTCTCGAGCAGCTCTCCGCCAGAAGCGGAGTCAGCCGCGCCGCCATCTCAAAAATCGAGCGGGGCGATAGTGGTGCCTCGACGCCCGTGCTCGGAAAGCTGGCGGAAGCACTGGACCTCAGCATTTCCCAGCTTTTAGGAGGCCCACGTAGTGAGCCGGTGCTTCATATTCCGCGCGACAAGCAGCCTGTATTCGTCGAGGAGGCAACGGGGTTTGAGCGCCGGTCTTTGTCGCCGATGTATCTCGGGCGCGGCATCGATTTTGTCCTGAACCGCCTACCGCCGAAAGCCAAAACTGGGCCGTTCCCTTCGCATCGCGAGGGCGTCGAGGAGCATCTTTACGTCACGAAGGGACGTCTCAAGGTTACTCTCGCCGATGACGAGTATGTTCTGGAAGCCGGTGACTTCCTGTTCTATCGCGGGGATCTCAACCACACCTTCGAGAACCTCGCGAATACCGTCTGTGAATACTTCATCGTCATCGACAGCACGCGATTGCGCTAGGACAAGGCGCGAGACCGGCAAACACTCCGCTTGACTCACCGTCGGAAACTCTCGATACATAGAATAAATTTCGCCGGGCACGGTGATCCTGCCAGTGCTGAACGGGCTGGCTCACCTCGACCAGCTGTCGAGCCGCTTTCCGGAAAATCCGGTCTGGGGCGGGCTCGCCCATCTCGGCGTGACCATGGATGACAATGGCACCATTCGTCACCTGAATGATCTGAGCATCATCCAGTTCGGCCCCCGTGCTGGCGCCGCAGATAAGCGTGCCGCCCCAGACCGGAAAGCGCTCGTTGATGGTCTAAACCTCCTTGCCCTGCAAGATGTCCCAGGCCGATAGCTCGCCCATATGGCCTCCGGAGCCTGGGTTTTGACGGGGACACCCGGCAGTTTCGATACCTCGCCGGTAGTGCGATCTAGGACATAAACAAGACCATTTCGATCGGGGTGGACAAGGACCTTGCGCGGCTGGCCGTGCCATTCGTTGTCGATCAGAATGTTTTCTTATGCCGTCCCAATCGAACAAGTCGTGCCATTGATAGTCCCACTTCGTTTCGCCGGTCAGGATCGCGCGCGAAAACGCCGTTGGTCCCATCTATTGTCGCCCGGACGCTGGTTCGCATTCCAGGGACCGGGATTGCCCGCACCGTAATAGATCTGATTGAGCTCTGGGTCGTACGAAACGAAGCCCCAAACACCGCAGCCGCCTTGCTTCCAGGCATCCGGCGGTCACGGGGTGACACTGAGATCGGTTCCCTTTGTCGGATGGGTAATGTGGTTTGAACGAAGTGCCGATCAGGACGTCCTTGTCCGGCCCGATGCTGTATGCCGTGCATACGCTGTCACCAGTGCCGTCATCGAGCGCCTCGATAAATCCGCAGAAACCATACTCGCCACCCGAAATCCCGACAATCACCTTGTTCTTCACGACGAGGGGAGCCATTGTGATGGTCTCTCTTTCTTCCAGACTTCATTTCCGATTTCGGCGTCTACAGCGACGACTTGGGTATTGAGCGTTGTGAAGAAAACCCTCCTGTTGGCGTAAGTCGGCCCGCGATTGACGACGTCGCAGCAGGCAACACCCCCTGAGCGGCAGCTTCGGGCCGAGCATTGTACTGCCACTTTGAGAGGCGCTCCGGGTTTGGTGAGATCGAGTGCGTAGAGGATGTTGGGATAGGGTGACACCACGTACATCGTACTGCCGACTACGCGGCGCCGTTTCCTGCCCACTGAACCGCTCCGGGTTTGTCGGAGGCTCCAGATCTTGAGAGATTGGAGCCATGGAGAATCACAAGACGTCCCGTAAGTTTTCGCCTGAGGTGCGTGAGCGCGCCGTACGGATGGTGTTTGAGC
>Ga0180216_1003129_pt1 | contig 13301 bp, 11 predicted proteins | sample eDN3rd37CBELigMG_FD_128879 | JGI IMG/M metagenome (GOLD analysis project Ga0180216, IMG submission 128879) | Enriched Miracle-Growth compost microbial communities from Emeryville, California, USA - eDNA 3rd pass 37_C BE-Lig MG (version 2)... ... | reverse complement strand
GTCGAACGCCCAGTTCCAGGCCGCCGTCGCCGCCTACAACAACACCCCGCGGAAATGCCTTGACTGGAAGACCCCAGCCGAGACCTTCTCACGGGTGTTGCACTTCGAGTGTGAATCCACCTCACCGCCTTCGCGGGGACGACAGATCCGTGCGACTTCTTACGCCGCGGGGACGTGAAGGTCCGGGAACACGGCTTCGATCTTGCTGCGCAGGGTCTGGGCGTTGAACGGCTTGACGATGTAATTCGACACGCCGGCCCGCTTGGCGGCGATCACGTTCTCGGTCTTGGATTCGGCGGTCACCATGATGAACGGCGTCGCGGCCAGGGCCGGGTCGGCGCGCACTTCCTGGAGCAGCGCGTAGCCGGTCATCGGCTCCATGTTCCAATCGGAAATCACGAGGCCGTATTTGCGGGCCCGCATCTTTTCGAGCGCGGATACGCCGTCGCTGGCGTCGTCGACGTCCTCAAAACCCAGCTGGCGCAGGAGGTTGCGAATAATTCGCACCATGGTGTTGTAGTCGTCCACCACCAGTACTGGCATCGACAAATCAACAGCCATGGCAACCGCCCGCGCGGGGGTCCTCTCAAATCGATGCCGAACGGTAACAACGCCCCCTGAACACTCCGTTAATTTGAAAGTTTGTTAACCACAGGCTAACCGTCTCTCCCATGACCGGGCCGCTTGACCAAACGGTGGGGAAGGCCTTGAACACGCGCCGAAAGATGTTTGAGTTCTGATGACGCAGACCCCACCTCCCGCAAATGGCTTCCATGTCGCCTATGGCGGCGCCGAAGGCGTCGACGCCGGGCCGCTGGCCGGCGCGGTCGTCGCGATCGGCAATTTCGACGGCGTGCACCGCGGCCACCGCGCGGTGATCGGCGCGGCGCTGGCGCGCGCCCGCGCGATGGGGCGCAAGGCCGCGGCGCTCACCTTCACGCCGCATCCGCGGCAGTTCTTCCGTCCGGACCTCGGGCTGTTTCTCTTGTCGAGCGAGCGCGACAAGCTGCGGCTCTTGTCAACAACCGGGCTCGACGGTGCGGTGATCATGCGGTTCGACGCGGCGCTTGCCGCGACGTCCGCGCAGGACTTCATCGAACGCATTCTGGTGAAGAGCCTGGGCATCGGCGGCGCGGCGATCGGCTTCGACTTTCACTTCGGCCACCGGCGCGCCGGCTCGCCGGCCTATCTCGCCGGGCAGGGCGCGGCGCTCGGCTTCGATGTGGACATCGTGCCGCCGCTCGAGGACGAGGGACGGCCGGTGTCCTCGGGCTCGGTGCGCGCGGCGCTGAGCGAGGGCAAGGTCGTCGAAGCGACCGAGCTTCTCGGCGCGCCCTGGTTCGTCTCGGGCGAGGTGATCCACGGCGACAAACGCGGCCGCGACCTCGGTTTCCCGACCGCCAATATCCGTCTCGATCCGGCCTGCGCGCTCAAGCACGGCATCTACGCCGTGCGCGTGGACGTTGGCGGCACGCGCTACGACGGCGTCGCCAGCTTCGGCCGCCGTCCCATGTTCGACAACGGCGCGCCGCTGCTCGAAGTCTTCCTGTTCGACTTCTCCGGCGACCTCTACGGCAAGAAGGTCGACGTCGCCTTCATCGGCTGGATCAGGTCCGAGCAGAAGTTCGAATCCGTCGAGCTGCTGATGCGCCAGATGGACGACGACGCGGTCCGCGCCAAGGACGCGCTGGCGCGGTCGGCCGGTGCGTTCCCGGTGCTGGGCCAACTGTCAGGGGAATAGCCGTCGGTCGAACGGCGCCTCGATCACTTCGGCGATCGTCACATCGGACGCATCCGAATGCTCCGGATTGAGCAGCCAATTGACGGCATGCGGTGTGATGGCGGAGGGGACGCGCAGCAAGGGCGTACGCCGGCCCTGCAGCCAAGCATCGCCAATGGGCCGGGTGGCATTATCGTTATTTCGCCAATTGGAAGGAAGGTCATCCGCCTTGACGGTCTCGGCCGCCACGTGGTCGGGGGCTTCGATGGCGAGAAGCTGGTAGGTGTTAGGGATGTCGCCGGGATCGATTTCCAGATGAACCAGCCGTTCCAATAAGGCCGATGCCGGATGATCGGCCAGGTAGACGATCTTCCTGCCACGCGAATGCCAGCGGGCGGAACTGATCAATCCGCCGGCTCCGGACAGATCGGCATAGTTCGATATGCGCCAGAGACGCATAAGCGGGGCTCACGCCGCCATGCCATGGTCGATACGATAAAGCATCTCTTCCACGACGCGCGCGCCGCTTTCGCTCGCGAGATAGGCGAGAGGCGTCTCGCCGGCGAGCTGACGCTTCGGTTTGCGAAGCCAGCGGTGAGCCTTCTCATGATCGCCGAAGACGCGATCGGCCAGCGCCGCGATGCGGTCGAGGCGAACGGCCTTGTCGGTTTCTTCGACCGTGAGTAGATCGTCCTCCGCACGCCGCCGCGCGAGCGTGCGCTTTGGTATGACGAGTTCGAAAATCTCGTCTTCCGAATAACCGTGTCGCTGCAGCTCATCGAGAAATGACGGTTGCAGGCGCGGCGCAGGCACGAGCGGCGCTTCCGCGGCCGGCTCAGACGCGGGCAGGGCTCGAATGCCAAGCGAGGCGGCTTTCGCCAGCGGGACCCGCAGGGTCACCTTGTCGGCTGGAAAGCTGATGGCCAGCACCTCGACAGGCTGGCCATTAATCTCGACCTGCTCCAGAGCGGTGATCTCTCCTTCGCCATGGGCCGAATGAAGCACATGCTGGCCGACGGTGAATGTCCGCGCGCCGGTCGGACTGGCGCCGCCCGCGGGCATGACCGACGTTTTCGCCGGCGCCTCGTCGCGATGCCCTGGGGTGCGTTCGGCGCGTCTTGCCACCATGGGCCTCCCGCTGTGCCAAATGCCAATATTTTATAACAATATGGCATCAGACCCGGTTTGTCCAGGATGACCCCGAACGGGTGAGGCGCCTTCTTGCTGGCATCGGCACTGCGGATCAGGCAGCGCCTCCGTCTTCGGTCTGATATTGGCCGGCGCTTGGCCGCTTTCGTTTGTTCGCTACTTTTCCCTCCGGAATCAGCCTGCTACAAGCCCGTCCATGTCGAAAACCGAGCGCGATTATTCCGAAACCCTGTTCCTGCCGCAGACGGATTTTCCGATGCGCGCGGGCCTGCCGCAAAAAGAGCCCGAACTCCTCAAGCGCTGGCAGGACACCCGCCTCTACAAGCAGCTTCGCGAGCGCGCGAAGGGGCGTGAGAAGTTCGTCCTGCACGACGGCCCCCCTTACGCCAACGGCAACATTCACATCGGGCACGCGCTCAACAAGGTCCTCAAGGACGTCGTGACGCGCAGCCAGCAGATGCTGGGCTACGACTCCAACTACGTGCCCGGCTGGGACTGCCACGGCCTGCCGATCGAGTGGAAGATCGAGGAAGAGAACTACCGCTCCAAGAACAAGGCCAAGCCGAACTTCGCCGATCCGGCGGCGATGGTCGCGTTCCGCCAGGAATGCCGCGCCTATGCCGAGAAGTGGCTCAACGTGCAGCGCGACGAGTTCAAGCGTCTCGGCGTCGAGGGCGACTGGAAGCATCCCTATACGACGATGAGCTTCCCGGCCGAGGCGCAGATCGCGCGCGAGCTGATGAAGTTCGCGGCCAACGGCACGCTCTATCGCGGCTCGAAGCCGGTGATGTGGTCGGTGGTCGAGAAGACCGCGCTCGCCGAGGCCGAGGTCGAGTACGAGGATTACACCTCGGACACGGTGTGGGTGAAGTTTCCGGTCAAGGATGCCGACGTCCTCGCCCTCAATGCCGGCAGCCAGACGGATCGGCTGACGCTCACCGAAAACCTCTCGCAGGCCTCGGTGGTCATCTGGACCACGACGCCGTGGACGCTGCCGGGCAACCGCGCGGTCTCGTTCTCGCCGAAGATCGCTTACGGCCTCTACAAGGTCACCGACGCGGCGCCCGACAACTGGGCCAAGTTCGGCGATCTCTTCATCCTGTCCGAAAATCTCGCTGGCGAAGTGTTCAAGCAGGCGCGCGTCGCCGCTTACGACAAGATCGCCGACGTCCCGGCCGAGGTGTTGGCTGCCGTCACGCTGAAGCATCCCTTCGCGGCCAAGGGCTACGACTTCGTCGTGCCGCTGCTTGCAGGCGACCACGTCACCGACGACACCGGCACCGGCTTCGTGCACACCGCGCCCGGCCACGGCCGCGAGGACTTCGACATCTGGACCGCCAACCGCGCCGCTCTCGAGGCGCGCGGCATCAATCCGTCGATCCCTTACACCGTCGATGAGAACGGCGCGCTCACCGAAGCCGCGCCGGGCTTCACCGGCAAGCGCGTCATCAACGACAAGGGCGAGAAGGGCGACGCCAACGAAGCGGTGATCAAGGCGCTGGCCGAGGCCGGCATGATCATCGCGCGCGGCCGCCTCAAGCATCAGTATCCGCATTCGTGGCGGTCGAAGAAGCCGGTCATCTTCCGCAACACGCCGCAGTGGTTCATCGCCATGGACAAGGGCATCGACAAGCCCGGCGATACCTTGCGCGAGCGTGCGCTGAAAGCGATCAAGGCGACGCGCTGGGTGCCCGCCGCCGGCGAGAACCGCATCAACGGCATGATCGAGAGCCGCCCCGACTGGGTGATCTCGCGTCAGCGCGCCTGGGGCGTGCCGATCGCGGTGTTCATCAAGGAACTGCCGGACGGCTCGGTCGAAATCCTCAACGATCCCGAAGTGAACGTGCGCATCGTCGAGGCGTTCGAACAGGAAGGCGCCGACGCCTGGTACAAGGAAGGCGCGCGCGAGCGCTTCCTCGGCAAGCTCGCCAACGACGCCTGGAAGAAGGTCGACGACATTCTCGACGTCTGGTTCGACTCGGGCTCGACCCATGCCTTCGTGCTCGAGGACCCCGAGCATTTCCCCTCGCTCGCCGGCATCAAGCGCAAGGTCGACGGCGGCCAGGACACGGTCATGTACCTCGAGGGGTCGGACCAGCATCGCGGCTGGTTCCATTCCTCGCTGCTCGAGAGCTGCGGCACGCGCGGCCGTGCGCCGTTCGACGTCGTGCTCACGCACGGCTTCGTGCTCGACGAGAACGGGCGCAAGATGTCGAAGTCGCTCGGCAACGTCACGGCGCCGCAGGACGTCATCAAGAATTCGGGCGCCGACATCCTGCGCATGTGGGTCTGCGCGTCGGATTACGCCGACGACCTGCGCATCGGCCCCGAGATCCTCAAGACCACGGTCGAGACCTATCGCAAGCTGCGCAACACCATCCGCTGGATGCTGGGTTCGCTGGCGCACTTCAAGGACGAAGACCGCGTCAAGGTCGAGCAGATGCCGGAGCTCGAGCGCTTGATGCTCCATCGTCTGGTCGAGCTCGACGAGCTCGTGCGCAAGGCCTATGCCGACTTCGACTACAAGCGCATCTTCGCGGCGCTGTCCGCGTTCATGACGGCGGATCTGTCGGCCTTCTATTTCGACATCCGCAAGGACACCCTGTACTGCGACCCGCTGTCGTCGCTGAAGCGCAAGGCGAGCCTGACCGTCATCGACTATCTGTTCCGCTGCACGGTGACCTGGCTCGCGCCGATGCTGTGCTTCACCGCCGAAGAAGCCTGGCTGTCGCGCTACGGCGCGGACGCGAAGTCGGTCCATCTGGAGGACTTCCCCAAGGTGCTGCCGGGCTGGCGCGACGACAAGCTCGCCGAGAAGTGGCGCAAGGTGCGCACCGTGCGCCGCGTCATCACCGGCGCGCTGGAGATCGAGCGCGCGCAGAAGCGCATCGGCTCCTCGCTCGAGGCGCATCCGATCGTGCACGTGTCGAACGCCGAGCTTTACGAAGCGGTGGTCGATGTCGACATGGCGGAGGTGTGCATCACCTCGGCGCTGACGCTCGTCAGCGACGAAGGGCCGGAAGGCGCCTTCCGCCTGCCGGACGTGCCGGGCGTCGCGATCGTGCCCAACCTTGCCGAAGGCACCAAATGCGCGCGCTCGTGGAAGATCCTCACCACCATCGGCGCCGACCCGCAGTATCCGGACGTTTCGCCGCGCGACGCCCAGGCGCTGCGCGAATGGGACGCCCTGCGCAAGGCGGCGGAGTAGGGTAAGACGAATAATTGTGGTGTGACGCGCCTGTGTTGTCGTCGCCGGGCTTGGCCCGGCGACCTCGCTTTAGGAAGGCACGTCCACGTCAATCGGGATGGCCGGGACAAGCCCGGCCATGACAGCGGACAGGTAGGTCACGGTGTCGACTTTGCAGCGCTACCTCTCCGGTCCCATGACCCGCTTCGGCCTTACCATTGCGGTGATCGCCTGCGTGCTCGACCAGGCGAGCAAGCTCTATCTGATGTTCGTCTACGACCTGGCCTCGCGCAGTCCGATCAGGCTCGGTCCCTTCTTCGACTTCGTCTTCGTGCGCAACGCCGGCATCAGCTACGGCCTGTTCCAGACCGAGACCGCGGCCGGCCAATGGGTGCTCCTCGGCCTCAAGATCGCGGCGGTCGCCGCGCTGTGGGTCTGGCTCGCCAGGGTCACCGACCGGCTCACGGCGGCCTCGCTCGGGCTCATCATCGGCGGGGCGATCGGCAACGCCATCGACCGCTTCGCCTATGGCTGGGTCTTCGATTTCGTCTTTTTTCACATTTGGACGGCCAACTGGCGGTTCAACTGGTACGTTTTTAACCTCGCGGATGTCGCCATCGTTGCCGGGGTGATCGGCCTGCTGTATGAATCCCTGCGAGGGGACCGCGCCGCAAAAGCGCCCTGATCCGCCGCGATAGTCCGTGGTAGCCCGTCGAAATCCTCAAGGATTTCAGATTGTTCTAGGCCTGGACCGGAATGAACCCGATGCGCCCGACACGCTTGCTGACGAAAGCGACCGCGACCGCCGCCTGCGCCCTGGCGCTGGCCGTGGCTCTGACCGCGGCTCCAGCCCGCGCCGCGGACGATAACGAGCCCTCGATCGACCAGAAGCTCCTCCGGGGCCTGATGGAAGGTCTCGGCCTCAAGCGCGACGGCGAAGCCATCAATTATCAGGAGCGCGCGCCGCTGGTGATCCCGCCGGGCCGCGATCTGCCGCCGCCGGAGCGGGCCGACGCCGTCACCGCCAATCCGGCCTGGCCGAAGGATCCCGACGTCGAGCGCCGCAAGGAAGCGGCCCGCTTCGAACGCAACCGCAATGTCAGCGACGAGCGCGAAAAGGAGCAAAATCCGCTCCGCGCCGATCAGCTGACCCCGGGCCGCTCCGCGGCCGGCCGCACCCGTTCGGCTAACGGCGACGGCTACAACAGCTACCGCTCGGCGCAGGGCGATTTCCAGAGCCAGGTCCTGCCGAGCGAGCTCGGTTACAAGGGCGGCATCTGGAACAGCATGTTCGGCCGCGACAAGGACAACGAGCAGGTCCGCTTCACCGGCGAGCCGACGCGCAATTCGCTGACCGAGCCGCCGCCGGGCTACCAGACGCCGTCGCCGGATCAGCCCTATGGCGCCGGCAAGGCCGCCGGTCCGAAGGCGACCGACTACTACGCAACCCACGCCGAGCCGACGCGCTGATCGCCCGGCTTGTCTTCGTGGGTCATGCTGACGGCCGCTCGCCGATTGCGCGGCGAATGGCCGGGGTGCGGGGCGCGCATCGCAAGTGCCGTAAAGGGCCCAACAGTGCCATTCAATCTTAAGTCTGCCGCGCGGGTGTTGTCGCTCTTCGGCTTCGCCGCGCTCGCCACGTCGGTGTCCGCCGCGGAAAACAGCGGCCCCAAGATCGCCGATTACACCTTGCCGAACGGACTCGAGCTGGTCGTCATTCCCGATCATCGCGCGCCGGTCGTCACGCATATGATCTGGTACAAGGTCGGCGCCGCCGACGAGACGGCCGGTAAATCCGGCCTCGCGCACTTCCTCGAACATCTGATGTTCAAGGGCACGGCGAAGAATCCGGCCGGCAAGTTCTCGCAGGTCGTCGCCAGCATCGGCGGCCAGGAGAACGCCTTCACGTCCAACGACTACACCGGCTATTTCCAGCGCGTGCCGAGCGATCAGCTCAAGACCGTGATGGAATTCGAGGCCGACCGCATGACCGGCCTGCAGCTCACCGACGCGGTGGTGCTGCCCGAGCGCGACGTCATTCTCGAAGAGCGCAACCAGCGCATGGAGAACAATCCGCGCGCGCGTCTTTCCGAGCAGATCGAAGCGGCGCTGTTCCTCAACCATCCTTACGGCCGTCCGGTGATCGGCTGGCGCCACGAGATGGAAGGGCTGACTCGCGACGACGCCATCGGCTTCTATCGGCGCTTCTATGGGCCGAACAACGCCGTGGTCGTGATCGCCGGCGACGTCGATCCGGAGCAGGCCAAGAAGCTCGCCGAAGAGACCTACGGCAAGATCGAGCCGCGCAGCACGATTCCGGCGCGCGAGCGGCCGCAGGAGCCGCCGCCCGCCGCGGCGCGCTCGCTCACGCTCGCCGATCCGCGCGTCGAGATGCCGATGTTGCAGCGCGACTATCTGGTGCCGTCTTTCCGCACCGCGCAGCCGGGCGAGTCGCCGGCGCTCGAAGTGCTGGCGAGCATCCTCGGCGGCGGCTCCAATAGCCGGCTCTATCGTTCGCTGGTGGTCGACAAGTCCGTCGCCGTGTCGGCGGGCGCCTGGTACGATTCATCGTCCTTCGACATGTCCAAATTCGCCGTCTACGGCGCGCCGCGCGAGGGCGTGACGCTGCCGCAGCTCGAAGCCGGCATCGACGCGGTGATCGCCGACGTCATCGACAAGGGCGTGACCGCCGAAGAACTCGATCGCGTGAAGACGCGGCTGATCGCCGACGCGGTCTACGCGCAGGACAATCAGGCCTCGATGGCCCGATGGTACGGCAGCGCGCTGACCACCGGCGGCACGGTCAAGGACATCCAGCGCTGGCCTGAGCGCATCCGTGCCGTCACCGCGCAAGAAGTGCAGGACGCGGCGCGCAAATGGCTCGACAAGCGCCGCTCGGTCACCGGCTACCTGATCAAAGACACCAGCCCGCAGGCGGAGCGCCGCTCATGATCCGTTTCATCGCTCCGCTCGCCCTCGCACTGGTCGGCTTTGTCGCCGGCGCTCCCGCCGCTTCGGCGATGAAGATCGAGAAGATCGTCAGCCCGTCGGGCATCGAAGCCTGGCTGGTGCGCGAACAGGCGACGCCGCTCGTCGCGCTCAATTACGCCTTCCATGGCGGCTCGAGCCAGGACGCGCCGGAGAAGTCCGGCACGGCCAATCTCGTCGCGGACATGCTCGACGAAGGCGCCGGCGATCTCGACAGCAAGGCCTTTCACGAACGTCTCGAGCAGCGCGCCATCGAGATGAGCTTCCGCGTCGGCCGCGATTACTTCTTCGGCTCGTTGCGCACGCTCAACGAACACCGCGACGAAGCCTTCGACCTGCTGCGGCTGGCGTTGACCAAGCCGCGCTTCGATGCCGACGCGCTCGAGCGCGTGCGCGGCCAGGAGCTTGCCGGGCTGCGCCGCGAGACCACGAACCCGAACGAGCTTGCGAGCCGGGCGTGGTGGAGCGCGGCCTTTCCCGATCATCCTTATGGCCGGGAGACCAAGGGCTCGCTCGAGACGGTGCCGCGCATCACGGCCGACGATCTGCGCGATTACGTGCGGCGTGCCTTCGCGCGCAACGAACTGACGATTTCGATCGTCGGCGACGTGGACGCCAAGGAGGCCGGCGAGCTGATCGACCGCGCCTTCGCGGGCCTGCCGGCCAAGAACGATCTCAAGCCGGTGCCGGAGGCGACGCCGCGCGGGCTCGGCCGCCGCATCGTCATCAATCTCGACGTACCGCAGGCGGTCGTCACGTTCGGCGGCACGGGCATCGAGCGCAACGATCCCGATTTCATGGCCGCCTATATCGTCAACCACATCCTCGGCGGCGGCACCTTCTCCTCGCGGCTGTATCGCGAGGTGCGTGAGAAGCGCGGCCTGGCTTACGGCGTGTCGGACAACCTTGTGTGGTTCAAGCGCGCCGCGGTCGTGCTCGGCGGTACGGCGACGCGCGCCGACCGTACGGCGGACGCGCTGCAGATCATCGAGCAAGAGACCAAGCGCATGGCCGAAGAAGGCCCGACGCCGGAGGAATTGGCGGCGGCGAAGTCCTTCCTGAAGGGCTCCTACGCGCTGTCGCTCGACACGTCCGGCAAGATCGCCGCGCAGCTCACGCAGATTCAGTTGGACAAGCTCGGCATGGATTACATCGACCGTCGCGGCGCCATGATCGACGCCGTCACGATCGAGGATGCCAAGCGCGTGGCCAAGCGTCTCTACGGCGGCGGCATGCTGGTGACGGTGGCCGGCCGGCCGAAAGGCCTCACGTCGACGGGAACCCCCGAGTAGGGTGAGCGTTGAATGGGCGTTGCCTATCGGGTGTAATGGCCGGCCTTGTGCCGGCCATCGCGCGTCGGTAGGCACAGCACTGCCTTCCTTGTCGGGATGGCCGGGACAGCCGGCCATGACAATCCCAAAAGCGGTTCGTCATGACAATCAACCAATCCATCGACAGTGCGCTCGCGAAGAACGTGGGCGCGCAGGGCATCGACGACGGTGCGTTCGCGGCGGCTTTGGCGCGCACTGAAGGCGCGCTCGACCGTCTGCGTCAGCATTACAGCGAGGGCACGCTGCCGCTGCTGCGCCTGCCCGAGAAAAAGGACGATCTCGACGAGATTACCAACGCGGCGCGCAAGCTGGCCGACGGCGCGAGCGACATCGTGATCCTCGGCACCGGCGGTTCTTCGCTGGGCGGCCAGACGCTCGCGCAGCTCGCCGGCTATGCCGTGCCCGGCGTCGGTGCGCTGCGCGCGCCGCCGCGGCTGCACTTCATCGACAATCTCGATGCGCTTTCCTACGAGGCGATGCTGGCCAAGCTGCCGCTGGCGACGACGCGCTTCTTCGCGATCTCGAAGTCCGGCGGCACGGCAGAGACGCTGATGCAGACCATCGCGGCGCTGTCGGCGGTGAAGCAGGCCGGGCTCGATCCGCGCAACGGCTTCCTCGGCATCAGCGAGCCGGCGAAAGAGGGCAAGCGCAACGGTCTGCGCGATCTTTTGACCAAGCATCAGGTGCCGCTGCTCGATCACGACCCGCAGGTCGGCGGCCGCTATTCGGCCTTCACCAATGTCGGCCTGTTGCCTGCGGCGGCGCTCGGCCTCGACATCGGAGCGGTGCGCGCCGGCGCGTCGGCCGCGCTGGCGCCGGTGCTCAACAAGGCCAAGCCCGCGGATGTGCCGGCCGCGGTCGGCGCGGCGCTCGCGGTCTCGCTCGCCGAGAGCAAGGGCAAGTCGATCAGCGTGCTGATGGCCTATACCGACCGCCTGGAGCGGCTGACGCACTGGTACGTGCAGCTCTGGGCCGAGAGCCTCGGCAAGCAAGGCAAAGGCACGACGCCGCTCGCGGCGCTCGGGCCGGTCGACCAGCACAGCCAGGTGCAGCTCTTCATCGCCGGGCCGCGCGACAAGCTGTTCAACGTCGTGATGGTGAACGGCGCCGGGCAGGGGCCGCGCATGGACGGCGAGCTTGCCAAGCTCGCCGGCGAGCCGGGCTTTGCCGGCAAGACCATCGGCGATCTCGTCTGGGCCGAGGCGCGCGCCACCGCCGAGACGTTGGCCAAGAACGGTTGCCCGGTGCGCACCTTCACGCTCGCCAAGCTCGACGAGGCGGTGCTCGGCGAACTGATGATGCACTTCATGCTCGAGACCATCATCGCCGCGCACATCATGGGCATCGACGCTTTCGATCAGCCCGCGGTGGAAGAGGGCAAGGTGCTCGCCAAGAAGTATTTGATGCAGTGATGGCGTCGCCTGCGGTGGCGGGCGATCCAGGAATGGCCTGAGGTGGTGTATACTGTCATGCCCCGCCTGCGCGGGGCATGACAGGCGATCCGATGCACCGCGTGACCAATACCATCACCATCGACGACTCCGAGCTCGAGGAGTCGTTCGTCCGCGCCTCGGGCCCGGGCGGGCAGAACGTCAACAAGGTGTCGTCTGCGGTGCAGTTGCGCTTCGACGCGCGGCGCTCGCGCGCGCTGCCGAACGATGTCGCGATCCGCCTGATGAAGCTCGCCGGCTCCAAGCTGACCAAGGACGGCGTGATCGTCATCGTGGCGCAGGAGCACCGCGACCAGTCGCGCAACCGCGCCGAGGCGCGCGACCGCCTGTTCGAGATGATCCGCGAGGCGGCGGTGAAACCGACGGTGCGCCGCGCGACCAAGGTGCCAAAATCCGCCAAACGCGAGCGGCTCGACGAGAAAAAGCGCCGCTCCAGCATCAAGAGCATGCGCCAGCGCAAGCCGGGTTTCGATTAGCCCTTCCTGGCGGCCTGCCTCTCGGTCCGGTCGTCCCCCGCGCCCGCGAGGGATCCAGGACGCCTGAGTTTCTCGCGGCGGCAGGGGTTACTGGATTCCGGATCTCGCTTCGCTCGCCCGGAATGACGGGCGCGGGATAACGGGGGCAGAGGGGGCGGCCGCCTCGCGGGGGCCCCAGTCGGGCCGCTAAAATCCCCCTCCGAATCGCTGAAATGGCCTCCCCGCGTAGGGCGGGGCGCAGGAAGTCCCATGCCCGTCCGCCAACTCTCCGAAGCCGTCGTGAACCGCATCGCCGCCGGCGAGGTGGTCGAGCGGCCGGCGAGCGTCGTCAAGGAACTGGTCGAGAACGCGCTCGACGCCGGCGCCAAGCGCATCGACGTCCTCACCGACGGCGGCGGCCGGCGCTTGATCCGCGTCACCGACGACGGCGCCGGCATGACGCGCGCCGATCTCGATTTGTCCGTCGAGCGCCACGCCACTTCCAAGCTCGACGGCGACGACCTGATGGCCATCCACACGCTCGGCTTCCGCGGTGAGGCTTTGCCCTCGATCGGCTCCATCGCGCGGCTGAGCATCACCACGCGCCACGCCAGCGAGCCGCATGCGTGGACCTTGACGGTGGACGCCGGGCATAAGTCGGAGATCAAGCCGGCGGCGCTCAGCCAGGGCACCACCATCGAGGTGCGCGACCTGTTCTATGCGACACCGGCGCGCCTGAAGTTCCTCAAGACCGATCGCAGCGAGGCGGAGGCCGTGCGCGAGGTCGTACGCCGTCTGGCGATGAGCCGGCCCGATGTCGCCTTCACGCTCGCCGGCGAAGAGCGCGCCCCGGTCACCTGGGGCCCCGCGCCCGAGGACGCGCCGCTGGCGCGGCTCGGCGATGTGCTCGGGCTCGACTTCCGCACCAACGCCATCGCGGTCGACGCCGAGCGCGAAGGCGTGCGGCTTACCGGCTTTGCCGGCCTGCCGACGTTGTCGCGGGCCAATTCGCTCGGCCAG
>Ga0180216_1003128_pt1 | contig 13304 bp, 11 predicted proteins | sample eDN3rd37CBELigMG_FD_128879 | JGI IMG/M metagenome (GOLD analysis project Ga0180216, IMG submission 128879) | Enriched Miracle-Growth compost microbial communities from Emeryville, California, USA - eDNA 3rd pass 37_C BE-Lig MG (version 2)... ... | reverse complement strand
GCCAATTACCCCAAGCCTGCTTTCCCGGACGACGTGCGGAGCACGGCGATCCGGGATCGCGTGGTTGGTTTGATTTGCGAAGGTCGAACCCAAGCGACCCCGGGTCTCCGCCGTCGCTGACGCGCCGTCTTCGCCCGGGGATGCAAGTGGGAAGCAGTGTGCGATGCTCGACCGCACCGGCCCGTCCTAAAGTGCGTTCACATTGAACAGACGCAATTCCGGAGACGCGCTTCCCTGACCTGTTTCAAATACCGTCTTCCGGGTTCCCGGAAACCGCGTGCAACGCGGTTATCCGGGACCTTTCACGTCACACTTTTGACGAGCGAAGGCCCCGGCTCGGCGTGCTGTCGCCGCAGTGCTTGGCCGGGGACTCGGGCTTTGAGTTTGGTGTCATCCGAGGGTTGATATCGCTTGAGAACTCAATCTACACGGATCGAGAGCAAAATCGATGCGCTTCCCGTTGGATGCGTCCACCCGAAACGAACACGCTCTAGCTCACCGCGTAGAAACGGCGGGCTGGGCCGGTGAGGCCGGTGACGGGGTGGCTGCCGAGATCGCGCAGGGTGAATACACCGGTCAGCCGCTGCCGCACCTCTTCGCTCGCAAGCAGGTCGCACGCCAGCTCACCCGCGATCTTCTCCATCCGGAACGCAACGACAACGTCGACGCCGGAAAGGCTGTCCTCGCCATGGGAAGCCGAGCCGCCGAACGCGACGGTTCCGTAATGGAGCGCCAGGCGAAATCTGGGCCCGGTCGGGTCTGCCTGGAGGGCCTTGAGCGCACGCAGCGCCGAGACGATGTGCTCCATCTCGATCGCGTCGGCCATCCAGAAGGCAAGGAAGCCGTCGCCAAGATATTTATTGATGGCGCCGCCATGGCTATCGACGATCTCCTTGCAGGCGCCCATCCAGCTGCCCACCTGCATCGCCATCTCGGTGGAGGACAGGCGGGCTGCCATGCCGGATGAGCCCTTGATGTCGGCCACGAGCAGCCAGCACGGCACGTCCTTGATGCTGATGATGGTCTGGGCGGAAATCTGGCTGGCACGCGGCTCCGAGATCGGTCGGACGGCGATCTGATGGAAGGAGAGGCTGTGGTCGCCGAGTTGGAGGGTGTCGCCATTCGTGAGCCGGGTCGGCTGGATCACGCGGCGGCCATTGAGATAGGTGCCGTTGCCGCTGCCCAGATCGATTACCCAGTACTCGGTATCGTCCTGCTTATGGATGAGGGCGTGGCGGCGGGAGACCTTGCCGTCCTCGATGACGAGATCGTTGGTCGCCGAACGGCCGAGCGAGAAGGTCGCGGCGACCGGCCAGCGCCGTCCTTGCACATTCTCCAGCCAGACGGTGGCGACACCCATCGATCATCCTTTCGCGTTCAGTTTAGCAACATCGCAGTATCGCGGCCAGAGCCGCAAGGCTGCCGAGATTGCCGATGCGAGCGGGGTTGCCGGCTTTGCGGCCCTCATAATCCGGTCCCGAAGCTCCCATATAGGAGGGGTGATGCAACTGCTGTGGGCTGCTGACGTGCAACGTGACGCCCGCAGCCAAAGCCGGAGACGTAAGAATTTCCGGCCATTTTGGGATCGTTCATGGCCCCGTTTCTCAATCCTGAGCGCCTTGCAGAGCACCGCCGGCGCAATCTGTTGCAGTCGGCTCTGCTGGTTGCGGGGATGAGCCTGATCGTCATGATCTCGTCCGCGCTCATCTGGTCCTGGGCCGGAGCGCTGGGTGCTGGCGTGTTCGTGGCAATCCTGGCGTTGGTCGGCCAGCGCGTTCCACCGGAAACAGTGATGCGCCTCTACAACGGGATTCCGGTGGAAGGGCGTCATGGCTCCCAGCTCCTGCATCTCGTGGAGGTGCTGGCCGATCGGGCCGAGCTGGCGCGCCATCCGCGCCTCTTCGTGATCCCGTCCGCGACGCTCAACGCATTCGCGGCGGGAACGCCTTCAAACGCGGCGATCGGCATTACCGAGGGGATGCTCCGGCGGCTCGACCTTCGCCAACTCGCGGGGGTGATCGCACACGAGATGAGCCATATCCGGAACAACGATCTGCGCGTGATGGCGATGGCAGATGCGCTGACGCGCTTCACCCAGGTGCTCGCCTACTTCGGGCTTTTGCTGGCATTTCTGAACATCCCGCTGATCCTGATGGGATTCGATACGTTCTCGTGGGGGGCCATTCTGCTGCTCTATCTGGCGCCGACGCTGACCAGCGTGCTGCAGATGGGGCTGTCACGCACGCGTGAATACGATGCGGATCTCGAAGCCATCGGTTTGACGGGCGATCCCGCCGGACTGGCTTCGGCCCTCGGCGCCCTCGAACGGTATCATGGGCGCTTTTGGGAGGACTTGATGCTGCCGGTGCCCGCCCGCCGTATTCCGCACCCGTCGCTGCTGCGCTCGCATCCGGCGACGGCCGACCGGATCGCGAGATTGCGAGAGCTGGAAGGGCGATCGTGGCAGGCGCGTCCCATTGCCATCGGCGAAGAGCCATTATTTACGCTGGTCGGTCATGGGCCGGCCGGCATGGCCCCACGGCATCGAGCATTCGGTCTTTGGTACTGAGGCCGAGAGGATCCGGCTTGGTCATTGGCGAGGGCATTGCCTGGTGCCGGGCCGTCGCCTATTGACGCCATATGGCCAACCTGCCTCCTGACCCAGCAGCTCTCATCAGCCGCCTTGTTGCGGGGAACCGTCGTGCCATTGCCGACGTCCTCACACGGCTCGAACGACAGACCGACGATGTGACAGCGCTGATCGCGGAACTCGTGCCGCATCTCGGGCGGGCTTTCGTGGCGGGGATAACGGGACCGCCCGGCGCGGGAAAGTCGACACTCGTCAACGCGTTGATCGCCGAGGCTCGTTCTGCCGGTTTGCGTGTTGCCGTGCTGGCGGTCGATCCCTCCTCGCCGGTGTCGGGTGGCGCGATTCTCGGCGATCGGATCCGCATGACGGCCGCGCACGACGATGACGGCGTGCTGGTGCGCTCTCTCGGATCACGTGGCTCTCTCGGTGGACTGACGCCAGCGGCAGTACGGATGATCGATGCCCTCGACGCGGCGGGTTTCGGCCTCATCCTGCTCGAGACCGTCGGCACGGGGCAAAGCGAGGTCGACATTGCCGAAATCGCAGATGTCGTCCTGGTGGTCTCGGCTCCGGGTCTCGGTGATGGCATCCAGGCCATGAAGGCCGGATTGCTCGAGATCGCCGACATCCTGGTGGTGAACAAGGCCGACCGCGAAGGGGCCGAACGAACGGCGGATGAGCTTGGTGCGGCGCTCGCCCTGCGTGCCGCACCGGGAGATGTCCCTGTGCTGCGGATATCGGCGCTCACCGGCGTGGGCGTGCCGGACCTCTGGCGCAAGGTTTCGGAGAGGGGCGTACTTCGGAAAAGGGAGCAGCTCGAAGTGCGCCGTCGCCGGCGCGCCCGCTACCTCATTGCCCGGGCCGCCGCCGATCTGATCGCGGCGCGCGTCCGCAACGGAGAGGCCAGCACGGATGCGCTCGCCGATTCCGTGCTGGCCGGGATCATTCAGCCGCTGGATGCAGCCGTGAGCTTGCTGGGTGCCGGGACGGCAACTTCCTGAAATGGCCGCCGGCCGCGAAAACAGTGGCGATCTCAGGGATGCATCGGGGAGCTTGGTCCTCGCGGCGGAGGGACGCACTATCGTATTGCGAGCGCGCCTTTGGCTCGCTTCTGCCACGAAGTCATGATCATGGCGTGCGGGCATGCGACGGGTGAGCCCGTTTGGCCGCTCCGCGCGGCCACGGTTTGGCGTGATCGGATGCCCCTCGAGGGGTAATGTGGGCCCGCAAGCGGGTTCGGGATGGTGGGTGTGCTGGGCTTTCGCAATCGCAGCCTGAAGCTCAATCTGGCGCTGCAAGGTGGAGGAGCCCATGGCGCCTTTACGTGGGGCGTGGTCGATCGGCTTCTCGATGAAAGCGATATCGATTTCGGGTGGATCAGCGGCACCTCTGCTGGTGCCGTCAACGCGGTGGCGCTCGCGGATGGCCTCGCCGAAGGGGGGCGCTCCGGCGCGCGCGACAAGCTGCGTGCCGTCTGGGAAGCGGTGATCGAAGCGGGCGTGCCGGATCTCCTCCGCCTCAATCCGTTTCTCTATGGCATGAGCCGGTCTCCGGCGATGGGGCAGGTCGCATCGCTGTTCTCGCCTTATGACTTCAATCCCCTCGGCTTCGATCCGATGCGCAAGCTTCTGGCGACCACCATCGATTTCGAGCGGCTGCGCGCATTCGGGGGTGTGGAACTGCTGATTGCCGCCACCGACGTGGCGACGGCGAGGCCGAGGCTTTTCCGGCGCCGCGAGATGTCGATCGAGGCCGTTCTTGCTTCGGCTTGCCTGCCGCAAGTGCATCACGCCGTGGAGATCGACGGCAGGGCGTACTGGGACGGCGGATTCTCGGCCAATCCGGATCTCGTCACGCTCGCTGCGGGAAGTCCGGTGGCCGACACGCTGCTCGTGCTCCTCAATCCGATCGAGAAGACCGAGCGGCCTCGCACGGCGCGCGACATAGCGGCCGACGTGAGCCGCGTGACCTTCTCGCAGCCGCTGATCCGCGACGTGATCGAGATCGCGGCCTATCGTGCCGAGCCGGCCGGCGTGCGCTGGCGGCGGCCGCGCTCACGCGCGGAACGCATTGCGCGGCACAGGTTTCACATGGTCGAGGCGGGGCGGCACACGAACACGCTGCCGCCCGAGTCGAAGATGCGGCCGGAACGGGCTCTGCTCACGTATCTGCACAATGCCGGCCGCGAGGAGGCGCGCCGCTGGCTGGCGCGGGCAAAGGGCGACATTGGTCGACGATCGTCGGTCGATCTTGCCGCTCGAATCCTGGGGCCGCTCCGTTCCATGACACCCGATCCCGTCTTGCCGAATGGCTCGGACGATGTGTCCGTGCAAGACGAAGCGCACGAAGTGAAGCTCTAGTTTGGTGGATTTGAAGTTCGCTACGTTGTGGAGAAACCCATTTCTTGGTCTTTTTCAAATACCGTTATCCGGGATCTTTCGCATCGCATGTTTGACGGGCGAAGGCCCCGGCCCGGCGCGCTGCTTCCGCAGCGCTTGTCTGGGGACCCGAGTTCTGCCCTGCTTTCCCGGGCGTCGTGCGTAGCACGGCGATCCGGGATCGCGTGGTTGGTTTGGTTTGCGAAGATCGATCTCAAGCGACCCCGGGTCTCCGTCGTCGCTGACGCGCCGGCTTCGCCCGGGGACGCGGGGTGGAAAGCCGAAGCGCAGCCGCGTGGATCAATCGAGATCGACGACGGCTTTCACCAGAAAGGTCCGCAGCGTCCCATCCTGCTCCTTGATCGAGACGTATTCGCCCGGCGCAAATCTGTGCTCGTTGAAACGGTAGCCTGTTTCGTCGTGTTTGGCGTCGCCATGGACATCATAGTGGAAGGCCCACGCGCCGCCCGGCTTGTGCACCAGATGTCCGACTTCGGCCGGCTCGTCGTCGCTGACGTGTTTGACGCGACACCGCTCTCGGACCTGCTTCCAGGCGTCCGTGGAAATACGCCCGTCGGCATCGAGCGGCGCGATGAATTCGTAACGATGCTGTGCACTGCCGGACGGATGGCCGTGGTCCCGCGCTAACTCGAGATGGATGTGCCGCAGCAGTTTCTCGGCGGTCGCCTTGGTCATGTGGCCTGTCATTTCGGTCCTCTCGTCGCTGCCGTGGGAGCCGATCGCCATGTCGCGATGTTTCATGCTGACGTGACGGCACGACTGTAGCGTTGATGAAGATCGTGTCGCCACTCCCTTCGGAGGGCAATGATTGGCACACGAATGCAGGCGCGACGCCGAGGGAGAGGGCGGTGGATAGCAGCGGACGGAAGATCGCGATGGTCACGACGCATGGCGAGTCGAAGCTGAAACGCGGGCTGGGGCTTTCGCTGCTGGTTCTCTATGGGCTCGGCGTCACGGTCGGTGCCGGAATCTATGTTCTTGTCGGAGCTGCTGCCGCGCGCGCCGGCGTACACGCTCCGCTCGCATTCCTGATTGCCGCTGGTGTCATGGCACTCTCGGCCGCGAGTTTCGCCGAGCTTGCAACGCGCATCCCAGTGAGCGCCGGCGAGGCGGCCTACGTCGAGGCTGGCCTCCGCTCGAAGGCGTTGTCGCTGCTCGTGGGGCTGCTCGTAGTGGTCGCCGGCGTTATTTCAGCCGCCGCCATCAGCCAGGGGGCGGCTGGCTATATCGGGGTGCTCGTGCCGCTTCCGCCGAGAGTCCTCGTTGCAGCTGTCGTGATCGCGATGGGGCTGGTCGCCGCGTGGGGCATCAAAGAAGCGGTGGGGCTCGCGGCCCTGATGACGCTGATCGAGATCGGCGGTCTGCTCGCCATCGTCGTGGCCGGCTTCTGGCGCGATCCGAACATTCTGAGCGATCTGCCACTCGCGTTCGAGGGGCTCGGTACGAGTGCTCCATGGCATGGCATCCTCGGGGCCAGCTTGATCGCGTTCTTCGCGTTCATCGGCTTCGAAGGCATGGTGAACGTCGTCGAGGAGGTGAAGCAGCCCGAGCGCACGTTGCCGCTGGCGATTGCCCTTACCCTGCTGGCGAGCTCGTTGCTCTACATTACTGTCGTTTGGGTGGTATTGCGATCCGTTCCCGCAAGCGAGCTTGCCACTTCGACGGCACCAGTCAGCCTCGCTTATCGACACCTGACCGGCGCATCGCCGCTGGTCGTCTCGCTGATTGCGATTTTTGCGACGATCAACGGCGTCATCGTGCAGATGGTGATGTCGTCCCGCGTGATCTATGGGCTGTCGCGGCAAGGTGTATTTCCGTCCGTATTCGGGCACGTCGCCAAGGCAACGCACACGCCGCTCCTCGCGACGGCGCTGGTCGTCGTTGCGATTCTTGTGCTGGCTGTTGCATTCCCGATCGATCGCTTGGCCGAAACGACGACGCGCGTGATGCTTGTCGTCTTCGCATTCGTCAACGTTGCCCTCTTCGCGTTGAAGATGCGCAGCGATGTGCCGGCAGCACCATTCGAGGTGCCGATCGTGGTGCCCGCTGCCGCTGCCTTGAGCTGTGTCGGGCTGCTGGTCGCCGATCTTTTCACTTAACCGATAACCGAGGGCGAGCGCAGCGATATCCTGCGCCGCTGCGCTTGCCCCCTCTTTCAGTCTTCAGTGCGACATCAGCACGGGAACGGTCATGTGCTCCAGGATATGGCGGGTGGCGCCGCCAAAGACGAGCTCTCGCATGCGCGTGTGTCCCCATGCACCCATGACCAGCAGATCCGCCGAGTCGTCAGTTAGTCCCGACAGCAGAATGTCACCGACGCCGATTTCGGAGGAGTTCGCCGGTGCCACGTCGCACTTGACCCCGTGGCGGGCCAGCGTCGCCGCAAGGTCGGAACCCGGTAGGTCGTCGGCGATCTCTACGCTGTCCTTCGCATTGACCCACACCACGCGAACACGCTTGGCCTCGGTCAGAAGAGGCAAAGCGTCGAAGACGGCGCGGGAAGCCTCCCGGCGCTTGTTCCATGCGACGGTGATGCGTTCCCCGATGCGGGGGAAACGGCCTGCATTGGGCACGACCAGCACGGGGCGGCCGGACTCGATGATGACGCGCTCGGGAACGTCGAGCACGGAGGAAAAGTCGAAGCTGCGATCGCGCTGGCCGACAATGATAAGGTCCACGCAGCGGCCTTGCTCGACAATGCAATCAGCGACCGTGCGCTCGCCTGGTTTCGCGAGACGCCATTCGGAGACGACGGCGCGGCCGCGGCTGGCCTCCTCGAAGGCCGTTCGAACGCGCTCTGCCTCGTCCCGGAAGGCCTTCAATCCAGCCTCGATGTAGCCGGCACCGAAGGCCGTCGGTCCGTACGTCGGAATAGGCGGCATCACATAGAGAGCGATGATATGCGCATCGAAGCGCTGGCCAATAGTGTTTGCGGCGTCGATCAGACCCGCGACACGGCGCTCGTCGTTCAAGTGGACCAGGATGGTTTTGTAGGCCATTGGCTCTTCTCCATCGTCTCGAACTGTAGGCGGCCATTATACGACAGCTCGCCGGTGCCGAATGGTCTCGCCTCATGCGGCGATTGCGCCCTCAGGTCCCGGCGCAAGCATAGTGTTCGGCCGGCCCCGAGGTTCATCGGACAAGTCCATTACCGACTCCGATCAACCTCCCGCGGACAAAGATGACCGAGGCGTTGTTGCTGATCGTCCGCCACAGTTCGTCCCTGCGCGACCGGTCCCGGTGCAGGGCGTCGCTCGGGCGATTGGCACGAGGCGGCGTCCGAGCGTTGCCGACAGGATTTCGAGGCCGCCTTCCACTACGTCGTTCCACGTCAGCCGTCCGGCGATCCGAGGCTCGAGAGAGGGGCGCCGCTCGCCGACGAGGCTCGCCGGGAGATGGATGAAGCCCGTCCGGCTCGGCAATGAGGAGTGGCGCGCGATCTCGAGCGAGCGATAGAGCAGGGCATTGCACAGGTATCCGCCTGCATCGCGGGAGATCTGAGCCGGCAGGCCTCGCCGGCGCAAGCGCATTACGATATGCGCTGCAGGAAGCGTTGCTTGCAGATATTCGGGGCCGTCTGCGGAGAGGCGGGTGTCGCTGGGCAGCTTTCCGGCGGCGTCCTCGCTGAGCGAGCATCGGTTGCGGCCGCGGGTTTCGATCTCGAACCCCGTCGCCCGCCCCGAGACGCCGAAATGCAAGGCAACCGTCGGCTTCAGACGTTCCACCAGTGCGGCCAGTCGGGTAAGGCCTGCCTCCCATTCCGTCGGCAGGATGGATGCTGCAACCGTGATGCCCGGCAGGGCACGGCGGGCAGTCTCGGCAATCCGGGGGACGAGAATCGAGCTTGCATTGGCCGCCACGGTCGGGAACGACCCGAACCCCGTGATCAGGATGACAGGGCGATCCTTTTGCTCGGCGTAGATCGGCATGTGCGGGGCTCGACTGTCGGTCAGTTCTTGGATGGCGGGCCAGCGATATCGAGCCTCGCGAGCACTTCCTCGACCGCGACGCTCGGCGAGAGGCGTCCCTCAGCGACGGCCTTCTCGATCTCCGGAAGCCGGTCTCTCAGCGCCGGCGCCGAGCGAACCGTTTCGAGAAGGCGGTCGGTCAGCATCTCACGCATCCACGAGACCGCCTGCCGACGGCGCCGGGCCTCCAATTCTCCGTTGCCCGTCATGATGCGGGCGTGCTCCTCGATCCGCTTCCAAAGATCGTCGAGCCCGAGGTTCGACAGGCCCGAGATGGTCAGCACCGGCGGCTGCCAGCTCGGCGAGGACGGGGTCAGGATGTTCAGGGCGCCGCGATACTCGGCGGCCGCGCGTGTGGCAGCCCGCAAATTCGAGCCGTCGGCCTTGTTGATAGCGATCATATCCGCGATTTCGATGATGCCCTTCTTGATCCCCTGCAGGTCGTCGCCGCCGCCTGCCAGCAGCAGCACGAGAAAGAAGTCGACCATCTCTGCGACGGCCGTTTCGGACTGACCGACACCCACTGTTTCCACGATCACCACATCGAAGCCCGCGGCCTCGACCAGGGCCATCGTCTCGCGCGTGCGCCGGGCCACCCCGCCCAATGTCCCCGACGTGGGGGAGGGGCGGATGAAGGCATCGCGCTCCTGCGAAAGGCGCTGCATGCGCGTCTTGTCGCCGAGGATCGATCCGCCGGTGCGCCGCGATGTCGGATCGACGGCCAGGACCGCGACGCGATGCCCGGCTGCGATCAGGTTCATGCCGAGCTGATCGATCGTGGTGGATTTGCCGACGCCGGGAACCCCTGTGATGCCGACGCGACGGGCCTTGCCCGTATCCGGCATCAGTTCCTGGATCAGGGCTCGTGCCTTCGCCTGGTGAGCCGGATGCGAGCTCTCGACAAGCGTGATCGCCTGAGCCAGCACGGCGCGATTCCGCCCACGGATGCCCTCCGCAAGCGCTTCGATCGAGAGCGTCGGGCGGCGAGCGGGGCCTGCGGGCTGTCCGGCGGCTGTCCGGCCGATGGTCATGGACGATTTCATGGCATGAGAATGCGAGGGTTTGCGCGTTGCGGCAAGACGGGTGCTCGCGCCAGGCGTGCGGCATCTCATCGGCTGCAGGCGCCGCCGTTGCAATCGATCTGTGCACATGCATGAGAAGCGCCTAGTCGGCGCCACAGTCTTATTGCAGATCAAGAGCAATTGTTACCGGTTGCCGTGATGGACGTGCGGGGGTGTCATGTCGGTCTTCATTGCTTGGCGTGCGTGTATTCTTGGGCTCGTCCTGGCGCTGTCGGCCATGGCTGACACCGCAGCCGCGCAGACTTTCATCGAAAAGATGGAGAACAAGGCCCTGAGGGGCGCCGCTTACGCACGCCTGCCGAACCTCACGTACCAGCAATGCGAGCAGCGGTGCCTGCAGGAGACGCGCTGTGTCGCCATCGAGCATCATCATGGCGGCGGCTTGATCCGTCGGGCGCCGGTCTGTGCGTTGTTCAGCTCCATGGAGAAGATGGCCGCATCGAAACACTCCGATGTCGGTATCAAGCGTCAGTCTCTGGCGGGAGCGCCGGGAGAGACGGCCCACAAGCGGCGGCGCATCGGTGGAGTCCGCAGCAGCGGGGCGCCCGAACTCGAGAATGAGAGCGCTCGCAGATATCAGCGCCCACCCGCTGCGGCGGCAGCTCCCGAGCCGAGGCCGCATAGCTCGGAGCGGCCTGTTAGTAGAAGGCCTGCATTCGAGACGAGCCGCTCGATGGAAGCTCCTGCGGCAAGCCCGGCGCCTCCACCCAAGGCGACGTCGATACCTCCGGCTGCGTCGCGATCGATCCGAGGTCCATCATCGGCGCCGTCCGCCGGAGCGGCGCCGTCCATTCCCCAGGAGAGCCCTCCAACCGTAACCAGATCGCCAACCGGCGATAGCCTGTCGCGCAGCATCCAGCCGGGACCTAGCGACCGATTTCATATCGTTCCCGTCTTCTACGGAACCGATCGCAACCGCGTGAAGCAGGAAGGCCGGATCGGCTATGCCAACGATCGAGCCAAGCGGCTCGAGATGGGTCGCGCGCTGGTGAGCGTGCCGCTCGAGCACAAGGTGCCGAATATCGAACGGCCGCGAGCGTGGACCATTCCCTATCTCGGTACGATCCAGCTCGAGAAGGAGGATCCGAACAAGCACTTCACGGTGCGTGAGATCAAGGCGCTGACCAAGGCGGAGCTGCTGGCGCTCGTCCGTCAGCGTCTCGGCGACTCGCGGACGTATCGCGATCAGTCGATCGTGTTCATACACGGCTACAACACGAGCTTCGACGATGCGCTCTTCCGGACCGCACAGATCAGCTACGATTTGCAGTTCGATGGCGCTGCATTTACCTACAGCTGGCCGTCCGGGGGCGGGCTCGCAAGCTACATCTACGACCGCGACAGTGCGCAAGGCGCCGAGCGGTACCTCTACGAGTTCCTGCAAATGGTGCAGAACGAAACTGGCACCCAGAGCATCAACATCATTGCGCACAGCATGGGCAACCAGATGCTGCTGCAGGTGCTGCGGTCGCTCAAGCTGCGGGCGCCGCAAGCCGTCTCGAAGATCAACCAGATCATCCTTGCCGCGCCCGATGTCGATCGCGATGCTTTCGAGGCAATCGCAGCCGAAGTCACAGGCATCGCCAAGGGTATCACCCTCTACGCATCGGCGAACGACCGCGCTCTTGAGGCCTCGCGATTCGTGGCGGGCAACAAGCCGCGTGCGGGTGACGTCCCCGAAGGCGGCCCCGTGATCGTCTCGGGCATCGACAGCATCGACATCTCGGAGCTTTCGACGGGCTATCTGGCGCTTCATCACTCGGGATACGCCGAACACACCGATCTGCTGACCGATATCAGTCAGATCATTCGTACCGGTACAAGACCCTGGTCGCAGCGCCGCAGGGCCTATCGGCCCGTCACCGTGCCTGCCGGAACGTACTGGCGCTACGAGAACTGAGATTTGACAGATGTTCGAGGCCCCAAAGTCTCGAACATGATGTGTCCCGATCTGCCATGGATTACTGTGGAAAAACGGGGACAGCGGCGTCCGCTGCTGGTGGACGAAATTGTGGACGCTTATCGAAGGTTGAGAACGTTCCGTTTCGATGGCCTTGGGCCGGAGCCTTCAATGTGAGTCGTCATCCTCGAGATTCTCGATCTGCAATCGTTCGAGACCGCGTGGCGCAAAATAAGGAACGAAACCCAGCTCCTGGATCTCGGTGCGCGACGCCGCAACCACGCGTGGATCCTTCAGATACTCGACGACCATCACCTGCTTGCCGGCTTCGCTGGCGCGCTTGAGAAGAGCCGTGCTCTCACGGATCATCTCGGTGTCGTTGCGCCTGCCTTCGCCATCGACCCCATAAAGCAAGTCTTCTTTTGCGATGCCATCGATGGCACCGAGATAGCTGTCGTCGTCCAGTAGCTCCTCGGCGTTTTGTGCGACGACAAGAAAGTCGGGCTTCAGCGACTTTGCCTTGGTCGAAAGCGCACGCACGAACGCGATCATCTGGCGCCTCGGGTTGACGCCTCCGGCTTTCAGCTCGCTGTGCACGTCGATGCGGTCGAGATAGACGCCGTCGAAGCCCGCATCGACGATCCGCTTCAGGTAGGAGTCTGGAGCCTCGTAAATGATGGATTTCCATTGCGGATTCCAGAACTGGACGCGGAAGTTGCCCTTCCAGCGAGCGTTCTCGGTCAAAATCCATGGTGGGCGATGGCGCCCCTTGCAGCACTCCGCCCAATAGTAGCGGTAGGTTTCCGCCTCGCCGATCGAAAGGTAAGACAAGACGATCCGCCTGCCGCCGAGCGGCTTCTGGCGAAGCTTCGCGATCTGCTTCCGGCCGCCGCCGAAAAAGGCATCGACGACCACGATGTCGTAGGCCGTGCGCGAAAGGTCGACCGGGCGCGTGTCCTGAAGCTGGTAGGTCCAGCTCGATGCCTCGAGGAACAGCCGGCGCATGTTCGCGTCGGCCTCACGGGCAATTGTGCCGTTGCTCGTCAACGCTAGGGTGAGCAGGGCTACCATGAGCCGCATGATGCGCCTCGGCCATGTCCGTCTTCAGTGCAACGGATGAACGGTGTCCGCCGTCACGATTCGCATTTTCGGACATTACACGGCCACGCGGGCATTTGCATGGCGCGGGACTGCGATCGCGTACGCAGATCCCGCACCTTGCGCATCACGCTGCCCGGCCTGGGCGTACATGCACGCCGGGGGCCGGCCGCTCGAGCAGTACCTCTCTGCGGAACCGATAGGTCTTGGCCGGTCTCCCGCCCGTGTTGTTGCGAACGTCGCCGGTGGGCTCGACGAGGCCTGTGC
>Ga0180216_1003127_pt1 | contig 13305 bp, 9 predicted proteins | sample eDN3rd37CBELigMG_FD_128879 | JGI IMG/M metagenome (GOLD analysis project Ga0180216, IMG submission 128879) | Enriched Miracle-Growth compost microbial communities from Emeryville, California, USA - eDNA 3rd pass 37_C BE-Lig MG (version 2)... ... | reverse complement strand
TGCCGGCTCGAGACAATTGCCCTGAAAGAACATCCAACGGAGGAAGGGCCCGCGCTGCGGATCGCCGATGGACGGAGCGAGGCCGGTCTTCGGAAAGGCGTCGGCGAGATAGAGGCAAATGGCACCCACTTCCGTGATGACCGCACCGTCATGCTCGAGCGCGGGAACCTTGCCCATGGGATTGATCGCCAGATACTCAGGCTGGCGCTGCTCGCCCTTGTTCAGATCGAGAACATGAAGTTCGTAAGGCTCGCCCACCTCCTCGAGCATCCACAGCACGGTCGATGAACGGCTCGGGGCCGCATGGTGGAGCTTGAGCCGGGGAGACGAAGAGGACGCCATGATCTGCTCCTTCTCTGATTTGCTTGCGCGAGTCTGCGGGCTCAGTAGCCCCGCGTGCGGTCGACGACGTTTTCGAGAGGCTCTCCGGCCTCGTAACGTCTGATCTGTGCGGCGATGTAGTCCGAGATCGCCTCGGCATCGCTGTCGGCAGCATTGTGCGGCGTGACCGTGACCTTCGGATGGCGCCAGAACGGACTCTCCGGCGGCAGCGGCTCGGCGTGGAAGACGTCGAGTGTCGCTCCGCCGAGCGTTCCGTCGTCGAGGCACGCCAGGATGTCGGCCTCGTTCTGAAGCCCGCCGCGCCCGGCATTGATCAGCACGGGAGCGCCGAGGCGCCCATCGCGCGCCAGGCCCTGGAAGAGCTTCCGGCCGAGCAGTCCTTCCGTATCGGGCGTCAGCGGCATCAGCACGACCAGAATATCGGTGCGCGCGAGGAACGCTGCAAGCTCGGCCTCGCCCGCGTAGGATCGGATACCATCGACGTGCTTCCTCGTGCGGCTCCAGCCAGCGACGTCGAACCCGATCCGTGCCAGCACCTCGGCTGCGTCCTGTCCGAGCTCGCCCATCCCCATGATGCCGACGCGCATGGCGGACGCGGCCCATTGGTCCTTCGCTTCCCAGGCGCAGCGTGCCTGTGCGGCATCCAGCATCCGCTGGCGGCGATGATACATCAGGCAATGCAGCACGACGTACTCGGTCATGCGCTTCGTCAGATCCTGCGCGACAACACGCACCAGCGGCACATGGGGGAGCGTTGCGTCCTGCAAAAGCGCATCGACGCCGGCACCCAGATTGAAGATCACCTCGAGCTTCGGAAATGTGGCGAGAAGGCCCGGCTCCGGCTTCCATACGGCGGCGTAGCGGAATGCACCTGCTTCGGCGGCGGCATCGGCGGTTGCGATGCGGTGGTTCGGCAGGCGCTCCGTGAAGCGGCGTCGCCAGGACTCCGGTCCCCAGTTCTCTCCGGTTCCGTTGACGACGAGCAGAAGAGACATCGAGCACTCCAATGAAAGGGGAAATCGATCGGGATTTGCCGTCGCGTCAAGTCGCGGTCGCCTCGCGATGCTTCACCTCGAGGTTCAGCGCGGCGGCAAGCAGCGCCTGCGTGTAGACTTGCGTGGGACGCTCGAATACGGAGCGCGACGGTCCCTCTTCGACGACCTTGCCGTCCTTCATGACGATCACGTGGTTCGACAGTGCGCGCACGACGCGCAGATCATGGCTGATGAAGAGATAGGCTAGGTCACGCTTCGACTGGAGGTCGCGCAAGAGATCCACGATCTGGGCCTGCACGCTCATGTCGAGCGCGCTCGTCGGCTCGTCGAGCATGATGAATCGCGGCTCCAGCACCATGGCGCGGGCGATGGCAATGCGCTGGCGCTGGCCGCCGGAGAACTCGTGCGGATAGCGATCCTGCGTCTCCGGATCGAGCCCGACCTCCATCAGCGCGCGGGCCACGCGCTCGCGGCGTGCGTCCGCATCGAGACCGCGATCCTGAATGGTGAGGCCTTCCTCGATGATCTGACCGATCGAAAGGCGCGGCGAGAGCGAGCCGTAGGGATCCTGGAAGACGATCTGCATCTGCTTTCGCAACGGTCGCATGGCACGTGAATCGAGGCCGTCGATGCGATTGCCGAGATAGACGATCGGTCCGTCGGACGAAACGAGACGCAAAATAGCGAGGCCGAGCGTCGTCTTGCCGGAGCCGGACTCGCCAACGACGCCCAGCGTCTCGCCGGCCCTCAGCTTCAAGGTGACGCCGTCCACGGCCTTGATGTGACCCACGGTGTGCCGCAGCAGGCCGCGCCGGATCGGGAACCACACCTTCAGATCGTCCGTCTCGACGATGACCGGCGCGCGCAGGTTCTCCACCGGCGGCTCGCCCTTCGGTTCGGCCGCAAGGAGATGCTTCGTGTAGGAATGCTCGGGTGCCGTGAAAATCTGCTCGACCGGCGCCTCCTCGACAATCTGGCCATGGCGCATGACGTAGACGCGCTGCGCCATCTTCCGAACGATACCGAGATCGTGCGTGATCAGCAGCATGGCCATGCCAAGCTCGCTCTGCAGCTCGCGCAAGAGAACGAGAATCTGCGCCTGGATCGTGACATCGAGCGCGGTTGTCGGCTCGTCGGCGATGAGCAGATCGGGCTCGTTGGCCAGCGCCATGGCGATCATCACGCGCTGGCGCTGCCCGCCGGAAAGCTGGTGCGGGTAGGCATCGAGACGCTCTTTCGGGTTCTGAATGCCGACGCGCTCCAGCAGGGCAAGCGTCCGCGCGCGGGCTTGTTCGCGCCGCATGCCGCGGTGCTCGCGCAGCACCTCGCCCACCTGCTTCTCGATGGTGTGAAGCGGATTGAGCGAGGTCATCGGCTCCTGGAAGATCATCGAGATGCGGGCGCCGCGGATGGTTCGCATCTCGCCTTCGCCGAGCTTCAGAAGATCGCGGCCCTCGAAAAAGATCTCGCCGGTCGGATGTGAGGCGGCGGGATAGGGAAGCAGCCGCATGATGGAGAGAGCCGAGACCGACTTGCCCGAGCCCGACTCGCCGACGAGCGCCACCGTCTCGCCCTTGCCGATGGAGAACGACACACGCTTTACCGCGTGCGACGGCTCGTGCGATCCGGATCGGAAGTCCACCGACAGATCGCGCACCCAGACGAGGGTATCCATGGCCCGGGCCTTGCTCATCGGAAGGTTTTCCTCGGGTCGAAGGCGTCGCGCACGGCTTCGCCGATGAAGATCAGGAGCGCCAGAAGCAAAGCGATCGAGAAGAAGGCGGAAAGGGCGAGCCAGGGCGCCTGCAGGTTGCCCTTGCCCTGCAGCAGCAATTCACCCAGCGACGGCGATCCCGGCGGCAGGCCGAGGCCAAGGAAGTCGAGCGCGGTTAACGCCGTGATCGACGACGAAAGAGCGAACGGCAGGAACGTCAGCGTCGCCACCATCGCGTTCGGCAGCAGATGCTTGAACATGATCTTCCCGTTCGAGAGGCCGAGCGCGCGAGCAGCCTTGATGTACTCGAAGTTGCGTCCACGCAGGAACTCGGCACGGACGACACCGACGAGACTCACCCAATGGAAAAGGAGAAGGATGCCGAGCAGGGTCCAGAAACCCGGCACCAGCACGTTCGAGATGATCAGCAGCACGTAGAGCGACGGAATTGCCGACCAGATCTCGAGCACACGCTGGAAGACGAGATCGACCACTCCGCCGAAATAGCCCTGCACCGCGCCTGCCGTGATGCCGATCACGGACGATAGGATGGTCAGGATCAGTCCGAATATGATCGACAGGCGGAAACCGTAGATGATGCGCGCAACGACATCGCGGCCTTGGTCGTCGGTGCCGAGCCAGTTGCGGTTGCCCAGCTCCTGGAAACGCGCGATCTGGTCGGCCGGCGCCTCGCAAAGCGGTAGGGCGGTCGCCCAGAACGGCGGCGACGGGAAGCCGAGGCAACGGTCCTCGGCGTTCTTCAGGCGGGGATAATCCTTGTTGATCGAGCTGTAGGAGTAGCGGATGGGCGGCCAGAGCATCCAGCCGTTCTGCTGGATCTCGTCCAGAATCACCGGGTCCTTGTAGTCGGTGAGGGCGAGGAAGCCGCCGAACTTCGATTCAGGATAATCGACGAGCACCGGAAACAGGGTCTCGCCCTTGTAGCGAACGATCAGCGGCTTGTCGTTGGCAACCACCTCGGCAAACAGACTGAAGACGAAGAGACCGAGGAAGATCCAGAGGCTCCAGTAGCCGCGCCGGTTGGCTTTGAAGTTCTCCCAGCGCCGCCGGTTGATCGGCGAAAGCGCGAGCTTGCGGCCAAAGACGCTACGCGTGCGGGTGGTGATCGTTCCTTGCGCCGGGGCGGATGGGGAAGCGTTGCCGCTACGCGCGTCCATGGCCTAGACCTCCCGCGTCTCGAAATCGATGCGGGGATCGACGAGGGTATAGATGAAGTCCGAGAGCACGTGCATCACAGTTGCTATCAGGGCGTAGATATAGACGGTGGCGAAAACCACCGGATAGTCGCGATTGATGAGCGATTCGAAGCCAAGGAGGCCCAGCCCGTCGAGCGAGAAGATCTGTTCGATGAGAAGGCTGCCGGTAAAGAATGCCGAGACGAAGGCGCTCGGAAAGCCGGCGATCACGATCAGCATGGCGTTGCGGAAGATGTGACCGTAGAGCACGCGATGCTCGGAAACGCCTTTCGCACGCGCGGTGATGACGTACTGCTTGCGAACCTCGTCGAGAAACGAGTTCTTCGTAAGGAAAGTCATGGTGGTGAACGAGCCCACCGCCATGGCGATCAAGGGCAGCGTCAGGTGCCAGAAGTAGTCGACGACCTTGCCCACAAGAGAAAGCTGCTCCCAGTTGTCGGAGGTAAGGCCCTTGCGTGGAAACCATTGGAAGAACGATCCACCGGCGAAGACGACGATCAGGAGCACGGCGAACAGAAAGCCCGGGATCGCATAGCCGACGACGAGGGCGCCGGAGCTCCACACGTCGAAACGGTTGCCGTCCCCGACGGCTTTGCGGATGCCGAGGGGTATGGCGATGATGTACGTCGCGAGCATCATCCAAAACCCGAGCGAGATCGAAACGGGAAGCTTCTCCTTGATGAGCTCTATGACGCTCACGTCGCGATAGTAGCTGCGGCCGAAGTCGAAGCGCGCGAAATCCCAGACCAGCTTGGCGTAGCGCTCATACCAGGGCTTATCGAAGCCAAACTGCTTCTTCAGCTCCTCCACGAACTTCTGGTCGAGACCTTGCGAACCCCTGTAGCGCGAACCGCCGTCGCCAACCGGCGCTCCGCCGACATCGCCGCCGCCACCGCCGAAGCGGGCCGTGGCACCCGCATCCGCACCGGTGATCTGAGCCATGATCCGCTCGACGGGTCCGCCGGGCGCGAACTGCGTCAGCAGGAACGTGAGCGTGAGCACGCCGAGCAGCGTCGGGATGATGAGCAGGAGGCGCTTGATGAGGTAGGCGGCCATCGCCGATCCGATCCTTGGTGCTCTTTCGGGCTTCGTGGCTGCGGGGCGTCGGAAACTGCCGGTCCGGGAGGGCCGCTTCAGCGGCTTCCCGACAGCTTCGCGGCACGCGCCTCGTCATACCACCACGTATCGAGAACGCCGCGCGCATACTTCGGCTTGATGGCCGGCCGGGCGAACTTGTCCCAGTAGACGATGTGATGGGCCGCCTTGAACCAGTGCGGCGCCCAGTAGTGGCCAGCGCGAAGCACCCTGTCCATCGCACGGGTTGCAACTACCAGCTCTTCGCGCGACTTTGCGGCGATCACCTTGCCGATGAGAGCGTCGATGACCGGATCCTTGATGCCTGCCTGGTTGGAGCTGCCCTCGTTGTCGGCGGCCTCGCTGCCGAAATAGTTGAAGAGCTCGATACCCGGCGTCAGACGCATACTAAACCTGGTGGTAATGACATCGTAGTCATGACTTTTCACCCGGCGCTGATACTGCGCGGCATCGACGTTGCGCAGCGAGGCACGCACGCCGATCGCCTCCAGGTTCTTGATGTAGGGACCGATGATGCGGTCGAAGGTCGGACCGCCGGAGTTCAGGAACTCGACGTCCAGGGTCTCGCCCTTGGCGTTCTTCAGCACGGGTGGCTTGCTCGAGGTATCGAGCTTCCAGCCGGCCTCGCTCAGCAGCTTGAGTGCTGCCCGGAGCAGCCGCCTGTCGCTGCCCGAGCCATCGCTTTTCGGTGGCGAATAAGGTTCGCCGAAAACCTCCGGTGAAAGCTTGTCGCGGTAGGGCTCTAGAAGTGCCAGCTCGGCAGGCGAAGGCTTGCCCTTGGCCTTCATCTCCGAGTTCTCGAAGAAGCTCTCGGTCCGCGTATAAAGACCGTTGAAGATATTGGCGTTGGTCCACTCGAAATCGAAGGCCATGCCGATCGCGTGGCGGACGCGCGGATCGGAAAATTTCGCCCGACGCGTATTGAAGAAGAAGCCCTGCGCGCCAGAGGGGGTCTCGTCCGGCAGCGTCAGCTTGATGAGCCGGCCTTCCTTCACCGCCGGAATATTGTAGGCGGAGACCCAGTCGCGCGCCGTGAACTCCTCTCGGAGATCGATGCCGCCGGCCTTCAGGCTTTCGAGCTCCGCCGTGCGGTCGCGAAAATACTCGTAGCGAATCTCGTTGAAATTGTAGCGGCCCCGATTGATCGGCAGCTTGGCACCCCAGTAGTCGTCGCGCCGCTTGTAGGTGATGTAGCCTCCCTGCTTGAAGTCGCCGATGGTATAGGGACCCGAGCCGACCGGCACTTTGAGTGTGGTCTCTTCGAAGGGTTGCTTGTCGTAGTAGGCCCTCGGCAGGATCTGCAGGCCGGCGACCGTCAGCGGCAGATCGCGGAGCAACTCGCCCTGGAACTGAAATCGAACCGTCAGCTTGTCGAGCGCTTCCGCCTTCACGACGTCACGGAGAATGAGGCGATAGCTCGGATCGCCCTTGCTTTTCAGGATATCGAGCGTGAACACCACATCGTCCGCAGTGACGGGACTGCCGTCGGAAAAGCGTGCCTCGGGGCGCAGCTTGAAGGTGATGCTTTTGCCATCCGGAGCAAGATCGGCGGTTTCGGCCAGGAGGCCGTAGGCGGAGCCCGGCTCGTCGCCCGCCCCTTCCATCAGCGTGTCGTAGAGAAGCGTCAGCCCCTGCGCCGCGTCACCCTTCAGGATGAAGGGGTTGAAGCTGTCGAAAGTGCGGATCGCCGCCGGCCCGACGAGCGAAATCCGCCCGCCTTTCGGCGCGTCCGGATTGACGTACTCGAAGTGCTTGAAATCAGCAGGATATTTGAGTTCGCCGAAGACGGAGAGGCCGTGCCGCGGCGCTGCCGTTGCGGGCAGCGCTGCGAGAGCGGCCACCGCGAGAGCCACGGCGGAAATCAAACGCTTCATCGGCAACTTCATATCGATCGGTCCTCCGCCGCATCGGTCGCGGCAAATTCAGCGGGCGGCCTCGGTGCGTGCTGCGGCGCCCCCGTCGTACCACCAGACACGCGTGAACACATCAAGCGGCGATCCGTGTCGCGGCAGCGTCTTCGGCCGGGCGAACTTGCGCCAATAGGCGACACGATCGACCGGAGAATAGAAGTGCGGCACGACATAGTGGCCCCAAAGCAAGGCGCGATCGAGAGCGCGCGTCGCAGCGACCAGATCCGCACGGCCGTTCGCGTAAACGAGCCGCTCTATCAACGCGTCGATTGCCGGGTCCTTTATCCCGATCAGATTGCGTGAGCCGGGCTCGTCCGCTGCGGCCGAGCCCCAGAACTCGCGCTGCTCGTTCCCAGGCGAATGCGACTGCGGGAAGCTCGCCACGATCAGATCGAAATCGAAGGTCCGGATGCGGCGCTGATACTGGGCACTGTCGATCACGCGGATGTCCATCTGGATGCCGAGCTTGGCGAGCTCCGCCTTGTACACAAGCGCGAGCCGCTCGAAGCTCGGCTGCACCAGGAGCAGCTCGGCGGCAAGCGTGATGCCGGTGGAATTGGTGCGGATTCCGTCCTTCATCTCGTAGCCGGCTTCTGCAAGAAGCTGCGCTGCCCTGCGCATATGTTTGCGAAAGTCGCCTGGAGCCGCGTTGTTCGGGGTCTTGTATTCCGAGGTGAACAGCTCGGGCGGCAGCTTGCCCCGCAGCTTTTCGAGGATCGCCCGTTCGTCGCCTTCCGGAAGGCCACGGCTCGCGAGCTCGGAATTGCCGAAATAGCTCGTTGCCCGGCGATACTGCTCGAAGAACATCGCCTTGTTCGCCCACTCGAAATTGAAGGCGAGGTCGAACGCCTCGCGCACGCGCGCATCCTGGAACTGCGGCCGACGCAGATTGAAGGCGAAGCCTTGCATAAACTTGATGTCACCGTTGGGCAGCTCCTCGAGCTTAACGTCGCCCCGCCGGACGGCGTCGAAGCCGAATTCGGTCGCCCATCCCTTTGCGCTGTTTTCAGGCCAGAAATCGGTCTCGCCGGTCTTGAACCCTTCGAATGCCGGCAGCCTGTCGCGATAGTAGATGAAGCTGATGCGCTCGAAATTCCATTGTCCGCGGGCAGCAGGGAGATCATTGGCCCACCAGTCGGCGATGCGCTCGTAAACGATGCCGCGCCCGCTCTCGAAGCGCGTGACGCGATAGGGCCCGGCACCGATGGGCACATCGAGCGCGCCGCGTGCGGGATCGCGGGATTCGCCCTTCTCGTCCTTCCCGGTCCAGTAGTGACGCGCGAGCACGGGCATGCCGCCGACGATCTGCGGCAGCTCGCGATTGCCCGGCGCATCGAAGACGAAACGAACCTCGCGCGGACCAACCTTCTCGGCGCGCACGACATTCTTGTAGTAGAGCGCGAAGCGCGGGTTGGCCTTTTTCAATGCACCGAAAGAGTAGACGACATCCTCGGCGGTGATGGGCGCGCCATCGCTGAAACGCGCCTCCGGGCGCAATCCGAATGTCGCCGAAGCGAAATCGGCGGGATGCGACACCCACTCGGCAACGAGCCCATAATCCGTGGATGGCTCATCGAGACTCTGGATCATCAGGGTAGCGTCGATCCAGGCCAAGCCGGTGGCCGGGATTCCGCGGGGCGCGAACCTGTTCAATGTATCGAAGGTGCCGAATGCGCGAAGACGCGCCTCCCCGCGCCGGGGCGCTTCGGGATTGACCCAGTCGAAATGCTTGAAGTCGGGGCCGTAGCGTGGCTCCCCGACCAGCGACAGAGCGTGGCGCCGGTCGCCGCCCTCATCACTGGCATGCGCACGCGGCATCCCCAGTACGACGACGGACATAACCAGCAACTGAACGAGGCATTGAAGATTGAACAACCGTCTCGGCATGTCGTACGGGCGGCTCCCGGCGTGCAACTGTCGGGCGTGCAGGACGTGCGGAAGGTCGCTTGAACGCATGAAAGCGACAGACCGGTAATTCCCTCACCATGCAGAAGTGTCGGCGGGTGCCAAGTTAATTCTTGGTCAGACAACATAGTAGGTAGCCACACGCCGATGCCGGCGAGGTGGCGGCCGAGGTGCGATTTCGACAGCCTGAACGGGCGCTACCTAACGACGGATTGCAGCCAACACTTCCTGCTCGGCGCGCCTGCGGATTTCGGCGCGGTAGGGACTGGCCGGATACGTGCCGAGGATGCGCAGCTCCGTCGAGAAGAACGACAGCTCCTCCAGCGCGAGCCGCACGAGACGGTCGGCCGGATGACCTTCGATGTCGGCATAGAACATGGTCGCGACGAACTCGCCGTTCACCTGATAGCTCTCGAGCTTCGTCATGTTGATGCCATTGGTGGCAAAGCCGCCGAGAGCCTTGTAGAGCGCGGCCGGAACGTTTCGCACATTGAAAATGAATGTCGTGATGACCGGACCGTTTCCGGGCTCGGCATCGTCCGGTTCGCGGGCCAGGATGATGAAACGCGTGGTGTTATGCTTTTCGTCATCGACGTCGGGCGCAAGAATATCGAGCCCGTAGATCTCGGCGGCGAGCTTGGGAGCCAGTGCCGCGCGGGTCTTGTCGCCCCACTCGGCCACTTGCCGTGCTGCACCGGCGGTGTCGAGCGCGACATGCGGCTTCAAGCCATACTGCCTGATCAGCTTCCTCGACTGCCCCAGCGCGTGCACGTGGCTGTAGAGGTCCGTCACCTCTTCGATGCGCGCGCCCTTGACCCCCATGAGCTGATGCCGGATCGGCAGAAAGTGCTCGCCGACGATGTAGAGCCCCGAATTCGGAAGCAAATGGTGGATGTCCGCAACCCGCCCGGCGAGCGAGTTCTCGATGGGAATCATCGCATATCGAGCTTCGCCCGACTGCACGGCGCCGATCGCATCCTCGAACGTCGGACTTGGCAGCGGATCGAGATCGGGCTGCGCCTGCAGGCAGGCTGTATGAGAGTTCGCGCCGGGCTCGCCCTGGTAAGAGACGCGCGGCTTGGCGTCCGCGGAAGGCCCGGATCGGTTCTCCGAGGCGGGCATGGTCGCCCGGGATTTTGAGGTCGTCATATCGTGCGGTCCTCGGACATAAGGAGCGGGATTTATGAACGCGCGAGCATGGCGCGCGCCCGCTCGAGATCTGCCGGCGTGTCGACGCCAAGGGGTACCGTATCGACGATCGAGACGTCGATGCGCATGTTGTCCTCCAGCGCGCGGAGTTGCTCGAGCTTTTCGCGCACCTCGAGCGTCGATGGCGGAAGCGAGACGAAGCGTGCAAGCGCGTTGCGCCTGTAAGCATACATACCGATGTGGTGATATAGCGGGCCTTCTCCCCAAGGGGTCGTCGCCCGCGTAAAATAGAGGGCTCGCAGCACATTGTCGCCAGCCGGCGTCCCAACCACCTTGACCACGTTCGGATTGGCCCGCTCCTCCTCCACCGTGATCCTGGCGGCGAGCGTTGCAATGCTGACGTCCGGCCGGGACAGCGGCGCGAGGCAGCTTCTCACGAGCTCGGGCTCGAGCGTCGGCAGATCGCCCTGCACATTGACAATGAGTTCCGCTTCGGCATCGGGGTCCGCCTGACCGACCGCCTCGAAGACCCGATCGGAGCCCGAGGCATGGTCTGCCCGCGTCATAATGGCTTCTCCGCCCTCGCGCTCGATCGCCTCGCGGATCTCGTGCGCATCGGTCGCAACGATCACCCGTCCCACCGCGGCCTCTTGGGCACGGCGCCACACGTGCACGATCATCGGTGCGCCGGCGATGTCGGCCAGGGGCTTACCCGGCAGGCGGGTCGCCTGCATGCGGGCCGGAATGACGACGATGGCGCGGGACGACCGCATGGCGCTGCCTCGATGGTGACAATTCGTCTCGGGCCGTTGTCCTAATTCAACTGCGTCGCCGGTTGCAAGGGATGGCGGAGTTTCTATAGTTGCGCCCGATTTGAGTTCACGCGTGGCTTCTTGAGCCGCGCAGTTTGGTGCGCCTCTCGCTGCGGGCTCGCGGCATGGATGGCGTGCCGATCCGACAGCTAGCGAAGAGACGGGATCTGGGGCGCATGGACAGCTTCGAGTTCAACAAGATTGCCGGCGGCGTCCTTTCGGCACTTCTCTTCATGTTCGGGATGCCCGAGCTTGCCGCCATGATGAGGGGCCATGGGGACAGCCACAATCTTGAGCTGGGCTTCAAGTTGCCGATTCCGAAAGACACCGGCGGCAAGGCCGGCGGAGCTCCTGCGGAAGACGCCTTCAGTTTCCCGAAGGTCGCTGCGGCACTGCAGAAGGCCAGCGCGGAGTCGGGCAAAGACGTTTTCAAGGCCTGCACACAGTGCCACACGGCCGAGAAGGGTGGGCCGAACAAGCTGGGCCCCAACCTTTGGGGTATCGTCGGCCGCGACATCGGCAAGCATGAAGGCTTCAAGTATTCGCCGGCCGTCGCCGATAAGGGCGGAAAGTGGACATGGGACCACTTGGCGGCCTACGTGCATGATCCGAAGAGCTATATCCCGGGCAACCGCATGTCGTTTGTCGGCGTGAAGGACGTCGCGGAGCTGGCGGATGTGCTCGCATATCTGCGCACGCTCTCGGATTCGCCGGTTGACCTGCCTGCCGTCCCGGCTGCCGCTCCAGCGGGCGCACCGCCCGCTGAGAAGACGTCCGCTCCTGGCGATAAGGGCGCGGCACCGGCTGCCCAGAAGGAGGCGGCGCCTGAGGAGAAGAGCGCTCCGCCCGCCGAAAAGAAATAGTGCCGATTTTCGAGGCCGAGGGCAGCTTCGGTTATCAACGAATGATGCCAGAAGGGTCGGCCCAACAGATTGGACCGGCTCTTTACATTTGACCGTTTCGAGGACTCCGGCAGAGCACCTGAAGCGCAGGCGACGCCGCTTGACGGCATTGTCCCGTAATTGCTTGCTCAGTGAAAATCACGAGAGCGAGGCATGATCCGTTCGTTACGAGGATGGCGCCGCATGCCACCTTGCTGTCGCAGGTGCGACGGGCGGACGGAGCCTGACGCAGGATGACGAGCCTCGCCGTCGGTTGTGCCCTCCATCGGCATGGGCTGGTCGGCGTCCTCCATCAAAATCGCGAGCAGATCACTCCTGTCCTCCACCACGGACGAAACCACGTGGATGATATCCCGATGTTGCCGCTGGATACGCCCACGGATCAGCATCAGGCGCGCCCCCATGATCGCGCGTCGATAGCGTTCCAGCGTTTTGGACCAGACAACCACATTGGCGATCCCCGTCTCGTCCTCGATCGTCATGAACACGACGCCCTTGGCCGAGCCCGGACGCTGGCGGACGAGAACCACGCCGGCCACGGTGACGCGAGTGCCGTCATCCAATTGGTGCAAGTCGGCACAAGCCGAGACCCGATCGGCTGCAAGACGGCTGCGCAGGAAGCTCATGGGATGCGCCTTCAGCGACAACCGCTGGGTCTGATAATCGCATACGACGTGCTCGGAGAGCGGCATATCGGGCAACACAACGCGTGGATCCGGACCCGTTTCACGCGCCTTGCTCCAGGCGAAAAGCGGCAGCGGCGCGGCGCTGACGAGACCTTTCACCGCCCATAGGGCTTGACGCCGGTCGAGCCCAAGCGAGCGCATGGCGTCAGCCGCCGCAAGCCGTTCAAGCGTCGCCAGATGCACGCCTGCGTGTTGCCGTAGATCGTGAATATCCATGAAAAGCGCCGGCGCCCGCTTGTTTCGCGCCGACACGATTGCCTTGGCCTCGGCCTCGGCCAACCCCTCGATCCGCTTCAAACCGAGACGCACCGCCGGACGGCCATCGGCGCCGGCCGCGGTGCCCGATTCGAGGGTGGTATCCCAATCGGAATGGTTGACGTCGGCCTCGCGCACCTCGACACCGTGCTCGCGAGCATCCCGCACGATCTGGGCAGGCGCGTAGAAACCCATGGGCTGCGAGTTGAGCAGCGCCGCGCAGAATGCGGCCGGATGACGGCATTTGATCCAGGATGAAACGTAGACGAGATGAGCGAAGCTCGCGGCATGGCTCTCGGGAAAGCCGTACTCGCCGAAGCCTT
>Ga0180216_1003125_pt1 | contig 13309 bp, 6 predicted proteins | sample eDN3rd37CBELigMG_FD_128879 | JGI IMG/M metagenome (GOLD analysis project Ga0180216, IMG submission 128879) | Enriched Miracle-Growth compost microbial communities from Emeryville, California, USA - eDNA 3rd pass 37_C BE-Lig MG (version 2)... ... | reverse complement strand
TCCTGCATCACGAGTCCAACCTGCTTACGCAAGCTTTCTAATGATACATCTCGAATATCCATGCCATCTATTAATACGCGGCCCTGAACAGGGTCATAGAAGCGACATAGCAAATTGATAATCGTACTTTTACCCGAGCCTGTATGACCGACTAATGCAATAGATTGACCTGCTTTTACATTAATCGAAATGTTTTTCAATGCTGGACGATTCGGCTCATATTCGAACACAATGTTCTCGAAGGATACATCTCCGCGAATCTCAGGAAGTGGCTTAGCGTCCTCCTTCTCAGATACCGTCGGCTTCTCATCGATAAATTCAAAGATACGTTCAGAGGAAGCCATCGCGATCAACAGCTGCGAATAAAGCTGGCCTAAACGGTTAATTGGCTCCCAAAAATGCGCCATATAGGTAGAGTATGCGACGAGCAAGCCGACAGAAAACAGTTCTACGCTAATTAAATACGAGCCGTACCAGTACAAGATACATGCACCAAGTGCTGCGGTTACCTCAATGATCGGACCAAAGCTTTGGTTCATCGCCGATGCTCTATTCCAAGACTTAAGGTTAGAATCATTCATCTGCTCAAAAAACTTGATATTGTTTTTTTCCTGTACAAAGGCTTGTGTTACCTTCATCCCTTGAATGCTTTCATTCAAATGAGAGTTGATCCGAGAGTTTTTCATACGTACTTCCTGCCATGCAAAACGAATCTTTTTGCGCAAGGAGGTAGAAACGAAAAACATAATCGGTACAGTAACCATAACCGCTAAACCTAGCTTAAAGTTCATCACTAGCAGGATAACGATGATTCCCGCGAGCTGAATAATATCCATTAATAAGTTAACAACACCGTTAGTGAACAGATCCTGCAATGCATTTACGTCGTTCGTGACACGTACGAGCACTGAGCCTGCTGGGCGCTTATCAAAAAAGCGGAAGCTTAGCTTTTGAATATGTGTAAAAATATGACTGCGGATGCTTAATAGCACCTTTTGACCAATAATATTCGAATGCTTAATGCGATATTGGTTCGCGAACATTTGAATAATATACATACCTAGCATTGTCGCTCCCAGCAGCCACAGCGTAGACTTCTCTCCAGTTCCATCAACCGGATGGATAATATTATCGATTGCATAATAGATTAACAGTGGTACACCGAGCCTTGTTAGCGTTCCAATCAACATCATAATAAGAACTGGAATTAGCTCGCGATTATGAGGCTTCAAGTAAGTGTAAAGCCTACGCATTTGCTGCCAGTTAAAGCTTTTTTCTATCGCATCATCATCGGTGTAGACGAAGCGATCACGTTTTGTTGTTTCATTCGCTGCTGCTTTATTCGTTGCCAAGATCTCTCACCCCCTATTCCTGATTGCCCGCTGCAAGCTCAAGCTCGCCAGGAAAATCTGCATATTGAATTTGATACGTTTCACGGTATGGACCAGGCAGGTGCACGAGCTGGTCATGAGTTCCACGCTGAACAATATTACCTTCTTCAAGCACGATAATCTCATCAGCGAATCGCAGCGAGGAGATACGATGTGCAATAATAAACGTCGTTCTACCTGCCATTAATTGCTTGAAGCCTGCTTGAATCTCATGCTCTGTCTCCATATCAACAGCACTTGTTGCATCGTCGAGAATAAGAATTTTAGGATTTTTAATAAACGCGCGTGCAATAGCAATACGTTGCTTCTGGCCGCCGGACAATCCCATGCCTCGCTCGCCGACTACTGTGTCATAGCCAAGTGGCATCTCCATAATGAAATCATGTGCTTTGGCTAGCCTTGCTGCTTCCTCAATCTGCTCATGCGTCACACCCGAGATTCCGTAAGCAATATTATCGCGAATCGTTGCAGAGAACAGGAAGGTCTCCTGGAACACTGGTGCGATAATGGAGCGCAAGCTATGCACATCAAGGTGTTTAACATCAATACCATCGATAGTAATTGATCCCTGCTTCACATCGTAAGCGCGCATCAGCAATTGTATAATTGTCGATTTCCCTGCTCCTGTTGCCCCAAGTAATCCTATAACCGTGCCGGCAGGCGCGTGAATGTTAATATCCTTAATTGCTGGTTTTTTATCAGGGTAATTGAAGGTTACTTGGTTAAACGATACATCGCCTCTTGCTGTTCTTGGATCTAAAACGACAGCATTGGACTCACTTTTAATGTTAATCGGCTCGTTAAGTAGTGTTAACACGCGTTCACTTGATGCTTTAAACTGTGTGTAGTTGTTAATATGGAACCCTAGTCCCCATAAAGGACCGATAATGTACCATATCAAGCTAAAAAACGCTACAAAGTTGCCAAGTGACAATTCTTTATTGATAACTAAAATGCCACCGACAATAAACAACACAATAACACAAAGGTTCGCAGCCGTTTCCATCGCTGGGAAAAATTTTGCCCACTTAGAGGAAGCCTCAATCTGATTCGTTCTGAATTGCTCGCTTCGTTCAGTAAATTTATGAACCTCATAGTCCTCTTGCGCATATGATTTTACTGTGCGAACGCCTGTAATATTTTCTTGCACAGCAGTCGTTAAATTACTCATTGCTTTACGCATCTCACGGAAGATCGGATGAATCTGTCCCTCAAAGCGAAACGCTAATAGTAATAGCAGCGGTATCGGCAGCAGCGTGATGAGTGTAAGCTTCCAATTCATCATAATCATTGCCGTGCCGCCAAGTACAACCATGAATAGTACATTCAAGAGCTGTGCAAAACCAAAGCCAATGAAATTTCGAATCGCTTCCAAATCTGCAGTTAAACGAGACATCAAATCTCCCGTTTTCGCTTTATCATAATATTGGAAAGATAACGTATTCAATTTCTCATACAGCGTGTTTCTCATTTTCGTTGCAACTCGGTTACCTAATCTGCCGCCGCAAAATCCGTGTAAAAATTGATTAATTGCCTTCAAGCAGACGACCCCAACAACCAAAAGTGAGATAGGTGCTACCAACTCGAAATTGCTAGGCATAATTACATTGTCGATCAAATAACTTACCAGGTAAGGCTGAACCAGTCCAATTCCAGTTGCAAGTACAAGAAAAAGTATTGCTCCGACAATAAACTTTTTCTCTGGTGCATAGAATCGCTTCAGCTGCCTAAATATTTCCAAAACGGTCACTCCTCACTTATTTTAGATATGAAGAATCTTATCAACTCGCTTGTTGTTGAGCAAACATCAATATAATGTAAATCTTTATTTTTTTACGGTTATTGTGGCAAATCAATGAACTAACCTCCCCTTTACTCTCAAATGATGGCATTCATTCGGCTTTATGTTCAAATTACTCCATTTTTGCACGTTTTCACACAAAAAGGCAAAAAAAAAGCTGCTATTTTCGATATCGAAAGCTAGCAGCTTCATCACGAACTCAGATCAATTATCTCGAAAGTTAATCAATCAAGCTCCATTGCTTAATTTTCTTATTTACAACCTCAAGCTTGCTTACATAGGATTCATCCTCAAGCAGCAGAAGTTGTTGCTTGCCATACTGAGTGATGCTGTGACCAAGCCTATCCAGCTGAGAAGCGAGAATAAGCTGCCACTGCTGCTCATAATGCTTCTGCCATTCACGCTGAACCTCGCTCATCCATTGCTGTAGACTTGGGAAGATTAGCTCCTCCAGCTCTTTTCTAAGCTTTGCTTTACCGTCCCCTTCAAAAAACTGCTTTGGAGACTTCATCCGTTGGCTAAGCCACTTCATCGTAATGCTGCGCTCCTGCCAATCAGTTGGCTGCTCAGGCTGCCCATATTGCGATTCTAATACGCCAGGTCTCTGATAGCCAGAAAGTCGTTTGGCAGCGAGCTCAGCAAGCTGATCTAACTGCTTGTGAACAGCCGCTTCAATCGCTCGCTCTACGCGCATGGTCGTAGCAAGCAGCTCTTGCTGAAGCTCTAGCGCTAGGGAACGCTGTAGCTCTAGCCATGCACTCCATACCGCTTGCGACATGGAGCGACCATCATCCTTCAGCAGTGCAGGATTGAACGCATAGTTATAAAAATCTCCGAAGCGGAATGATAGACGCTGTACAATATAATACATAAGCTCTTCGATTTCCTGCTTCATTGCTAGAGGCAGCTGAACAGCTGCTTCCTCCTCCAACGCTTGTGCTAAGGCATTCATGCTTTGCTTGATGCTAACTACCTGCTGCTCCGCATGGGCCTTAGCAGACTTCGCGTTATCCAGTAGCGCACTGACCATGCTAACCGCTCGTTGCAGCTCAAGCGATGCTGAGTTCAGCGCTAATGCACCAAGCTCATCATGTATAAACGAATGGAATACTTGCTCGAAGCTTGCAATGCCTGAAGCTTCAATAGCTTGGTCATCACTAGATTGTTTCGCTTCAAGCGCAAGCAGACTTGATATCGGAAACATTCTAGGTGACATGATGCCATGTCGATTTAGATTTGCCTCCACATGCTCCATAACGGAGCGCAGCTCCTGCTCGGTGGAAGCAAGATCCGCTGCATTAACAATAAAAAACATTTTATCCAGCTCAAACTGATCCTTTACACGTCCAAGCTGATCTAGAAACTGACTATCTGCATGTGAAAACGCATGATTATAATACGTAACAAAAAGAATAGCATCTGTACTTTTAATATAATTGAAGGCTACCCCTGTATGACGAGCATTAACTGAATCTGCACCTGGAGTATCAACTAAAATAATTCCGGCTTGCGTTAAGGTACAGTCAAAGTAGAATTTAATCTCTGATACAAAGCATGAGCGATGCTCCTGCGCAACATACGCCTCATATAAAGCATAATCCACCTCGCGATGTCTGCCGAGCCATTGCTCCTGCTCTGCCCAGCCTTCACGAGCCGCCTTAACGAAGCTGTAATGAGCTCTGCCACCGTTATGGATATGTTCAGGGACTAAAGCATCGATAAGCTTAAACAAATGCTGCTGATCCTGCTTCTGCTGCTCAGTCAGCTCTAAGCCTAGCAGCTTTAACGAATAAGCGATATCATCCAGCATCAGCTCCCGCGTCTTCATAAAGATTGTCGCGCTGTTATGCGGATGCTCCGAATCTGGCGGTAATAAGCTATTAATCGCTGCGGTAGTAGGATTCGGACTTACAGGAAGCACGCGCTCTCCAATTAGTGCATTTGCAAGCGATGACTTTCCAGCACTGAACGCGCCAAATAATGAAATGGTGTAGTTGCGACTCTTCAGCCGATCAGCCTTCACGGAAAGCTCTTCGACGACTTGCTCCATTCCATCAATATCTGACAGCAGCTCAGCACTTTGCAGCAGGGCTTCTGTAAGCTGCTGGGCATTATGTGCTGTTTGAACTGCTACAGCTCCTTCTTCACCAATACTTGATATAGCGCTTAGGTTGATCGCTTCTTGCTCCTCTACGAAGCTAACATCATTCCCAGTACGTAGATTAGCTACCTTAGGCAGTGTAGGTGCGTCGACTTTCGGTAATAAAAGCTGCTCAAGCTCCTTCCGATAGCTTTGTTCTTGCTGTATGACTGCACGATACTCCACAGCCTGCTGCAATTGCTCAGCAAGCTCTGTCATCTCACCCTTCAGCTCCGCCAGCTTGCTGTGCTCTTGCTCTGCAAACGCTAGTGCCAGCTTATCTACAATCGTTAGTGCGTGTCTCCGATAGTTTGATTTAATTGAAGCTGCTATATCCTTACAATAGGTTAGTGTATATTCATTACCAAGTACTGCACCGCTATGAATACTAGCTATAAGCTGCTGCTCGGTAGGTCGAGCCTGCTCCAGCAGCTTCAGTTCTTCCTCCAGCTGCTCTCGGTTATACGATATGCCTTCCCCAGCTTTTCGAAGCAGCGTTTGCATATGCCAGTGAATATTAGCTTCGGTGAGCTTCAATAGCTCAGAATAAAACGCTTGCAATCGTTCTTCTTGAACGGCAGCTGTTTTTTGCTTAGAGGCTAAAAATCCGGCACGAAAGCCTGGCTTGCGGCTGTCTAAAAATTGCTGGGCAAGATCTCGTAATGCCGCTGGCGTAATGTTCGCATTATCAAGCAGGCTTTCAATCTCCTTACGCAGCTTAACAGGATATTGCTCTACCGCTTCATTTCGCATATCGATTTGCCCTTGTGTCTGCTTCGCCACTTGCTCAAGATCTTCTAGCTTTTCTTGACCGCCAATCTGCACCAACAGCTGCTGCTTCAATGGCTCTGATGCTTGCTCCAGCTCAGTTAGATATGCTTTCGTCACATGCGCTAGAGAGCTCCAGACACTATAAGCTGTCAATTCACTTTGAGCATGCTGCAGGTCGTCGATGAGACGTAATACACTTTCCCACTGATGATAGGGATGCTGAGGCTCACGAAGTGATAGATACATAATACCCGCAGGCTCTAAATGCCAAGCTTGGAAGCTGTCAGCTACGCTTTGCTGGTAGCTCTCGAAGCTCAGCTCTGCATCGCGATGCTTATCGATTTGATTCACGATAAAATATAATGGCTTGCCCCACTCACGTAATTCCTTTGCAAAGGTAAAGTTAATTTCAGACTGAACATGGTTGTAATCCATCACATAAAACACGACGTCAGCCATATGCAGAGCGGATTCAGTCGCCATTTTATGTGCCGCATCGGTAGAATCAATGCCCGGAGTATCTAGCAGCGTAATACCTTTACTCAATAATTCACTTGGATATTCGATATGTACAGAAATATATGATTCTCCGTCTTTACAATATGCATCCAATTGATCAATCGGTACTTCGTCGTAACGAATAATGCCATTTGACGATACCTTTACCTTTGCCTTGCTTTCCTCACCGTAAGCAATTGTTACAACGTTAGCACTCGTTGGTATCGGACTGGATGGCAATAATTTTGCACCGCATAACGTATTTAATAGAGTTGATTTCCCCGCAGAAAAATGTCCACATAAAGCAATAGTAAGCCGACCAGCAGTCAGCTTACTATTGAGCTCCTCTACCTTTTGAGCATGGAGATGATCGTTATGTGCGGACATTTCACTTGAGAATTTGTATAGCTTCTCTCGTAAATTGTCAGTCAGCATTGTCTATTTCTCCTTATTCACTAACCTCATCATCATCAGCCGATGGCAAGCAAATTTCAAACACATTTCCATGTTGCAGGATCATAATATCACGAGCTTTTTCTTTCATTACGACAACCTCTGGCTTCACACGCATACGCTCAATGTATTGCACGGGCACATGACCAGAGCCACTTACCGTAATTCCTTCAATGACAATATCCTCATTCTCCTGAGGTGCTGCTTCCAGCACTTGCTCGTAAATATCAGAAAACTGTTCAAAATTATTAGTGTACACGGAAATGCATTTCATCAATAATCATCCTCTTAACTTTTTGTAGTTTTACGTTTAGTTTTGGTTGAATCAGCAGCTTTCATACGCCGCTGGCCTTCTTTGCATATATCTAGCAGTCGACAGATGTCGCATTGAGGTCTTTGTGCCTTGCAATGATAACGCCCGAAGAAGATCAATCTGTGATGCGTGATTGTCCACTCCTCTCTCGGGACAAGCTTCATAAGCTTCTGTTCAACGACTAACACGGAGTCATCTGGTTTTGCAAATGACAAACGCTTCGAAACACGCTCTACATGTGTATCGACAGCAATTGCAGGTACACCAAAAGCATTAGACATGACGACGTTAGCCGTTTTCCGACCAACTCCAGGAAGCTCAACGAGTCCCTCGTGGGTATTCGGAACCTCGCCGTCATACTTATCAATTACAATACGACATAATTTCTGTATATTGGCCGCCTTGCTGCGAAACAAGCCTATACGTCTTATGTCCAATTCAAGCTCCTCTAAAGGTACTGCCAGGTAGTCCGCAGGCGTTTTGTACTTTTGAAACAAATCAACCGTTACTTTATTTACCGTTTCATCGGTACATTGTGCAGATAAAAGTACAGCAATCGTCAACTCAAATGGATTACTATGATTTAGCTCACAATGGGCATCGGGAAACATCTCTGCCAACACATCAAGAACATGCCTCATTTTATCCTTTGCTTTCATCTATAAGCCTCCTCTTCATAACCATCGTTCAAAGTTTAGCGAAAAACGAGTCTGTAGGCAAGTAACATTTCCCCAAAATGGAAAAAAAACTGCCCAAAACGGGCAGCTTTTCACAAAATGTTACTTAAAAGCAGCAAATTATTGTACAATGACTCGTAGTATGCGGTCTCCTGCGAAACTAACGATGACATTTTTATTAGATTTCAAATCGCTAAAGTTAATCACTTTACCATTATTGTCAACGAATTCAGCCTCGTCAAACAATACAGAATACGTATTGCCTTCTCGCTTGAAGGACACTTCCTTCGTTACATTGGATATGGAAGAGATCGACATGGAATGGATTTCATGTAGACGGAACTGAGTAATCGTACCATCTTCAGAAGATAAATCAACGGTTATCAAGTTGTCCTCTTTAATATCCAGATACGTTGGCTTTGATTTCGTTAAGCTTTCAATACCTGCGTTGTCATAGCTAAACTCAGCGATGACTCCATCAGGCAACTTAAGTTTTATCGTCTCCTCAAAATAATTGATATCTTCAACGTAACCACTAATTTCCGATATCATATCATAATAAACGACCTGTTTTTTTCCATTAGCCTCAACATAACGAAGCATTAGCCCTTTCCATTCCGTAGGATCCGTACTAATGTATTTTGGGTCAACTATAACTCCATCCAACAGGTATCTAGTGGAATCAGAAATAAATAGCGCTTCTGCACTCGTACCTGCCGCATCTAACACGGTAATCAACCCTTTAACATCATCGGAGCTTACGATCGTTGGCAAGTAAAGTGTCTTATATTCTCCTGATGGCACCGTAATAGAAACGACTTCATCTTTAGCATTCATTGTTAACGTTACCTTGTCCGCATTGACGATCAAGCTGTCCAGCGTTGCATGCTTAACATAAGGAATTGTTATCGTAGGCGTCTTCGTTAATAGCTTACTAACGAGTTGCCCATCTTCCGTTTTAACCGTAATCATATTACTCGAAGGCAAATAGCTAAAGTACGTTCCAGTTACAGAGGACACTGCTCCGTCACCTGCAGTAATGAGCTCGATTGAAATTACTTTTGGCGTACTACGGAAAGTGTCTGTCGTAATTTTAATTTTACTGTTTACTTTTAAATCATTAATTGCAAGTTTTTCTCCTGAAGAATCAATTATATTCGTTGTTTCATCATAGGCTATCGCTACTGGATTATTATCAACGACTACATAAATAATTTTTTCATTGGTGTTTAATATTCCAACAGGAGCAATTAGCTCTTCTGTGTAGATTTCCTCACCTAGCGTCTCAACGAATTTAGCTACGCCATCAATATGAATAAGTGATACGGCTGAATAAAGCTTAAATTGATCTCTCTTTACAGCTAGATCCGAATCGCTGCTGTAGAAGCCAGTAGATTGATCAAAAGCATATGTCGTTTCCACATCATGCTCGTAGATCGTGATCGAGTTGTCAGTCATATTCGTAATGACGCCATGCTGCTGATTAGCTACTTTTATTGGAAAATCCTTTTGTGCGCGACTAAGAATCGTAGCAAAGCTAGCACGATTAATCGCTGTTTTCGGAGCGAAGGTCGTTTCCGTATAGCCCTTCACAAGACCAAGCTCAACGGCAGCATTTACATACCCTGTATATTTGCTGTCAATTTTATCTCGATCGGCAAATGTAGACGGTGTTTCCTGTAGCTCTTTTGCTTTAGCTTGTGCACCAATCGTATGAATAATTAGCTTTGTAACCCATTCACGAGCTGCTGGCTTTGCTCCCCACTCTTCATCCGGCTCAGCGGCAGCAATTGCAAATTCTTGTTCTCGATCTAGCAATCCTTCATCAAATGCTAGTGATATGTAAGCCTTATAATCTTCTTTTACATCAAAGCCTTCTGGGAATATAAACACGCCATTTTTATCTACTTTGTGCTCAAGTCCGGCAAAGCGAATCGCCATAATAACCGCTTCCTGCTGACTAATTGTGTTATTGTATTTGAATGTAAACTCACCAGTCGCTTTATTCTCATATCCTTTTACAATTTGCTGCAAGGACAGACGGTAAATATGCTTCTCTGCATATAAGCCCGCTGGCACATCTGTAAATGGGGTTATTCCTTTTTCTGCAGCATGCACGATGGCCACCTGATTAGGAAGCACCGGTAAGGCTGCGCTGCTAACTAACGTAATAGCTACTGCTCCTGTTACTATTTTTTTCCAAGACTTATGTATAGGCAATTTTGTTCCCACCAATCATATAAGATTATCGCGGGTCTACACTTCCACTTAAGTGCGACCCGCGATTCTAGTAAACTATCAATATTATACCATTCTTCTTAAGCAAATTACCCAGAAATATTATTCAAGCTCTAAATATTTTTTGATCCCTTTTGTTAGCTCTTGTGCAAATTTCGTCTGAACATCGTTGTTGAACAGCACCTTTGCATCAGAAGCATTGCTTAAATATCCAACCTCAAGCAGCACGGCTGGCATCGTCGTTTCACGTATCACTTTGAATGAAGCTGTTCTAACGCCCCGATCATTCAATCCGACTGCTCCCAAAATGTACGGATGTAACGTATTGGCAAGCTTTTTACTATTTTCCCGAGTATAGTACGTTTCCGTACCGTTAATATTCGATGTTTTATAGCTGTTTGCATGGAATGAGATGAACAAATCTGCTTTTTTTCCTATGCCAGGTAGTTTCTCAGCGAAAGCTACGCGCTCAGACAGCTCTAAGAACGTATCGTCCGATCTCGTCAAATGCACAGCAATTTGAGGATGCTTTTCCAGCTCAGCCTTGACCTTCAACACTGCACTTAAGTTGAAATCCTTCTCACGCAATCCGAGTGTTTTGTTAACGGCACCTGGATCCGAATCTCCGTGACCAGCATCTAGTACGATATGATAGATTGGTTTAGTATCTTCAGTCTGATCAGGAGTTGTGCTTGGTGGTGTGGATGGGTTGTCCCCTGGTAAAGGCTCCTCTGTTGCCGGCGGAGTATCCGATGGCTCTGGCGTCTCAGTAATCATCCCATTAAAGCTAATAATTAATTCGCCTTCAGAATGAACAAGTGCGTAATTGGCTTGTTCATTCAACAGTACAACCACTCTTGCTGTTAACGGATTACTAGAAAACTGAGAAAAGCGATAGCCGGACAAATCCTTATAGCCATTAAGCGTTACTTCTGTTTGTCCTTTTATGAAGCTGTTCGCAAGCTCATATGTATAGCCGGTGTTATTGAGATCGACGACAAGCCTTGTTGGAGCTGTATCACTTGCAGGCAATAGCATCGTCTTCGGTTCAGTTAACACTCCTGTATAGGCAATATGAAGGTTGCCATCTTCACCTAAGTGAACCTGCGATACCGTGGCATCCTGTACTGGTGAAGGTGTAGGAGACGGCTCAGGCTCTTTGACCGGACTAGTTAGTAGCACTTCAGAGGTTTGCTGCTTCCATTCTACTTTAAGCCCTAACACTTCTGAGACAAAGCGTATAGGCACCATCGTTCTGTTTTTAACAAGACTTGGAGGCTGACTTAACTCATAGCTATCATCATTCACGTAGCCGACTTTTTCACCGATTGCAAGCTTTATCGTAAGCTCTTGATCCAGCACGGTAACTTGTTTTGCCTTGTTATCCCATTTCACTTCATACCCGAGCCCTGATGACAGTACGGCTAACGGTACTAAAGTAGTTCCTTGCTTAATAATAGGATCTACATCAGATACAATCTGTTTACCATCCATAAAAAGCTTGGGTGTGGTGGTTGAAGCATTAACACTACTTACAAAACCTACCATTACGAATAAAACTGCGACAATAAACAAACTACTAAATATTTTCTTCATTTCCCACCCCGTTGATCAATACTTTCTAACAATCTATCATTTCATTAGACGTGATTTTCTAGCAAAAGTTGCGTTCATTCAACAACTATTTTTACAAGTGAAACATTATCACTATATTATCAAATTATCCTTTATTTTTGTACAATCTTCGCAATGTTTATTGTAAATTAATATCTAAAATTGCGATCATTCGTATGATCATAAAAAATAGAGTGCTCGGCAAATGCCTAGCACTCTATTACGTTCATTATTGATAGATAACAATCGTTTGGATGCCTAGTACGTTTACGAGATAGACTCCTTTTTCATTTAACTGGTAACGATGTGTGAACGAGCCATCGCCGTTAAAGGATTCCATATCGGAATAAGCGTTGCTTATACCTTCAACAGATATAGCAGGATTATGCATATCTCGACCAGTTACATTTAGAGAACCGTCTGTCGTTACAATGACATCAGGCACAACATCCATTCCATTCAATGCAACAAAGGACAGGCTTGAATCTGAGAACACTGTATTGTCGTCTACAAAGCTTTGCAGCTCAGCAGCTTGTTCTTTATTCATACTGCCGAATAGTCCCTTGTGGAAATAGGAGTCTGGATAATACAAGGATGCAAAGTCCTCAGCAAAGTTTTCTCCAACACGATTAGACCAGTCATTGGTAGCAGGCACATAATTAGAACGGTCACGAATAGCAAGATATTGCGAGTGATCGCCGAATTTGTGATCCCAGTTATGACCGAATTCATGTAGGAACGTGCCAATTCCACCATTTACAACATATGCACGATGTGTACCGCTTGCTAAGCCCGCATAATGATTGACCGTTACACCATCGTCCTCTGTAATTGTGAACGGCAATGAGAATACCTTTAACCCTTTCAACGCTTCAACTGGCAGGTCAGACATCGTTGCGATCGTCTGCTGAAGCTTTGTATCCTGCTCAATTAGGTCGCTATAATTATAGTCCTGAACGGTGTAGATCGAGCGGTGATATGGACTATTCAAGCTGGTGTCACTACTTTTATTCATTGCTGGATATTCATATGCTTTAGGCTCGTAAAGATGCATATATCTCGCTTCAAGAGCACGGCTAATTACATCCAGCTTTCCAGTTGTGAATGTGCTGTAGTACGTAATATCGCGAATCTCTTTTCCTTCGCTTAATACGGACTTGTACTCCTTCATCAGCTCCTTCAATTCTTCACGAATCTTCTGCTCACTTACCTTTTTCTTACCTTGCTGCACCAGACTCATGTAATCCTCGTCCTGCTTCGTCCAATTCCAGTATGGAAGCTTACCATGAACAGAAGCAACAGCAACTTGAGGCGCATCGTTAACTATCGTCGCATTTGTAATCGTTGGTGCCTCTACTGCGATAAGAAAATCATTAGGATAGAAAGTTAGCTTCTGCTCCAGTGCCTGCAATA
>Ga0180216_1003124_pt1 | contig 13317 bp, 16 predicted proteins | sample eDN3rd37CBELigMG_FD_128879 | JGI IMG/M metagenome (GOLD analysis project Ga0180216, IMG submission 128879) | Enriched Miracle-Growth compost microbial communities from Emeryville, California, USA - eDNA 3rd pass 37_C BE-Lig MG (version 2)... ... | reverse complement strand
TCGAGGGCGAACGGTGTGTAGTCGAAGATGCCAAGGGCATGCGAACGCGCGACTACGTGATCAAGAGGAAGCTCATGTTGGAACGGCACGGCATAACAGTGAGGGAAGTCTGATGTCCATCAAACCCGGAGAGAACCATTGATCGTGCAAAAGCCCCGAGCGCGCTATGAGGGCGGAATTTGGTTGGTCTGGTGCTCGCGTATCGGCCCCAGCCCTAGGCCCACGTTCGAACAAGCCTATCAAGCCTGGGCCTATCGCCGTGGTTTGCTCGCATTCAATCCGAAGGAGAACTGAAATGGCATTGCCGCGCACTGCATCCGATTCCGACAAATTCATGCGCACCGCTGCTATCGACAAGCTATTCCGAGAATACGGCGTGAAGCTGGGGCCTCAGCAGCGCAATGCGATATCGGTCGCATCCGAGATCAAGAAGCACCGGCCGGATTTCACCTCCAAAGACCCGCACGTCGTGATCCGCGCCTGGGTACACGAGGGCAACCCGGAGGCGGTCAAGCCAACACTGATTGCTGATACGGGCCGGCCGCTGCGGTTGGACCCGCGGCTGGTCGCAATCCGGGACCGGATCAACCAGCAGCCGGCCATGAAGGCGCTGGTCAGTAACGTGCCCTACTCGGCCCATGGCATGGAGTAGCGATCATGCGGCCGCTGATGCGCTGGGAATGCCAAGACCCGCTGAAAGTCCTGATCGCTCGGGAGGCGGCTGAATTGAAGCAGTCATGCAGCGGCTGCGCTCAGGCAAAAACAGTGGTCAGCCCCTTTGGCGACACCGTGATGCGGTGCCTGAAGGGTAGGCCCTACGGAAAGAAGTGCAGTCAGTACGCAAGGAGCGAATCGTGAGCTGGCGATACAAGTATCGAGTGATCTACAAGGGTGAAGGGTATATGCCACAGGTGCGCGGTGGTTGGTGGCCGTTTTGGAGAAATATGGCGGCGTGGGAACGAGGACGATTGAAGGATGCGGAGGATTTGTGCCGCTGGCATGCAGAATGCGCAGCCAAACGTGCTCGGAAAGGGGTGGTTAAGTACGTGGAGGTCAGCAAGTGAAATCGAACATAGAAATTCTCTTGGGCGAGTGGGGTGCCTGGAAGCGTGGCGAGAATCGCACTAGCCTGGGGTATCCCGATCAGTCCGCATTTCAACGCATGCGCGTCGATGGGCAGAGGCGCGCCGATCCGCATGCGCTGATGGTAGATGACGACCTACGCCAATTGGACTCTCATATCGGGTACTTATTCCCGGAAGCCCGGGTAGTCATAGTGGCGCACTATGTATGGGTTGGCCCAGTAAAGGCAAAGTTGGATCGGGTGCACATGACACGGACTCGCTATTACGATCTGCTGGACATGGCGCACAGGCAGCTCGGGCACTGGATGGGTGACAACTACATGATCGAGGGTGTTGTGCGAGAGCAAAATATTTTGTCCGGACACGTTGCATAGTCGTCCGGACTAAACCACACTGAACTCTGTAGGCTGCGCAGTTGCGCCTACAGAATCTCCGATCCCCGCTTCGCCCCGGCTTGAGCTTCGCTCGCCGGGGTTTCTTTTTGGATCCAGTCACCTTCTTGGTGTGCCTGAGAGAATAGCCCGCCATCGAGAGATCGGCGGGTTTTGTATTTCCGGCCCTCGTGGCGCGGTTGAAATCCTGCCGGATAAAACCGACAGGCCGCCCAGGTTGATCGCTGGGCGACAGATTTCCTGATGTCTCCTCCCGCAGCCAACGCTGCGTTTCGCGCCCCGCTGAGTCGAAAGATTCGCGGGGCGGTTCTTTTCTGCCGCCGCCATATGACCGAATGCCAGGGCTGCGCCCGCCGCCGAGCGGCCATGAAACGATATATGGAGATCGCATATGAGCGAGCAGCAAAACTCCTGCGGCGGGAAGCCGATTCTGGTTCTGAAGGCAGGCAGGCATCTGTCGATGGAGGAGGAGGAAAGGCTTCGCCAGCCACTGAAAGATGCGGCCAGCCGGATCGGGGCTGAGGAAGTCATTGTTCTCCGGGACGGACTTGACTTGTCTGTCCTGCCTGCTGGGCTGGATCGGCTGGCCGCCGCCATCAAGGAGCAGGCGCAAGCCAACCTGGAACTGGCCGCATCAATCCGCCTGCAAGCAGACGCCATCACTGATCTGGTCGAGACGGTAGCCAGCCAGGGTGACGATGACGACGAGCCAGAAGGGCTGGGCCACCTGGGGACTCTGTAGTGCCCCAGCGCCCCCAGCGCCCATGCAGGCACAAGGGATGCCGCAACCTGCATCGCAACGCCAACGGCTACTGCGACCAGCACAAGGATGACGCCAAGGCATGGGCGCGCAAAGAGTCTGCCCCCAAGACGACCACTCAACGCGGCTACGGGTGGAGATGGCAGAAGCTACGCCAGCGCATCCTGGAGCGTGACAAGTATCTATGCCAGCCGTGCCTTGAGGAAGGCAGGATCACCGAAGGCAGGGATGTAGACCACAAGATCAACAAGGCTCATGGTGGCACGGACGACCCCGAGAATCTGCAAGTAATTTGCCCCTCATGTCATAAGGCCAAAAGCCAGCAAGAAAGCCAACGCCGAGGGAATAGCAGGCGGGATAAATAAGACGGGCCAGAACAGCGCTACCAACGCTGCCTGGCCCTTCCCACATCTGACTGATAGGAGTCAAAGTGAGCGGTATCAATTGTAGGCTTACGTGCCAGTCGTGCCAACAAGAGTTTGTGCGCACATCGAAGCGCGGCAGGCCGCCGAGGAATTGTCCGTCCTGCACCATCGAGGCCAAGAGGGAATATTTCCGGATAAGGGAGGAATCCAGGACTAGGGATTACTCCAAGAAGCGACGGGAAACATCTGCGTTTGTGTGCGTCGGTTGCCACAAAGAACGCGAACGGCACATCCGTCGCGATGGCAAAGACTCCGGTCTGTATTGCGGAAGGCAATGCTACTTCGACCATAAGTCGCTGGTATCTAAAGAGATAAGTCTGATTCGGGAGATGGGCAAGAGGTCGCGAGCATATCTCCGGCCATCCAGGCCGACAAAGAAGGAGCCGATCACAAAGCCCGCCCAGATAAGGAAGGCTCCTTGCTGTATATGCGGGCAAGAAGTCGAGCTTTTGAAAGGGAAACAAAAAGCATCTGCGGTTTGTGGCGAAGCGTGCAGGGTAGAGCGAGAGCGAAGAATAAGGGAGGAGCGCAAAGCCACGGAATCATGGAGGTCGGCTAGGCGTCGCTATAAGTCCTCCAGGAGGGCCAAAGAGCGAGGAGCAGACGCCGACCCCATAGACCCTATCGAAGTATTTGAGCGTGCCGGTTGGCGGTGCTATCTGTGCGGCGTTGAGACGCCCATAGGGCTGCGCGGCACAAATCATGACGACGCCCCGGAGTTGGAGCATGTAATCCCTCTGGCTCGCGGCGGATCGCATACATGGGCGAACGTGGCTTGCGCGTGCCGGAAGTGCAACATCAGGAAGGGGGATTCGGACCCAAGGGGACGGGGGGCGTCTTTGGGTTGGCTGGCTTCGTCCTTCCTGACCACGCCCCCAAGTTCATTTTCACGCCCGCGAAATATGAAATCCAAGGAGTGACCCATGGCAGGCGTTGCAGGCCGGTCTGGCCGCCGCCCGAAGCCCGTGGCAAAAAAGGAGCTGGCCGGAAATCCCGGCAAGAGGAAACTGAACCTGGACGAACCTGACTTTGCTCTGGTTCGGACGGTTGAATGCCCAGAATGGATGGGCGAATACGGAAGATTGCTTTGGGATACGGTTGTGCCGCAGCTTTGCGCTGAAAAGGTGCTGGCGGCGACTGATGTCCAGAATTTAGAGGTCTACTGCGCAGCCTACGACCAGTTTCGGGAGGCGGAAAAGCACATTGCCGAGCACGGCCTCGTTGTTCCTGGTGCTCAGGGCGGCATGGTGAAGAACCCCGCCGCGACCGCGAAAAACGAGGCGGTTAAGCAGATGGCGACGTATGGAGGCATGCTGGGGCTGGACCCGTCCAGCCGGCAGCGCCTGACGGGTGCTACGAAGAAGCATGACGAGAACCCGTTTGCGGGGTTGCTGCAATGAGCCGCTATCCTGCCGTTGACCAAGCCGTCAAGTTTGGACGCGATGTGCTAGCCGGGAAGTTTCCTGCTTGTCGGTATATCCATCTTGCGGTGCAGCGGCATTTCGACGACCTAGAGCGAGCCAAGGAAAAGTCCTGGCCTTACTGGTTCGACGCCGCAGAGGCGCAGCGCCGTATAGACCTGATTGAGCGCCTGCCGCACACAAAGGGGGAGTGGGCGTTCAAGCGGCAACTGTTGACGCTGGAGCCGTGGCAGAAGTTCGGCATCGCCTGCACATTCGGCTGGAAGCGCAAATCGGACGACATGCGCCGCTTCCGCGAGTCTTACTGGGAGGTCAACCGGAAGAACGGAAAGTCTCAAATAGCGGCAGGGGTTGGCATATCGTGCTTCGTTCAGGATGGAGAATTCGGGGCCGAGGTGTATAGCGGAGCCACGACGGAAAAGCAGGCATGGGAGGTGTTCCGACCCGCCAAGTTGATGGTCAAACGCTCCCCGCTTTTGGCCGAGGCCGCGGGCATCGAGGTCAACGCCTCGAACATGAACCGGCCTGCGGATGGCGCTCGGTTCGAACCGATCATCGGCAATCCCGGCGACGGAGCATCCCCCTCTTGCTCGATAGTGGACGAGTTCCACGAACACGATTCGGATGCGCTGTACACCACGATGCTGACCGGCATGGGGGCGCGCAAGCAGCCGCTGATGTTCATCATCACGACTGCCGGGGCAGATATTGAAGGGCCGTGCTACGACAAGCGCCGGGAAGTGATCGAGATGCTGGAAGGCACGGTCGCCAACGATGAATTGTTCGGCTGGATCTGGACTATCGACGAGGACGACGATTGGAAAGACCCGGCAGTGCTGGCGAAGGCGAATCCTAATATCGGTGTTTCGGTCTACCGGGAGTATCTGGAAAGCCAGCAGCAACGCGCCATAAAGCAAGCGCGGTTCACGAACACGTTCAAGACAAAGCATCTTGGAATCTGGGTAACAGCCAAGTCGGGATTCTTCAACGTCGCGCAGTGGGAGGCATTGAGGGACGAAACGCTGACTCTTGAGCAGTTCGAGGGGCAGCCCTGCATCCTGTCGTTCGACCTGGCGCGCAAGTTGGACATGAATAGCATGGCCCGCCTGTTCTGGCGAGACATCGACGGAAAGCGGCACTACTACAGCGTTGCTCCTCGGTTCTGGGTTCCGGAAGACACGATTGCCGACATGAACAACCGCCGAATGGCGGAGCGGTACCAGAAGTGGGTGAATGCTGGCCTGCTGATTCCGACCGGTGGGGCGGAAATCGATTACCGGGAAATTCTGGAAGAAGCGAAGGAGGCAGCAAAGCTGAATCCTGTTCAGTGCTCGCCGATGGACCCGCACGGCGCGACCAATCTTGCACACCACCTGGATGATGAGGGGCTAACGCCGATCACGATCACCCAGAACTACACCAACATGTCTGACCCCATGAAGGAGTTGGAGGCTGCGATTGCGTCTGGCCGGTTCCACCATGACGGGAATCCGATCATGACCTGGTGCATCAGCAACGTGATTGGCAAGAACCTCCCCGGCAATGACGATGTGGTTCGTCCGATCAAGCAAGGAAACGACAACAAGATCGATGGCGCTGTGGCGCTGATCATGGCTGTCGGGCGAGTGATGCAGCCGCCCGAGCAGAAAGCAGATTACGAGAAGTCCCTATTTTTCATCTAGGCCCATGAGCCTAGCCCCGAGCCCCGCGCGAGCAATCGTCCGGGGCTTTTTTTATGGGTGTTCGAAATGGACCCGAAAAACACGAAGCGCGTTTATTCGACGATGGTCGTCAAGGCTGTTGATGAAGACAAGCGCGAAATTACAGGCATTGCCAGCACTCCAGGCACCGACCGCATGGGCGACATCGTTGTCCCCGCTGGTGCGAAATTCAATCTGCCTGTGCCGCTGCTGTGGCAGCACGAGCACGACCAGCCTATCGGTCAGGTTATCGCAGCGAAGGTGACCGACGCCGGCATCGAGATCGTGGCGCGGCTGGCCAAGATCGACGCTCCGAGTCAGTTGGCCGCGCGCCTGGAAGAGGCGTGGCAGTCGATCAAGCACGGCCTGGTTCGCGGTCTTTCCATTGGGTTCCGGCCCCTCAAGTACGCATTCCTGGATGACGGCGGCATCGAGTTTTCCGAGTGGGATTGGTACGAGCTGAGCGCCGTCACGATCCCAGCGAACGCCGAAGCATCTATTACTTCCGTCAAGTCGTTCGACACCGCCTTGCGCGCCTCGTCTGGCACCAAGCGCGACGGTGTTGTGCGTCTCGACAAATCCCCTGCGGGCGTCTCCGCACCCAAGCAACGTAAATCCATCAATCCGACGCCCAAGGAGGGCAATGATATGAACATCGCAGAACAACGCAAGGCGTTTCAAGAGAAGCGCAAGGCTACCCAAGAAGCGCTCACCGCGCTGATGACCAAGGCTGCCGAAGAAGGCCGCACTCTGGACGCCGAAGAGCAGGAAGAATTCGACGGACACGAGGCCGAGATCAAGAGCATCGACGATCACCTGAAGCGCCTGGACACCTTCGAGAAGGCCCAGATCGCCACGGCCACTCCGGTGGACGGCTCGAACGAGAAGGCCGGCATGGAATCCCGCGCTGGCAAGATTATCGAGGTCAAGAGCAATCTTCCGAAGGGCACCCGATTCGCTCGTTATGCCATGGCTCTGGCCGCTGGTCGCGGGTCCATCTCGGACGCGCTGAAGTACGCCGAACGCTGGCAACGCGACACTCCCGAGGTGGCCAACTACATCAAGGCAGTTGCTGGCACTACCACGGCGCCTGGCTGGGCTGCCGAGCTTGTGGATCAATCGAACCTCGTTGGCGAGTTCCTGGAACTTCTGCGTCCCGAGACGCTGCTGGGCAAGCTGCAAGGCTTCCGCACCGTCCCGTTCAACGTCAAGATTCCGGTGCAGACCGGCGGATCGACTATCGGCTGGGTGGGGGAGGGCGCGCCCAAGCCCGTGGGCGAACTCGCTTTCGACACGCTGACGCTGGGCTGGAACAAGGTCGCAGGCATCGTGGTTCTGACCGAGGAGTTGGTTCGGTTTAGCACGCCCTCGGCCGAAGCCACGGTACGCACCGACATGGTGGCGCAGACTGCGCAGTTCCTGGACGACGCCTTCATCAATCCGGCTCACGCCGCTGTCGCAGGCGTTTCCCCGGCCTCGGTGACCAATGGCGCGACGCCGGTTCCCGCATCCGGAACCGATGTCGAGGCTCTTATCGCTGATGTGCAAGCGCTGGTGGAGCAGTTCCTGTCGAACAACCTGTCGCCGTCCGGCGCCTACCTGGTGATGTCTTCCATCCAGGCCGCCCGCATTGCATTGTTCCGCAATGCGCTGGGGCAGTATGAGTTCCCTCAGATGGGAGCCAACGGGGGCACCATGCTCGGTTTCCCGGTGGTCACGTCGGAGAACGTGCCTACTGACTCCAGCGGCAGCATCATCGCGCTCATCAAGCCCTCTGAAATTCTGCTAGCGGACGATGGTTCGGTGGCGCTGGACGCTTCCCGCGAGGCGACGCTCGACATGAATGGCGGAAACGCTCCCACGTTCAGCCTGTGGCAACGCAACTGCGTTGGTATCCGGGCTGAGCGGTACATCACCTGGGCGCCGCGTCGCGCTGCGTCCGTGGCGTACATCAGCGGGGCGAACTACTCCCCGGCCTCTGGCAGCTAAGCGGAGTGGGCGGGGCCTTCGGGCCTCGCCCATATCGACATGGCAAAGATCCAGTACATCAAGCGCGCCCCAGGGGCAAAACCCGGCGACGTGCGAAACGTTGACGCGCAATCGGCTCGCGTCCTGACGAGCCTGGGGTTCGCTCGCCGATACGAAACACGAGTGGTCGAACCTGAGTCGCCGTTGGATCAAGTTGCCCAGGATGAGCCTGTGCGCAAGAAGCGGCAGTACCGCCGTCGAGACCTTCAGGCGAAGCAAGAATGAAGAAGCTGGCCGCTGCCGTGATCGGATTTCTGGGTGCCGCCTTGGACTTCACGAGGAGCGTTCTTGCGGCTGCGTTGTTCTGGCTGATTGCCTTCGGCCTGGGCGGCGCTGCGTTGGTCAGCGTTGGCGTCGCTATGCAGTTCGGGCTCGGCTATTCGCTCGTGGCGGCGGGCCTTTTTTGTGTCTTCTATGCAGGACTGATTCTGAGGGGTATGACCAGTGGCTAACGTGACCCTATTTCAGGCGGTCGCTGCCGCTGGGGCGCGCAAGTCCATGACCCCTCCCGGTGGACGCGGCGGCTGGTGGCCGATCATCCGCGAGCCGTTTACGGGGGCTTGGCAGCGCAACATGGAGTGCAAGCAGGAAGACATGCTCGCATTCCATGCCGTGTTTGCCTGCATCACGCTCATTGCGTCCGACACGGCCAAGCTGGGCCTGAAGTTGCACCAGATGGACAACAACGGCGTCTGGATGCCGCTCGATGGCCATCGTCTGACTCGTCTGCTCGCCAAACCGAACACCTACCAGACTCGCAGCCAGTTTTTGGAGTGCTGGTCGATCTCCAAGAGCGCGCGCGGCAATGCCTATGTGTTGAAGGAGCGCGACAATAGTGGTGCCGTCGTAAAGCTGCACGTCCTGCACCCCGAGCGTGTGTGCCCGCTGGTGTCGGACAGCGGAGAGGTGTTCTATCGGCTGAATGCAGACAAACTGGCGCAGGTAACGCAGGGTGACGGTTCGGCGGATGGACAGATCATTATCCCGGCGTCCGAAATCATCCACGACCGCTACAACTGCCTGTATCACCCGCTAGTTGGGCTTTCGCCGCTGTATGCGGCTGCGACGGCAGTAATCCAGGGCAGGAACATCCAGAACAATTCGGCGTCGTTCTTCGGGAACAATTCGAACCCCGGAGGCATCCTGACCGCGCCCGGCGCGATCAGCGACGAAACCGCCCGGCGCATGAAGGCGCACTGGGAGGCTAACTATAGCGGCCCGAACAACGCCGGCAAAGTTGCAGTACTGGGCGATGGCTTGAAATACGAACCGATGGCTGTTACTGCCACGGATGCGCAACTCATCGAACAATTGCGCTGGACTGCGGAGGTCGTATGCAGCGTATACCACGTCCCGCCGTACAAGATCGGCGTAGGTCAGATGCCCAGCTACAACAACATTCAGGCCCTAAATCAGGAGTACTACTCGCAGTGCTTGCAACGTCTGCTGACGGACACACAGCGCCTGCTCAATGACGGGCTGGATGTCGGCGAGCGGCAGGGTTACCGGTTCGATCTGGAGGCGCTTCTGATGATGGACAGCCAGACGCAGATGAACGTCCTGAAAGAGGGCGTAGGGTCTGGCGTGTTCGAGCCGAACCACGCTCGGCGCAAATTTAACCTTCCGCCTGTCGAGGGCGGCGAGACGCCGTACTTGCAGCAGCAGAACTGGTCGCTGGCGGCGCTGGCCAAGCGCGACGAAGAAATGGAGCAGCAGCTATCGGCTGCCGACGCGCAAGAGGCCCAGGATATCGCTGATATTGAACAAGGTGCAGCAGCATGAACCAACAGGAACGAAGCAGTCTGCTGCAGTCCATTGGGAAGTACATCAAGGCGCAGTTCGCAGGTTTCGAGCGACGCCTTGAGCTGGCTGAGCAGAAGGCGGCTCAGGCATTGGCCTTGGATGTAGACGCTCGAATCAAGCTGGCCACCATCGAGGCGGTAAAGTCGGCGACGGAATCCATGCGCGCCGAACTGGCTCAGGCCAAGCAAGAGTCCGCCGAGGCGGCGCAGCGAGCCAATGATTTGGCGGCGAGTTTGCGCCAGCCCGAGGACGGCAAGGATGCAGACCCTGCGCAGATCGAGCGAGCCGTTGCCGACGCGGTGGCGAAAATACCCACTCCGCAGGATGGCAAGAGCGTGACGCTTGATGATGTCATGCCCACGCTGAACTTGGCGATGGAGGAGATTCACGATCAGGTGGACAGGCGCTTGAAAGAGGTCCACGACGCCATCGAATCTGCTCAACAGGCCGCGAAACAAGCCGACGAAAAGGCAAAGTCCCTACGTCAGCCGGAGGACGGTAAATCCGTCACGATGGATGACGTTCGTCCGGTCATTGAGGAGGCTGTCCAGCGGGCGGTAGATGCGCTTCCTCCTCCGAAAGACGGAAAGAGCGTCACGCTCGATGATGTGCGCCCCTTGGTGGACGAGGCAGTTAAATCTGCAGTTGCGGCAATTGAGGTCCCCGAGCCGCGCGATGGGGAGGACGGCCGCGATGCTTTGCAGTTGGAAATCCTGCCGATCATCGACCCGGACAAGTCCTATCCGCGCGGCAGCTACGCGAAACACTTGGGCGGCCTGTGGCGCGCCTACGAGCAGACGCATGAGATGCGAGGATGGGAATGCATCGTCGAGGGCATTGCAACTCTGTCTGTCGAGCAGATAGATGAGCGCACTTTCGTGATCGACTGCGGCCTGTCGAGCGGGCGGGCCGTCCGCAAGGAAGTGGCAGTGCCTATGGTCATTGACCGGGGCGTGTACCGCGCCGATGGCGAGTATAGGGCCGGCGACGGCGTGACCTGGGCTGGGAGCTACTGGATTGCCAAGGATGATACCCCGCAAGGCAAGCCCGGAGAGCCCGGTTCCGATGGATGGCGTCTGGCAGTCAAACGCGGCAGGGACGGCAAGGATGGTCGAAACGGTATCGACAAGACCGCGCCGGTTCGCATTGGATCGAACCCCATGCCCCCCATCGATGCCAAACCGGCGCCGCCGGCTAATCCGCCGAGGGCTGCGAAATGATGCTCGTTACCTTGCAAGAGGCGTCCGACCATCTGCGTCGCGATACGGACTATGACGACAACGACCTGACGCTGAAGATTCACGCCGCCAGCGCCGCCGTCATGAACTACCTGAAGCGCGATGTGCTGGCCTATGAACCGGAGCGCGATTCGAGCAGCGAAGTCGTGCGCGACTCGAATGGTTGGCCTGTTCCAGCGCTGGACTCCAATGGTGATCCGACCATTCGTTTCGAGGTCAAGGCCGCTGTGCTGTTGATGCTGGGCGAACTCTACAAGAATCGCGAGGGAGAGCAGGCCGGCGAGATCCCGACTCAGTGGGGATATGGATACCTCCCAAGGCCGGTAATTGCCTTGCTGTACCCGCTCCGCGACCCCGCGGTGGCATAAGGGGCAACTATGGCAGTCGAATCAGGCACGCTTCGCCACCGCATCGAGATTCAGGAGTACCGATACATATCGCAAGACCCGGTGACGGGCGCGGAAATCCGGCAGTGGCAGAAGTTTCACGAATGCTGGGCGTCCGTCGAACCGCTGTCCGTGCGTGAGCTTGTTGCCGCGCAGGCCAACCAGTCCAAGGTCACGATGCGCGTGAAGATTCGTTATGTGGATGGCATTGACGCCAGCATGCGCATCGTTCGCAAGGTGCGGGGCGTTGAGCAGATTTTGAACATCGAAGGAGTTCAGCCTGACCCTGATTCGGGGCTGGAATGGCTGACGTTGCCATGCAGTGCTGGGGTCAGCATCAATGGGCAGTAGACCGTGGCAGGACAAGGCAGTTGTGATCATCGCCAGCGGACCGAGCCTCACCAAAGAGGATTGCGATCTGGTGCGCCGATCCGGTTGCCCGACAATTGCTGTTAATTCGTCCTGGAAGATCGCGCCGTTCGCTGATGTCCTTTACGCTGGAGACGCGTGCTGGTGGGACGAATACGGAGCAGAGGTAACCATACCCGCCGAGCGCTGGACCTGCTCGCGTCAGGCTGCGGCCAAGCACAAGATCAAGCTGCACTCTGCCTACGGCCCATACAACAGTGGCAGCCGGGCCATCCAGTTCGCCCTGGAGCGGGGGGCGCAGCGTGTAGTTCTTTTGGGGTTCGACTGCTCGGTCGAGGATGGTACGCACTGGCACGGCGACCACGAAAGGACGAAGAACCCAACGGCGGAGAAAGCGGCGTCATGGCATCGGCAGTTCGCGGCGGTGGCGCTGCAGGCGCGAGTGCGGCAAGCCGAGGTCATCAACTGCTCGCGCAAGACCGTGCTCAAGGCATTTCCGACTGGAGATCTTGCGAAAGCACTGAATGAGCCGCACGAGCAGGCTGTGCTTGTGGATGGCATGTTCGGGCTAGGGGATTCGATCTATCAGCGGGCTTTTCTGAAGAAATTGCCTGGGGCATATGTCATCACCCCCTGGCCTGAACTGTACGCAGACCTGGACATCAAGCCGGTGAAGCCGCAGACGAAGCTGCGCACGCAGGCGAAGAATGCAGCGAGGAATCGGTTGAAGTGGCACGCAACTCCGAGGGGCGCGAGACTGATCCGGGTTGGGTACGGGCCACGAGATCTGATGTCCGGCTCAATTCCAGATGCCATGCGCAAGCAATTTGGCATGCCGCCCGGAGAACTTGATCTGCCGCGTAGACCGTCACCACTGCGAATATCCAAGCCCTTCGCCATCGTGCGGCCTGTGACTGAACGCAAAGAGTGGCATAACTCGGCGCGAGGCCCATTGCCTGAATATGTGGCGACGGCCGCGAAGGAGTTGCGCAGACGAGGGTACTGCGTCGTGTCGATTGCCGATCTGGCTCCTGGCGCAGAGTGGCTGGTCGGCGACCCGCCCGACGCTGATCTGGTGCTCCACGCGGGGCAGTGGAACATCAACCAGTTGCTTGGGGCTATCCAGCACGCCTCTGTTGTTGTCGGAGGCGTGGGCTGGATTGTTCCGGCCTGCATCGCAGCGAAGAGGCCCCTGTATGTCATCCATGGTGGGCATGGAGGACACAACCATCGCACAAAGCTCACGGCACCATGGATGGATCTGTCAAAAGTAGGCTGGGCAGAGCCGAAACCAATGTGCATGTGTACGAACATGCGGCACGACTGCAAGAAGGAAATCAGCGGGTTTGAGGAGAAATTCTCGCGCTGGCTGGATGGAATGGGGTTGTAGGGGGCGGTAGACGGCGGTTAAGGAGGGTGATTCTTCGGGATCGCCCTTTTCTTTGGGCGAACGAAATTGACAAGAGACGAGATTTTCAACACGGCACTTAGAAACGAGCTAGTGTGGGTTCCTGCGCTTGGCATGGGCTTCTATGATGTTCGCGAATCGGACATGCCCTACGACGCCGAATACTTCGCCCGCTATCAGCGCCAGGCCGATACGCCGATGGGAAGGGCGCTGACGAAGGCCAGGATTGACCTGGTTGCGCGGCACTATCGCGGACCGGTGCTGGACGTTGGCATCGGCGCGGGTCAATTCGTGGTCGAGCG
>Ga0180216_1003122_pt1 | contig 13321 bp, 12 predicted proteins | sample eDN3rd37CBELigMG_FD_128879 | JGI IMG/M metagenome (GOLD analysis project Ga0180216, IMG submission 128879) | Enriched Miracle-Growth compost microbial communities from Emeryville, California, USA - eDNA 3rd pass 37_C BE-Lig MG (version 2)... ... | reverse complement strand
CACGAGCGCCTGGACAACGCCCCGAGCCCCCTTCTATAGTGAGGCTTGAGCCGATCGCTCCCCCTTTGGCTGGAGAACTCGCGTTATGGCATCGTCCGCCTCGCTGGACTTGCGCGACTGGATCCGAGACATCCCCGACTTTCCCAAGCCCGGCGTCCTGTTCAAGGACATCACCCCGCTTCTGAGCAATCCCGAGGCGTTTCGGGCGACCATCGACCAGTTCGAGGAGCGGTTCCGGGATTCGGGGATCGACGCCATCGCCGCGGCCGAGGCGCGCGGGTTCATCTTCGGCGCTCCGCTGGCCCTGAGGCTTGGCGCCGGCTTCGTGCCCATCCGCAAGCCGGGCAAGCTCCCCTACGCCACCATCGCCCAGGAATACGCGCTGGAGTATGGCAACGACCGGCTGGAGGTGCATTCCGACGCCCTCGGGGCCGGCCGGCGCGTGTTGTTGCTCGACGACGTGCTGGCCACCGGCGGCACCATGAGCGCCTGCCGCGACCTGGTGACCTCCACCGGCGCCGAGCTGGTCGCCTGCGCCTTCGTCCTGGAACTGTCGTTCCTCAAGGGGCGCGACAAGCTCGAACCCAGCGAAGTTTTCAGCCTCGTTGTTTATTAAGTCGAGATCGTTCCCTCAAGCGTCTCAGTCAGGACCAAAGATCGTGGACGACCGCTGGCTCGCCGATCGGATGGGGCGGATCGACGCCTCGGGCATTCGCAAGGCGTTTGAGATGGCTCGGGCGCTTAAGAACCCGATCAACCTCTCAATAGGTCTGCCCGACTTCGACGTGGACGACTCGGTCAAGCGGGCCGCCGAGGAGGCCATCCGGGCCGGGCGCAACCAGTACTCGCTCACCCAGGGCGTTCCCGAGCTGCGGTCGAAGCTTCAAGAGGCGATCGACGCGACGTATCGTCAGGCCGATCGCCGGGCGCTGGTGACGTCCGGGACCTCCGGGGGCCTCTTTCTGGCGATCAGCGCCGTGGTGAACCCCGGCGACGAGGTGATCATCTTCGACCCCTACTTCGTCATGTACAAGCACATGGTGACGTGGGTCGGGGGAACGACGGTGATGATCGACACGTACCCCGACTTCCGGGTCGACGTCAGCCGGGTCGCCGCCGCCATCACCCCCAAGACCAAGGCGGTCATCGTCAACAGCCCGGGCAACCCCACCGGCGCGGTCGCCACGGTCGAGGAGATGAAGGGCCTGGCGCGGCTCTGCAAGGACCGGGGAATCCTGCTGATCAGCGACGAGGTGTACCGCGCCTTCTGTTTCGACCGCCCCGTCGCCTCCCCCGCGGAGTGGAACGAGGACGTTCTGGTCGTCGACGGCTTCAGCAAGGCGTACGGCATGACCGGCTGGCGGCTCGGTTTCGCCCACGGCCCCAGCAGGCTCATCGAAGAGATGACCAAGCTCCAGCAGTTCAGCTTCGTCTGCGCCCCCACGCCGTTCCAGCACGCCGGGATCAAGGCCCTTGACCTCGACCTGACCGAGCACGCCGAAGCCTACCGCCGCAAGCGCGATCTGGTGGTCGAAGCCCTCGGCGACCGCTTCGAGCTGGCCCGCCCCGAAGGCGCCTTCTACGCCTTCCCCCGCGCTCCCCGGGGCACCGGCGCCGAATTCGCGGCCGAGGCCCTGAAGCGCGAGGTCATCATCATCCCCGGCAACGTCTTCAGCCGCCACGACACCCACTTCCGCATCTCCTACGCCACCGCCGACGACACCCTGAAGCGCGGGCTCGACATCCTCCGCGATCTGGCCGGTTAATCCGCCGGGCGCGACGTCCTTACGCGCTCGTCCAAATCAACCGACGCCGATATTGCGAACGGTCCGCCGCGCGGGTGTCGTGCTTGATATCGCGCATTGGTTGGGCCCGTCCGAGTCGTCGAGGGCGTTCGCCATGAGCATCGGTTTTCAGTGCCCCGGGTGCCAGCGCCCCTACAGCGTCGACGCCGCTTTGGCCGGCAAACGGGTTCGGTGCAAGCAGTGCGGCAACGAGATGCGCGTGCCGACCCCGAGCCGACCGGCCGCCCCCAAATCCAAACCAAAGCCCCCCGTCCCCGCCGACGTTTACGGCTTCGACGACGAGCTGGTCGAGCCCATGCTCGCTCCAACCGTGATGGCGGAGAGCGAGCGGCCGTCGCGCGGCTCGGGCGGTCTTTTCGGCTCGAAATCGAAGAAGAAGCGGAAACGGGGATCGAGCGCCGCGGGCCCTTGGGGCGTGCCGCTGCGCTGGTTCGTCTTCTTCCTGTTCGTCACCGCGGGGACGGTCAACGGCCGGATCAAGGCGGGCGTCATCACGCCCGACATGCTGCCGGTGGTCCATTACGCCCGCATCGCCGCGACGGTCTTGATGGTCGTCTCGGTCGTCGGCGCGCTGGTTAGCTTCCTCCAGGGCAACCGGAGCGCCTTTCGGGGCGAGAGCATCCTTGGCCAGATCGCCTGGGGGTGGGCGATCCTTGGGTTGACGCTCACGCAAGTGATGCTCTGGCGGGCGCCGACATCCGGCGAACCGGAGCCGGTCCCGCTGGCGCGGACGGCGCTCGCCGATATGGGCGTCTTCGAGCGGTTGATCCGGGATGAGATCAAGGAGCTGCGCGAGATCGCCGACCTCATGGACCAGGTTCAACCCGGTCCGGGCGAGGCCAACGCGCTGGAGCGGTTGCAAGCCAAGCACCCGGACATTGAGTCCGTCCATGATCGGGCCAGGATGCTTCCACTCCCCACCGACGACCAGGTTCGTCAACTCAAGCAGCGCTGCGAGGGAGATCTCCGAGCCGTGATCGTCCGCATGCGCGAGGCGGCGAAAGCCGGGACGAGGCGATATCCCGACGGATTGGCCGCCGCGGATTATTTCCAAATGATGGACTCGAACCTATCAAAGTTCGTAAGTTTGTACGACGAAGTCTTCCCGCCCGGTTCGGACCACGCGGGTTGGTACTTCGCCGTCTTCGGCAACGATGTCGGCGGAAACCGAGTCGATCCGAGCGCCCCGACCTCCAACACCCCCGAAATCCCGCGGGAACTGTTGACGCCCCCCGCGCCCATCGTGACGCGGGGGCCGATGATCACTCCTCCCACCGGCCCCGCCGGTCCCAACCCCGAGATCGCCCGCCCCGTCGCGATTCAGCCGCCCGACTTCCCGCTCCCCGGCGGGCCCCCTTCGCCCCCGGTCATGGGCCCCCGACCCGGTTTTCCCGGTCCTCCACCCCGGCCGCATTTCCCCACGCCGCCCCGGCCGCATTTCCCCAGTCCCCCCGGGTTCGGTCCGCCCGGACGCTGAGCGGCTTTTATCATTCTTCGCGCGGGGCCGAGGTCGTCGGAGTTTGGGGCGGGGCCGGCGATTCAACGTCGGCGCGCGGCCTGGTGACGGACTGCGTCAGAAGGCGTCGGCCGAGATGATCTCGCCCCCCGCGCGGGTCATGAGCGCGGCGAAGACGTCGATGGAGATCGTCTCCTTGAGGAACCGGGTGGAGCCGTCGGCCATCACGACGTTGGCGCCGCCGGGGTGGAAGGCGTAGACGGCGTACTTGTTGGAGCAGTTGACGGCGCAAGGCCCCTTGTCGACCACTCCGCCGCGGTCATAGCCGTAGGCGTTGAAGGCGTTGACCTCGGCCCAGCCGCAGAGGGGCGAGCCGTTGCCGGTGGTCGTGCCCGAGCCCGGAACCATCTTCCAGCCCGTTCGCCAGACCTGGGGACGCCCGGCCGACTCCATCAGCATCACCGTGTTGCTGGTGCCGTCGAGGATCTCGCCGACGTGCCGCCGGTCTCCCTTGGAGTTGTTGCCCGCCAAGACTCCGTCGGTGTTCGGCGCGGTCGCGCCGGCCATGATCGACGGCGGGCTCCACAGGTTCGACCGAATGCCGGTGCTCGCCGCGTAGTCGGCCACCGCCGCCGACCATTTCTCCGTTTCGCCGGGGCCGAGCTTCGCCACGAACGTCGGGTTCATCCGGGGCGACTCGGGAGTGCTCGGGCACATATAGACGCCCAGGGGCACCCCGACCGCCGTGCTGTTGGCCGAGACGTTGTAGGCGACGTCAAGATTATAAAGATTGAACACGTTCGTCTGTTCAAGATACGGGATGATCTGCGCGCCCCAATATCGGGCGACGGGCTTCGTCTCGTTCATCGGAAAGCTGCCCAGGCTGGAGTGGGCGTTGTGCATCCCCAGGCCAAGCTGGCGAAGGTTGTTGGCGCACTGAATCCGGCGGGCCACTTCGCGGGCCGCCTGAACGGCCGGGAGCAAAAGCGCGATCAACACGGCGATGATGGCGATCGCGACCAGAAGTTCGATCAATGTGAAGCCGACCCGGCGCGAGGCGAGGCGAAGAGGCATATCGGCGATCCTCAAATCAAAGGCGGGAGTTTAAGAGGGCGTCAGGGCTGGCTCGTGGCGGCGAGCCCCGGCAGGGCGGGGGCGCGGACCCGGAGCTTCGGCTCGGTGAGCGATTCGAGGAACGCCCGCAAGTCGGCCAGGTCTTGCTCGTTGAGCCCCAGCGGCTTGAGCAGGTGGGATTTCTTGGGGAAGAGTGGGTCGAACGTCTCCGCGGGCTTGCGCTTCAGCGTCGCCATGCCGGCGTTGTACATGTTCAACACGCCCGTCAATTCAAAGAGACCATTGTGCATGTAGGGGGCGGTCGCCCCGATGTTGCGGAGGCTCGGAACGCGGAATCGGCCGACGTCGTCGGGATCGCCGGTGATCTTGTACCGGCCCAGGTCCTCCAGTTCGCGGCCGTAGTAGCTCAGGCCCAGGTCGTGGAACGTGTTGTCGGTGAAGTTCGGCCCGCCGTGGCAGTTCATGCACCGGGCCTTGCCCCGGAACAGGTCGAGACCCAAAACGGCCTCGTCCGAAAGGGCCTTGCTGTTCCCCTTCATGAACTGGTCGAACCGGCTTCGGCCGCCGACGATCGACCGCTCGAACGCCGCGATCGCCTTGGCGACGACGTCGACGTCGATCCGCTCCGAGCCGAACGCCTCCCGAAACTCGGCCCGGTACTCGGGAACGGCGGACAGCCCCTTGACCACGGAATCGGGCGTGGCGTTCATCTCGTGGGGGTTGAGAATCACCTCCCGCGCCTGCTCCTCCAGGCTTCCGGCGCGGCCGTCCCAGAACAGGGTCTCCATGTATCCGATGTTCATCAGCCCCGGCGAGTTCCGCTTCAAGGGCTCGCGACCGTGCCCGTAGGCGATCGTCCGGCCGTCGGCCCAGCCCAGGTCGGGATCGTGGCACGAGGCGCAGGCGATCTGACCGCTCCCCGAAACCCGAGGGTCGAAGAACAACCGCTTCCCCAGCGCGATCTTGGCCTCCGTCCCCGGATTGTCGGCCGGCCCGACCAACGCGGGCAACAGACCGATCTCAACCCAGTCGACCCCGGGATCAACCTCTGGCGCGGGCCACTCGGCGGACGGCCTGGAATACACCTGGCGCAGCTCCGCGGCCCGCTCGGCCCGCGTCTCGGCCGACTCCTTGGGACGCGGCGGAAGCTTCGTTGGGACCGACATCTCGTCGGTCGGCGGCGCGACTTGCCCCACCGCCGGCGGCACCGTCGCCAAACCAATCACGACCAAAAACCAAGCGAGCCTTCCAAGCCAAGTTGCGTTCATGAAGCAGCGAAGCCGTCGGTGAAACCCGGGCGCCAGTCGCGGCGATCATCGCGCCGCCGTCATTGGCGAAAACAACCAGGATACCAGGGTGCTCTTGAGATTCAATCTCAACTGGCGGAATGTCGCGATTTTCCTCGACCGAGCGCAACCCGCCCGGCGGCCTGACGAGCGAAAGGAGGGAGGCAACCATCCCCGAAGGCTCGTCGGCGGCGTGGGGGGCGTCGTTCGGACGCGCGCCGGGGATCGGAAGCCGCGCGGCCGGGGCGAGATGATTCATGGATTTCGACGGCGGGCGGGCCGATCAGCCGCGGGCGAAGCCGCGCGTCGGCGCGAGTCGAAGGGCCGCCGGCGCTTTCGGTCTCGGGACGTTTCGCCCGATGAATTGGGGCGGAGCCAGGCGGCGCGGCGGCGAAACCGGCCTGGTCGGCGGAATCCGGTTGGCCGGCGTGAGCCGCCACTGGAGGAGTTGGCCCTCCAAGGCGTTGCCGGCGACGTCTCGAACGCCCAGCGGGTTATCCAGGGTCGCCGGCGAGACATCCAGCAGGTAGCGCCCGGGTCGGATCGGTCGGCCGTTGTTGATCTGGACCGTGGCGAGTTGCGGGCCGACGCTCGTCCCCGGCTGGATCTGGACGGCCGTCACCGGCCATCGCGGACCGACGAGAGGGCCCCTCGGCGACAAGCGGAGCATCGAAAACTGATAATTGCCCGGGTTGACGAGGGTCGCGTGGACGAGGCCGGCCCCGGCGTTCGAGACGCCTCCGAAGTCTTCCATGACGACGATCGCCCGGCCGTTGAAATAGGCGAGCCGCGCGTCGGCGATCCTGGGACCGATGGTGTCAACGACGAGATTCGCCGCGATGGTCGCCAAGGGGCTGACGGCGTTTCCCGAGGCGTCGTAAGCCTGGGCCCGAATGACGTAAGCCGCATCGGCCAGGGCGACATTCGAGGTAATGCTCCAGGCCCCGTTTGAGGCAACCGTGGCCTGGCCGATCAAGACCGGCGCGCCGCCTTGCGGCGTGGCGTACAGGAAGACCACCGCGCCGGGTTCACTCGCCGCGCCGAGGAAGTTGGGCTGTACGACGTTGGTGACGGCGTCGGTGTTGGAGACGCCCGAGTCGGACGCGGGGTTGAGCACGCCCGCCAGCAACATCGGGCGATCCACAATCTTGATTGTGTTCGCCGGCTCCGCGGTCGAGCCGTGAACGGATTGAACGTACATCCGAATCGGATAGGTTCCGTCGGCCGTCACGGGGCCGGCCGCGGGCGTTTGGCCGGTCGGCGGGTTCGTCGCGGGCCGGGCGCTCGCGTAGACGTGAGAGCCCACGACGAGGAACGGAGCGCGAGCCCTCCCGGCTGGATCACCTTGCCGGGCGAAAGCGGCGAGCCGTCGCCCCAGTCAATCGTGGCGTCGAAGTCGCTCGCCTTGGCGCCCGGCGCGAAGCTGAAGAAGCGGCCAACGACGACGTCGACGAACGCTTTGTCCTGAACCGCGCGGAAGACCTCGGCGGCCGGGCCAAGGGGCGAGGACGCCAGATTCGTGACGAGCACTTGTTGATAGTTGGAATAGATGATCGGCTCACCGGGAACGGGGGCATCCACCACGGTCGATCCTCCCGGCGCCGCGGAGAATCGTTCCGGCGCGAGCCACCCCCCCGAGGCGTCAATGGTCAGCGTGTTGGCGCCGCCGCCACCGTCGAGCGTCGCTCCGTCGGCTTGGTTGAGCCCCCCAACCGCAACGGTCGCCTGGTCGTCGTCGGCGCCTTGTCGAAGGGTCGTGACGACGTTGGGCGGTAATCCGAGAAGCCGCGCGGACCTCTCGCCGTCGCTGGTGACGATCGTCAGGATTTCCAGTTCCGGGAAGGAGCTGGGGGGGTACGTGCTCCGATAATCCACCACCACCGAGCCGTCCACCGCCGACGAACCGGCGTTGATCGTGATGTTTTGCTTCCGCGTGACGTGGGTGTCAATGAACGAGCCCGGCACCGAAATCCAGAGCGCCCGGATGTTTGCGATCCAGAGCGACAGGGCCGAATCCTTGACGACGACGGGGGCGGTAAGATCGCCCAAATTGTTGAATGTGTAGTTCGTCGCCGCAACCGCGTCGTAAATCCCGCGCGGGCCGAGGTCGTCGTAAGAGATCGTCGACGAGACGCCGTCGACTTCAAGGGTGATCCGACCGGAGCTTGACGAGAGGGCGTCGTGCGTCTCGTTGTCGAACTCGCCGCGATGGAGGACCAGGCCGACCTCCGAGCCCGACGGATCGCCCCCGCCGCCGTTGTACGTAAAGCTTCCCTCGCCCGTGGCCGAGGGGAGCGGATTGCCGTGGCGGAAGTCGACCACCAGAATGTTGTTTCGGCCGGTCGACGCGGCGAGGGACAAATCGCATTTGCCCAGGTTGTCCACCCCCGCGCGGGGCGAGCCGATGATCGGCGTCGGCCCGCCCTGAACGGGCGAGCGGGCCGACGCTTCATCTCATCTCATCTCAACTCGGTCGCGGCCTCAGGGGGTCGCTTCCTGGACGGGGGTGGAGACGGCGGCGACGATGCTCTTGTCGGAGTCGTCCTGGACGAAGGCCACGATGGAGAGGTCCTTCAGGGCGATTTCCGGAACGGCGGCGGGGAAGGAGCGGTTCTTGGTGAACTCGTCGAGGTAGGCTTCAATCTCCTTCTTGACGTCGGCGAGGTTCAGCTTCAGATCAACGGTCGCCTTGCCGTCGGCCAGCGCCTTGCCGTCGGCGCCGCCGGGGAGGGCCCGGACGACGTGATGGTGGAACCGGAGCTTGTTGCCGCCGACGTAGCGAATGGACTCCTCGGTCAGCGCCAGGCGGAGCTTGAGCTGGGAGGGGCCCTTCGGGGGCTCCGCGGTCTTCGCCTCGGCGGCGATGCTGATCTCGTCGCCCTGGCGCTTGGCCGAGAGGGTGACGTCGGCCTTGCGGGTCTGTTCGAGCAGTTCGTCGATAATGCCCCGGTACTGCTCGTACTTGGCCTCGGAGGCCGCCATTGGGCCGCCGCCGCCGGCGTCGGACTTGCCGTTGAAGAAGGTCGACGGCGTCCCGCGCACCTCGTCGCCGTAGTACTGCTGGCGGGCGAGCGAGTCGTTGTTGGTCAGCGGGTCGGGGCCGGGGATGTGCAGGTGGTATTGCAGGCCGATGAATTCGGTCGGCTCATAGGTCTTCAGCAGGGCGTCGAAGGCCACGTCGGCGGCGACGCAGGGGGGGCACTGGGCGCCGGTGAACAGCTCGAAGACGACGGGTTGGTTCGCCTCCTTGTTCTTGCGGCCCTCGTAGGGGTTCGGCTTGAACGGGGGGACCTTCTCGTGGTACTCGGCGTCGAGTTCGGCGTCGAGCTTGGCGAGCCGCTCCTTCGCGCTGGCCTCGATGTCGGCCTTGCCGGCGTTTTTGGCCGCGGTGGCCAGCAGACCGACGACGGTGGCCTTGGTTTCGGCCGAGGCGTCGGCGGGAAGGTCCTTGTCGGCCTCCTGGGCGAGCTTCAGCGCCGTCTCGGCGAACGGCTTGCTCGACCCCAGCGCCTTGAGGGCCTTGACGCGGACCTCGTTGGACCAGGCCGCGCCGTGGGCCTTGGCCTCGCCCAGCCAGGTCTCGACCAGCTTCTCGACGTCGGCGGCGGCCATCCCCGCCTGCTCGGCCGCGCCCAACAACTCGGAGTAGATGATCTGGTTGGAGGGCTCGCCGACGTGCTTCTCCACGAGCTTCCGCAGCTCCGCGGCCTTGGTCTTGGCGTCGGGCGCGCGGGCGGCCTTGAGGAAGTCGGCGATCATCGGGTTTTGTTGCGGAGCCTCGACCTTCTCGGCGGTCGTCTTCACCAGCAGGGCCGGGTAAACCTCGCCCATGAACAGGATCGAGCCGAGGACTTGCCCGGACTTCGGTCCCTCCTTGGCGAGCGTCCCGGTGAACCGGATCGGGCCGCCTTGGCCGATCAACTCGATGTTGGCGGAGTCGCCCTCGACCTTGACGTCGCCGAGCTTGACGTCGTCGCCGAGGATCCGTTTCTGGGCGTCGACCAGCGAGCCCTTGGTCTGGCCGCCCTCGTCGTGGAGGTCGACGATGGCGAACTCGTCGGCGCCGTAGGCCAAGATGACGAGCTTCCACGATCCTTGCAGACCGTCGGCCGCCCTGGCGGCGGCGGTTCCGGCGGTCGAGAAGCCGAGAAGGCAGAGGGCCGCCAGCAGCCCGGCGGCGATGCGACGGTGGGAACGCGCGCGTTTCATGGGTGGTCCTTGCTTGGGTGGAGGGCGCGAGGCGCGACGGTGATCGAGGCGGACGGACAAACGTCCTCAACGCCTCAAGTCTACCCCCGCGCTCCGGCTCTACTCCACCCCCAAGAACCGGCCGCCGTCAACTCGGTAGCAAACTCCGGTCACGAAGTTGGTTTCGTCCAGCAGGTAGACGATCAGCCGATTCACGTCCTCGGCCGAGCCGAACCGCCGAAGCGGCGTGGCCTCCAGCACCTCGCGCTTCTCGGCCTCGGTCAACTCCGGGGGCGCGGCGATCATCGCCGGCTGGATCATGGCGACGGGAACGTGAGGCGCGAGCTCCTTCGCCAGGGCGAGCGTCAGCGTGGTCAGGCCCCCCTTGGCCGCCAGGTAGGGGAGATAATCCTTGTAGGGCCGCTCGGTGGCCCAGTCTCCCATCATCACGATCTTCCCCTTGATTCCGTCGCGCGCGGGCTGCTCCATCATCCGCCGCGCCGCGGCGATCGCCGCGTGATACGGCGCGGCCAGGTTGGCGGCGATCATGTCGTCGAAGTCGCGCGCGGTGAGGCTCGCGAAGGGCGTTCGGCGGAAGACGCTCGCCATGTTGACCAGGGCGTCGATCCGGCCGAACCGCTCGACCGTCGCGTCAACGGCGCGCTCGGCCGCCTCGGGGTTGGTCAGGTCGGCCTGGACCGCCAGACCCTCGGAGCCGGCCGCCTCGACGTCGGCGACGGTCCGCTCGATGGCCGCGCGGCTGTGATGGTAGGTCATGGCGATCCGGTCGCCCCGGGCGGCCAAAAGCCGGGCCAGGTCGCCGCCGACCCGCCGGCCCCCCGTGATCAAAACAACCTTGGAGCCGGTCCCGCCGTCGGCGCTCATGACTTGGGATTCCAGGGAACGTCGGCCACGCCCGCCCGGTGGTTGACCGCGCGGGCCAGGACGAACAGGAGATCGCTGAGCCGATTCAGATAAACCAACAAGTCGGTCGGAACGTGTTCATCGTCTTGATGGGCGAGATGAACGACGAGCCGCTCGGCCCGGCGGCTGACGGCGCGGGCCAGGTGAAGCCCGGCGGCGGCGGGGCTTCCGCCGGGGAGGATGAAGCTCCGCAGGGGTTCGGCCTCGTCGGCCAACTGGTCGATGGCCCGCTCCAGGCGCTCGACGTGGTCGCCGGTGATCTGGTTGTGGAACTTGCCCTCGGGGTCGGGATCGGCCAGGGCCGCGCCGACGGTGAAGAGGTCGTCTTGAAGCTGGGCCAAGAGCGCGTCGGCCGAGGCGTCGAGTTCCTCGGCGCGGACCACGCCCAGAACGGCGTTCAGCTCGTCGATCGTTCCATACGCCTCGACCCGGGCGTCGTCCTTGCGGAGCCGCCCCTTGCCGAGCAGCCCCGTGGAGCCGTCGTCGCCGGTCTTCGTGTAGATCTTCAACGCTGGTCTCCCGGGCTCTCGACCCTTTTGCGGTTCGCCGCCGCCGTCCTTATACTATGGACTTGAACCATCCGGGGGAAGGTCGTGGAAGAGGGAGCCCCTCGCCGTCCGTTCCCCCGACGGTCATTCATGGAGTCCCGCTCGATGTTGCTGTCCACCGCGTCGGCCCTTCTCATCAGCGTCGCGTTGACCGCCCAGCCCGCCGGGGTCGGCCGGCCCCTCCCTCCCGAAGAAGTCGCCAGGCTCGAATCGAAGCACCTGTCCAACATCCGCCAGGTCACCTTCGGCTTCTTCCGGGCCGGCGAGGGCTACTTCAGCCCCGATGGAAAGAGCATCATCTTCCAGGCCACGCCCAACCCCGCCGAGACCGTTCTGCTTGAGCCCAAGACCAACCAGAACGACTACCAGATCTACGTCTCCGAGCTGACCCCGGACGCGAAGCCGAGGATGGTCAGCACCGGCGAGGGCGCCTGCACCTGCGGCTACTTCGACCCCGACGGGAAGAGCATCATCTTCGCCTCGACGCACTTGAACCCCGCTCCGCCCGCTCCCCCCGCGCTCGGTGGAGGCCGGTACCGCTGGAGCTTCCCCGACGGCATGGACATCTTCCGGGCCGACCTCGACGGCGGCAACCTCAAGCGGTTGACCCACACCGACGGCTACAACGCCGAGGGAAGCATCTCGCCCGACGGCAAGCTGATCGTTTACACCTCGTTCCAGGACGAGGACGGCGACGGCGAGATCTACATCATGGACGCCAACGGCGAAAACCAGCGCCGGATCACCAACGCCAAGGGATACGACGGCGGCCCCTTCTTCTCGCCCGACGGCAAGCGGATCATCTACCGGAGCGACCGCAAAGGAAACGACCTGCTGCAGATCTTCGTCAACAACGTCGAGGGGACCGACGAGCGCGCCCTGACCAACAACGAGGCCGTCAACTGGGGGCCCTTCTGGCACCCCGACTCCACCCACATCGTCTACGCGACCAGTCGCCACGGGCACTCCAATTACGAACTCTACCTGATGAACGTCGACACGGGAGCCGAGGAGCGGCTCACCTTCCATGACGGCTTCGACGGCCTGCCGGTCTTCAGCCCCGACGGCAAGCGGCTGATGTGGACCTCCAACGGCCGGGGACTTGACCGCAACAGCCAGCTCTTCATCGCCGACTTCAAGCTCGATCCGGCCCCGTAATCGCCGCGGCCCAACCGCGACGGTTTTTCCCCGGGCGGGCGGACCGCGCCCGCCCATGTACGCCTCACCATTTGGAAAGGTGATTATGTCCGCGAAAGACGTGATTCGATCGAGCATTGGAAGCTCGCAAAGGGTCATCGACGCTTATCTCGATGGCCTTACGGATAAAGACATCATGGTCCGCGCCGTGCCGGGCATGAACCACATCGCCTGGCAGCTTGGCCACCTGATCGTCTCGGAGCGGGGCATGGCCGAACTGGTCAAGCCGGGCTCGTCCCCCGCGCTTCCCGACGGCTTCGCCGAGGCGCACTCCAGGGAGACGACCTCCAGCGACGACCCGTCGAAATTCCGCTCGCTGGACGAGTACAAGGCCCTTTGGAAAGCCCAGCGCGAGGCGACGGCGGCGTTGCTTGAGGCGACGCCCGAGTCGGACTACGACCGTACCGATCCGTCGTTCCCCCCCTACGCGTCCACCATCGGCGCCCTGCTGCTGATGACGGCCAACCACCCGCTGATGCACGCCGGCCAGTTCGTCGCCGTCCGCCGGCTGCTCAACAAGCCGATCTCGATCTGACGAGAGCCGCGCTTTGGTCGAGAAGGGCCTTAAATCCCCTCTCCCGCCGGGAGAGGGTGGCCCGAAGGGCCGAGTCCCGGGAGGGCGAGGCTCCCGCCGAGCCGAGGCTATGCGCCGGCTCGGCGGGAGGGTATTGCCCTCCCAAGATAGCCCCACGCATGGCGCCGGCTCGGCGGGAGGGTACCGCCCTCCCGGGCTCCCTCCGTAAACCCGCCCCCCTTACGGGCCGTCGCCCCGGCGCCGCGAAAGAAAATTCCCCACCAAAAACGCGAGGAAGGTGGTCAGGAAGATTTGCCCGGCGACCGCCT
>Ga0180216_1003121_pt1 | contig 13322 bp, 9 predicted proteins | sample eDN3rd37CBELigMG_FD_128879 | JGI IMG/M metagenome (GOLD analysis project Ga0180216, IMG submission 128879) | Enriched Miracle-Growth compost microbial communities from Emeryville, California, USA - eDNA 3rd pass 37_C BE-Lig MG (version 2)... ... | reverse complement strand
CTGCGCCCGTTGCCCGATGGATCGCGGGGACAAGCCCCGCGAAGACAGATGTTGGTCAAGTCGAAATTGAAACTCGGACACCACCCACGTCTGCGTTCCCGGACGCCGTGCGGAGCATGGCGAGCCGGGATCGCGTGGCTGAATTGGTTTGCGAGGATCGATGCCAAGCGGCCTCGGGGCTCCGCGCCGCTGCCGCGCCGGCTTCGCCCGGGGACGCGGGGTGGAGAGCGGGCATCGCAGCCGCTCTCGATGAACCCCGTTCTAGCGGCGGTCGACAGCTACGTAGTCGCGCCGCGACGGGCCGATGTAGAGCTGGCGCGGACGTCCGATCTTCTGCTCCGGATCCTCGATCATCTCTTTCCACTGCGAGATCCAGCCGACCGTGCGCGACACCGCGAACAGCGGCGTGAACATCGAGACCGGGAAGCCGATCGCGCGGAGCACGATGCCCGAGTAGAAATCGACGTTCGGATAGAGCTTCTTCTCGATGAAGTAGTCGTCCTGCAGCGCGATGCGCTCAAGCTCCATGGCGACCTTGAGCAGCGGCTCCTCCTTGATGCCCAGCATGTCGAGCACCTCGTGGCAGGTCTGCTGCATGACCTTGGCGCGCGGATCGTAGTTCTTGTAGACCCGATGGCCGAAGCCCATCAGGCGCACGCCCTCGTTCTTGTCCTTCACGCGCTTCACGAATTCCGGCACGTGATCGATCGAGCCGACCTCTTCCAGCATCTTGAGCGCGGCTTCGTTGGCGCCACCATGCGACGGACCCCAGAGGCTCGCGATGCCGGCTGCGATGCACGCGAACGGATTGGCGCCCGACGAGCCCGCGAGGCGCACTGTCGAGGTCGAGGCGTTCTGCTCGTGGTCGGCGTGCAGGATCATGATTTTGTCGAGCGCCTTGGCGATCGTCGGATTGACGACGTAGGGCTCGCACGGCACCGCGAAACACATCTGGAGGAAGTTCGACGCATAGTCGAGGTCGTTCCTCGGATAGATGAAGGGCTGGCCGATCGAATACTTGTAGGCCATGGCGGCAATCGTCGGGATCTTCGCGATCAGACGATGCGACGCGATCATCCGGTGCTTCGGATCGTGGATGTTCGTCGAGTCGTGATAGAAAGCCGACAGAGCGCCGACCACGCCGCACATGATGGCCATCGGATGCGCATCGCGACGGAAGCCCGTGAAGAAGCGCGTAAGCTGCTCGTGCACCATCGTGTGGTGGCTGATGGTGTTGTCGAACTCGGCGAGTTGGGCCTTGCTCGGCAGCTCGCCGTTGAGCAGAAGGTAGCAGACCTCGATGAAGCTCGATGTCTCGGCCAGTTGCTCGATCGGATAGCCGCGATAGAGAAGGACGCCTTCGTCGCCGTCGATGTAGGTGATCTTGGAGGAGCAGTTCGCCGTCGACGTGAAGCCCGGATCGTAAGTGAAGCAGCCGGTATCGCGATAAAGCCGCGCCACATCGATCACATCCGGGCCGATCACGCCCGAGCGCACAGGCATCTGGATCTGCTTGTTATTGATGATCATCGTCGCCGCCCGGCTGGCGTCCGACTTCACCGTGCCGTCCTTTGCATCCATCGTGTCGTTTCCTTCGATCCCTGCGCCTTGCGGCGCGGCCGCCACCAATCCCCATCCCGGCGAAAGCGCGTCGGTCAGTCGTCCGGACATAAGCAACTCTAGCACAGTCTATCCCGCACAGCAGCATGGCGGGAAGGGGCCCCGTAGCTCCTCTCGGGAAATTGTGCAGAAAGCCTCCGGCGCGTTACGTTGGATCAGCCCTGCTGCGCACGGCGCGCTTCCTCGAAAGTCGGTTAATGTCCAATCTGTTCTCGAATGCGCGTCAGTGCTTCGTCGCGGCCCAGCACTGCCATCACGTCGAAAACCGGCGGCGAAACCGTGCGGCCCGTCAATACCGCGCGCAGTGGCTGTGCAACCTGGCCCAACTTCAATCCTTTCGCATCCGCGAGCGCACGAATCGCGGCTTCGAGCGATGCCGGGCACCAGTCCACCTCGGATTCGAGGGCCGTCTCCACTGCTGCAAGCGTCGTCCGCGCCGCGTCATCGAGTAGCCCGGCCGCCTTCGGCTCGAGTGTCAGCGGGCGGCTTGCCGTCAGATATGCCATACCATCGAGCAGCTCGAGCAACGTCTTGGACCTGGCCTGAAGGCTCGGAATCGCCGCTTCAACCCGGTCCCACCCGACCTCGGCAAGCCTGGCTCCACGGGCATCCGCATCTTGAAGATGTGGAACCAGCTCCTTTAAAGCCGAGACCAACTCTGCGGGCGTCGACTGGCGGATATAGTGCCCGTTGAGGTCGGCAAGCTTGGCGAAATCGAAGCGTGCCGCGCTCTTGCCGACGTCGGCAATGTCAAACCATGCGATCGCCTGCTCCGTCGAGAAGATCTCGTCGTTACCGTGCGCCCAGCCGAGGCGGACGAGGTAATTGCGCAGAGCTGCAGGCAGATAGCCCATCGCGCGGTATTCCTCGACGCCCTGGGCGCCGTGCCGTTTGGAGAGCTTGGCTCCGTCCGGCCCATGGATCAGGGGAACGTGCGCGAAGACGGGAACGTTCCATCCAAGCCCTTTGTAGAGCAGCGTCTGGCGTGCCGTGTTCGTCAGGTGATCGACACCGCGGATCACGTGGCTCACGTCCATGTCGTGATCGTCGACCACGACGGCGAGGTTGTAGACCGGCGACCCGTCGCTTCTGAGCACGATCATGTCGTCGAGGTGCTGGTTCTGGTAGACGACGCGACCCTGCACCTGGTCGTCGATCACCGTTTCGCCGTCCCGCGGCACCTTGAGGCGGATCACGGGATTGACGCCGGGCGGCGCTTCGGCCGGATCGCGGTCGCGCCACGGGCTCTCCAGCCGCTGCGGACCACGCGGCGCACGTCCTTCTTTCTTCGCAGCGTCGCGTTCGGCGGCGATCTCGGCCTGCTTCGTCTGGATCTCTTCCTGGGTCATCCAGCAGCGATAGGCATTGCCGCGGGCGAGCAACTCCCGGGCGACCTCGGCATGCCGGGCCGAACGACCGTGCTGATAGAGGACGTCGCCGTCCCACTCGAGGCCCAGCCAGTGCAGGCCGTCGAGGATTGCCTTCGTGGCAGCCTCCGTCGATCGCTCGCGGTCCGTGTCCTCGATCCGGAGCAGGAACTTGCCGCCCGTGTGCTTGGCATAGAGCCAGTTGAAGAGGGCCGTGCGTCCTCCACCGATGTGCAGGAAGCCCGTAGGTGAGGGGGCAAATCGCGTAACGACGGGGCGTGACATGGGCGAAAGCTCGATGCGATTGAGTCCGTTTGCCGCGGCTATAGCACAGGTCGTTGGCTTAACGGTCCCTCCAGCGCGCCCGCGACGTGCCGCAGTTGTGTCTCAGTTTGAATGTCGGCTTCGCGCCAGAAGCGCCGCGCCACCCACCGAGGTCATCCCGGCGCTTGTCGCCGGGACCCATTCATCGGTACGCTCGACGCCCACGACCTCGTTGCATGGCAGCGCGCCGTTCCGACAGCAAGCCTCTGCGCCCGTTGCCCGATGGATCGCGAGGACAAGCCCCGCGATGACAGATGTGGGTCGAGAGCCGAAATTCAAACTAAGAGACAACCCGGGCTGTCCATCGCTTGGCGCGGCGGCGGGAATTTGCTAGGGCGCGGTCATTGGCAACGCACGCGCGGGGCTGAACCGGAGAGACGATCATGGCTGACGAGGCGGCAGAGCGGGCGGCAGGGCGCGATTTCATTCGCGACATCGTCGAGGCCGATCTCCAATCCGGCCGGCATGCCTCCGTCGTGACGCGTTTTCCACCGGAGCCGAACGGCTTCCTGCATCTCGGTCACGCTAAGTCCGTGTGCCTGAACTTCGGCATCGCGGACGAGTTCGGCGGGTACTGCAACCTGCGCATGGACGATACCAACCCGACCAAGGAAGAGCAGGCCTACATCGACGCCATCAAGGAGGATGTGCACTGGCTCGGCTTCGACTGGGGTGAGCACTTCCACCATGCATCGGACTACTTCGAGCAGCTCTACGCGTGGGCCGAGCACCTGATCAAGACGGGCAAGGCCTACGTCGACGATCAGAGTCAGGTGGAGATGCGCGCGAACCGGGGCACGCTGACCGAGCCCGGCCGCAACAGCCCGTTCCGTGACCGTTCTGCAGACGAGAACCTCGATCTCTTCCGCCGGATGCGGGCGGGTGAGTTTCCGGACGGCGCCCGGGTGCTCCGGGCGAAGATCGACATGGCGTCCGGCAATATCAACCTGCGCGATCCCGTGCTCTACCGTATCCTGCACGCCGAGCATCCGCGGACCGGCAAGACGTGGTGCATCTATCCGAGCTACGACTACGCACACGGCCAGTCGGACTCGATCGAGGGCGTCACGCACTCGATCTGCACGCTGGAGTTCGAGGATCATCGCCCGCTTTACGACTGGTTTCTCGAAAACCTGCCGGTGCCGTCGCGCCCGCACCAGTACGAGTTCGCGCGCCTCAACGTCACGCACACCATCCTGTCGAAGCGCGTGCTGACGCAACTCGTGCGCGACGGCCATGTCTCCGGCTGGGACGACCCGCGCATGCCGACGCTTGCCGGTTTGCGCCGGCGGGGTGTGCCGGCGGCGGCCTTGCGCGATTTCGTCCAGCGTGTCGGCGTCGCCAAAGCGAACAGCGTCGTCGACTACGGCATGCTGGAGTTTTCGATCCGGGAGGTGCTGAACCGATCGGCAAATCGTCGCATGGCGGTGCTGAGGCCGCTGAAGCTGGTGATCGAGAACTATCCGGAGGGACAGGTCGAGCATCTCGATGCGGTAAACCATCCCGAGGACGAGGCGGCCGGCTCGCGCCAGGTGCCGTTCGCGCGTGAGATCTGGATAGAGCGCGACGACTTCATGGAAAATCCGCCGAAGAAGTTCTTCCGCCTGTCGCCGGGGCAGGAAGTGCGCCTGCGCTATGCGTATTTCGTCAAGTGCAAGGACGTGGTGAAGGACGAGGCCGGCAATGTCATCGAGCTGCGATGCACCTACGATCCCGAGACGCGGGGTGGCAACACGCCCCCCGACGGCCGCAAGGTGAAAGCGACGTTGCACTGGGTTGCGGCACCGACCGCTATCGAGGCGGAGGTCCGCCTCTACGAGCACCTGTTCGCCAATCCCGATCCGGATGCGTCGAACTTCGCGGCCGAAATCAATCCGGGATCGCTCGAGGTGATCGCGGACGCGAAGCTCGAGCCTGTGCTCGCGGCCGACAATTCGGATGCGCCGGTGCAGTTCGAGCGTCTCGGCTATTTTTGCCGCGATCGCGATTCAGCGCCGGGGCGCCTCGTTTTCAACCGCACCGTTGGCCTGCGCGATACCTGGGCCAAGGTCTCCGGCGCACAGCAAGCGACCGCCAAACCACGCCGATAACGGCTCCTGTCGCCCATCGGTGATCGCGCGCAGGGGCCAGCCCCCTCACGACGGGCGGCAACTCCGCCAGGCGGCAAAGATGCCGCGGATGTCGGTTTGCGGCTCGCGGAGGAGGAGGGTGATCCCGACGGCTTCCACGGCCGAAAGCGCTGCCAGAACGGCGGCAAGGCGGAATGGCCACGCCGAAAAGCCGAACAGCAGGAGCATCAGGCCGATCGCGACCGCTCCGACGGCCATTTTCACGAGCCTCGTATGATAGCTGGTGAGCTGGCCGTACTTCCAGAATCCGACCATCGCGGGAAGAACGAGGCTCACGACCAGAACGATGACGGCCGGCAACTCCTGCCGCACGATCTCCGGCCAAAGAAAGAGCACCGACAGGCCTATCGCGGTATAGGCGACGGCGTCGGCGACGGAGTCGAATTTGGCGCCGAAGGCGGTCGGCCCGCCGGAAAGACGCGCCACGGCGCCGTCGGCGGCATCCGTGATGAACGAGATCGTGAGAAGGCCGAGGAAAAGGTTTTGCTCGCCCGCGACCGCCAGCCAGATCATGACGGGAGCCGCGACGAGACGAATAGCCGTCAGCAGGTTCGCCAGCTTCGGTCCGCGACCGCCATATGGCCAGCGTGCCATCATAGCGCTGACCACCGGCTCGACCGGGTGCTATCGGCAACGGACATCAACGGCGAACCCTCTCTCTTTCCGGCAGCACGTAACCTGAATGCCTGAAGCTCGCCAGCAGTCTCGTGTCGCGACACGATTTCAACTCCGGACTTGACCAGTGTCTCGCAACGCTTCGCTCGGGTCTCTCGAAACGAGCGGCGATCGAACGTTACATGAATGTAGCACGTTGCAACTCGGGCCTGTTGAGCGGACGGGAATCGATGCAGCGGGGACCATGCGCTTAGCTAACACGGCGCAGAGCCGATGGGCACCCGTCGTGCCGGGATTGTAACGCTTTCGCTACGACACGCGAGAATGGCTGATTGCGGTGACATGCAATTTATAATTGCAGTAAATCTCCAGGACGAAACCACCGGGCGCGACGTTCTGCGACGTCCGATTTTCCGCTGATGTGACACGGATTTGGTCGTCGTGTGTGAGAATGGCTGTGAAAACCGTGCATCCATCCGGGCCATCGGGTTCCCACTTCGTGCATGCGACACCAAGTTACGTCACAATCCCGCCCGTGCCGATGGAGAGGAGCAGTCATGGACACGCCTTCGCCGCTGACACTCTTCGTTCCGGAGCCCGAGTGGCGGCCGGGCGATATGCCCGACTTCTCGCAGGTGACCATACCGCGGGCGGGGACGGTGCGCCGGCCCGACGTGACCGAGGCGCCTGAGAACATGCGTGATCTGGCGTTCACGATCATCCGCATCCTCAATCGCGAAGGCGAGGCGGTCGGACCCTGGGCGGGGACGCTCAGCGACGAGGAGCTGAAGGAGGGTCTGCGGCACATGATGCTGCTGCGCACCTTCGACGCGCGGATGCTGACAGCCCAGCGTCAGGGCAAAACGTCCTTTTACATGCAGCATCTGGGCGAGGAAGCGATCAGCACAGCGTTCCGGCGGGCGCTGCGGCCTGGCGACATGAACTTCCCCACCTACCGGCAGGCTGGTCTGCTCATTGCCGATGACTATCCGCTCGTCGAGATGATGAACCAGATCTTCTCCAACGATGGCGATCCGCTGCGCGGACGGCAATTGCCGATCATGTACTCGTCGAAAGCACACGGGTTCTTCTCGATCTCGGGCAATCTCGGCACGCAGTTCGTGCAGGCGGTCGGCTGGGCGATGGCCTCCGCCATCTCACGAGACACGAAGATCGCTGCCGGATGGATCGGAGACGGATCGACCGCGGAGAGCGACTTTCACGCCGCCCTTGTTTTTGCATCCACCTACAAGGCGCCGGTCGTCCTCAACATCGTCAATAATCAATGGGCGATCTCGACGTTCCAGGGCATCGCGCGGGGCGGCTCGGGCACGTTCGCTGCACGGGGTCTCGGCTTCGGCATTCCGTCGCTTCGCGTGGACGGCAACGACTATCTCGCCGTGCATGCCGTGGCGAAATGGGCGGTGGAGCGGGCGCGTCGCAATCTGGGCCCGACGCTGATCGAGTACGTGACCTACCGTGCCGGCAGCCACTCGACATCCGACGACCCGTCGGCTTACCGGCCGAAAGAGGAAGGCGATGCCTGGCCGCTGGGTGATCCGGTGCTGCGTCTCAAGACGCATCTCATCAAGAAGGGCATCTGGTCGGACGAGCGGCACGCGCAGGCGGAGGCGGAGATCCTAGACGAGGTGACGGCCGCGCAGGACGAGGCAGAAGCCATCGGCACGCTGACATCGGGTCATGCGCCGTCGCCACGCGATATGTTCGAGGATGTTTATGCCGAGATGCCCCCGCATCTGATCCGGCAGCGTCAGGAAGCGGGGTACTGAGCCATGGCGCGGATGACGATGATCGAGGCCATTCGCAGCGCTCACGACAATGCCATGGAGCGGGACGAGCGTGTTGTCGTCTTCGGCGAGGATGTGGGTTATTTCGGCGGCGTGTTTCGTTGCACGGCCGGCCTGCAGAAGAAGTACGGAAAGCAGCGCTGCTTCGACACGCCGATCAGCGAGTCGGGCATCGTCGGCACCGCGATCGGAATGGCCGCCTACGGGCTGCGTCCTTGCGTCGAGATCCAATTCGCCGATTACATGTATCCCGGCTACGACCAGATCGTATCCGAGGCGGCGCGCATCCGGCATCGCTCGGCTGGGGATTTTACCTGTCCGATCGTCATCCGCATGCCCACCGGGGGCGGCATTTTCGGAGGGCAGACGCACAGCCAGAGCCCGGAGGCGCTGTTCACTCACGTCAGCGGCTTGAAGACCATCGTCCCGTCGAACCCGTATGATGCGAAAGGTCTGCTGATTGCAGCGATCGAATGTCCCGACCCGGTGATCTTTCTCGAGCCGAAGCGGCTTTATAACGGACCGTTCGACGGCCACCACGAGCGGCCGATCCAATCGTGGAAGGCTCACCCTCTCGGCGAGGTTCCGGACGACCACTATACAGTTCCGCTCGGCAAGGCGGCGATCCGGCGCGAAGGTACGGACGTGACTATTCTGGCCTACGGAACCATGGTGCACGTTGCGGAAGCCGCCGTGGAGGAAACCGGCATCTCCTGTGAAATCATCGATTTGCGGACGCTTGTTCCCGTCGATCTCGAGACGATCGCTGGCTCGGTCAAGAAGACGGGCCGCTGCGTCATCGTGCACGAGGCGACGCGGACGTCCGGCTTCGGCGCCGAGCTTTCGGCGATGGTGCAGGAGGAGTGCTTTTTCCATCTCGAAGCACCGATCGAGCGCGTGACGGGGTGGGACACGCCTTATCCGCACGCACAGGAGTGGGACTATTTCCCCGGACCGGCGCGCCTCGGCCAGGCATTGCGTCGCGTCATGGAGGCCTGAGCCGAGGAGGCACGACATGGGGCTTTATGCGATCAAGGTGCCTGACGTCGGCGAGGGCGTGGCAGAAGCCGAGCTCGTGGAATGGCACGTCGGCGTTGGCGATCTCGTCAAGAAGGACGACGTGATCGCGGCGGTGATGACCGACAAGGCGACCGTCGAGATCCCCGCGTCCGTAAGCGGCACGGTGGTCTCCCTCGGTGGCGCGGTTGGAGATACGCTTGCGGTGGGGTCCGAGCTGATCCGCCTCGAAGTTGCCGGCGATGGCAATGTCAAAGATGAACCAGTGGGTGAACAGTCCCGCGAAAAGGGCAGCGCTCCCGTAATGGAAGCGCCCCGGAGCGACGCCCCCGCACGGCCCATTCCGAAACCTGCAGCAACTGGCGTCGAGCGCCCGCAGGGACGATCCAGCTCAGCATATGAGGAACGGTCGCGTGAGCGGATACCGCCACGATCCGATGCGGCCGCTTTGCGGTCCAGTCCGTCGAAGCCGCTCGCGTCGCCATCGGTGCGTCGGCGTGCGCGGGAGGCCGGAGTCGATCTCGTCGCGATCGATGGCACAGGACCAGCGGGCCGCATCACGCACGACGACCTCGACGAATACCTGGAAGGCGGGCGTTCGCGGAATGGCGGCAGGCGGCGCAGCACCGCCGTTACGGAGATCAAGGTGGTTGGCCTGAGGCGCCGCATTGCGGAGCGCATGGCGCTCGCAAACGCGCGCATTCCTCACATCACCATCGTCGAAGAAGTCGACATGACGAGCCTCGAAAGTCTGCGCGAGGAATTGAATGGCGGAGAGGGCAGCCAGCGTCCGAGGCTGACACTGTTGCCGTTCCTGATCATGGCGATCGTGGCGGCGGTCGAGGAGCAGCCGCAGTTCAACGCTCATTTCGACGACGAGGCGGGGATCGTTCGCCAGTTCGGCGCTGTCCATGTGGGTATCGCAACGCAGACGGACAACGGCCTCATGGTGCCGGTGATCCGGCATGCCGAGGCAAACACCATCTGGGACAATGCACGCGAGCTATCGCGGCTGGCGAGCGCGGCGCGTGACGCGACGGCCGACCGCAGCGAATTGACGGGCTCGACCATCACCGTCACCTCGCTCGGGCCGCTCGGAGCTATCGCAACCACGCCGATCATCAATCCGCCGGAGGTGGCCATCGTGGGCGTCAACAAGATGTCGATCCGGCCATGGTGGGATGGTCAGCAGTTCTTGCCGCGCAAGATGATGAACATTTCCTGCAGCTTCGATCACCGGGTGGTGGACGGCTACGAAGCCGCGCTCTTCGTGCAGAAGCTCAAGACGCTGCTCGAGCGGCCCGCGATGCTGTTCGTGGGAGGATGGCCCAATGCCTGATCTCGCCTGCAAGCTTCTGGTGATCGGTGCCGGGCCCGGCGGCTATGCCTGCGCCATTCGCGCGGGGCAGCTCGGGGTCGATACGATCATCGTCGAAGCGGCCCGTGACGGGGGAACGTGTCTCAACATCGGCTGCATTCCGTCCAAGGCTCTGGTCCATGCCGGGGATGAGTTCGCGCGGCTTAGAATGTACGCAGCGACGGGAGCCATGGGCCTGTCAGCGGGAGCCCCGTCGGTCGACTTCACCAAAACGAATGCGTGGATCGGAGGCGTTGTCGATCGGCTGAGCCGCGGCGTCACCGGTTTGCTGAAAAAGGCGGGGGTGAGATCGCTTCGCGGCGAGGCGCGGTTCCGCGACGGCAAGACCGTCGTCGTGCGCGGCAGCGACGGTGAACAGCGCATTCGCGCCGAGAACGTCGTTATTGCCACCGGCTCCGAGCCTGTGCCGCTGCCATCCGTTCCATTCGGCGGCAGCGTCATCTCTTCGACGGAAGCGCTGTCGCTCACAGTGGTCCCGCAGCGCATGGCTGTGATCGGCGGTGGGTATATCGGGCTCGAAATCGGAACCGCATATGCGAAACTCGGCTCCACCGTAACCGTCGTCGAGGCGGCGGAGCGCATCCTCCCGCAGTGGGATGCCGCCTTGACGGAGCCCGTCGTGCGTCGGTTATCGGCGCTGGGCGTGAGCGTCCTTACCTCGACAAAGGCTATGGACTGGTCCGGCTCGCACTTGACTGTCGCGTCGGCGGAAGGCCAGGCGTCCGAGATCGCGGCCGACAAGGTGCTGGTGGCGGTCGGGCGGAGACCGCGCACGGACTCGGCCGGGCTCGCCGATCTGCGCCTCAGCATGTCGGGCCCTTTCATCAAGATCGATGATCGTTGCCGAACCTCGATGCGGGGCGTTTATGCGGTTGGTGACGTTACGGGCGAGCCGATGCTGGCACACAGGGCAATCGCGCAAGGCGAGATGGTCGCCGGTATCATCGCCGGACAGCCGCACGCGTGGGACAAGGTGGCGATCCCCGCCATCTGCTTCACGGACCCGGAAATCGTTTCCGTCGGGCTGCTGCCCGACGAGGCGAAACGGCAGCGGATCGACGTCAAGGTGGCGGAGTTCCCGTTCAAGGCGAATGGCCGTGCCTTGACGACGGAGCGCGACGATGGCTTCGTCCGCGTGGTGGCGCGGGCCGACAACGGCGCGCTTCTGGGCGCACAGGCGGTCGGGGAAGGTGTTTCGGAGTTATCGGCAGCGTTCACGCTCGCGCTCGAGATGGGCGCGCGTCTTGACGACATCGCCGCTACGATCCATGCGCACCCGACGCGCAGCGAAGCGTTTCAGGAAGCCTGCCTCAGGGCACTCGGACTACCGCTGCATATTTAATGCGCCCGAGACGGGACGCTTCACCGCGCGAGAAGCAAAGCGACCAGCGTCACCGACAGGCAGCCGATCACGATGAACGGCAGCCAGTTCGTATTTCCATTATAGTCGGTCATTGCCCACAGATCGGGCGCCCGTGACATCACGAGCAGCCCGGCGACACCGAACGTCGGCACGACGATGCGAAGGCCCTCCTGGAGCTTTCGCAGGATTTGCTTCACCAATGGCAACATTGTGCCCTCCCCAACGTGATCTGCGCGAAAGCAAACCCGATCGATCGTGCGGGATCAAGTTGGACCCTGTGTCGCGGCGAAAAAAATGCGGCTGTTGGATGAGTGCCAGGGTTGCGAGCCTCTGTTACCCTCGCAGCGGCAGATCACGAAATTCACAGGCGTGGCTTGGAGGTCGACGTGACGCCCGACAGTCCAGACGAGCCGTCCGGCGACACCGCGGCTGCGATGTCCAAACCGTCCGCTGTGGAAGCATCGCCGTTCCCACCTCAAGTTGAGATTGCCCGTCACTACCTCGCTCCCGAGCGTCCGCTGCTCGCGACGCTGGCCGATGCTGCGGCCTTCGAGAGAGAGGAGACCGCGGACGTAGGGGCACGCGCCAGCCGTCTCGTCGAGGCCGTTCGCCGCAATCGCGGCCGCCATGGCGGCCTCGACGCCTTCCTGCAGGAATACGGCCTGACGAGCGAGGAAGGCGTCATCCTGATGTGTCTGGCGGAGGCCCTGCTTCGCATTCCCGACAGCGAGACGGCCGATCAGCTCATCGCCGAGAAAATCGGCAGCGGGAATTGGGATCGCCATCTCGGCCATTCGGACAACCTGTTCGTCAATGCCTCGACCTGGGGGCTGATGCTGACGGGCAATATCGTGCGGCTCGGCAAATCGGGCGAGGGCGGCCCGCTCGGCCTCGTCAAGCGCGTCGTCTCGCGGGCGGGGGAGCCCGTGATCCGCCAGGCCGTGCGGCAGGCGATGCGGATCATGGGCGATCAGTTCGTGCTCGGCCGCACCATCGAGGAGGCTCTGGAACGCGCGGCGGATTTCGAGGCGCAAGGCGTCCGCTTTTCCTACGACATGCTGGGCGAGGGCGCGCGCACGGCGAATGACACGAGGCGCTATTACGATCGCTACGCGGAGGCGGTCCAGGCCATTGGCAAAGCTGCCGGATCCGCTCCCGACGAGCAGATCGAGACGCTCATGCAGCGGCCTGGCATCTCGGTGAAGCTCTCGGCGATCCATCCCCGGTTCGAGGCGGGAAAACGGGATCGCCTGATGGACGAGCTGGTGCCTCGGCTCGTCGCGCTGGCGCGGCTGGCACGGCAGCATGGGCTGACCTTGACTGTCGATGCGGAGGAGCAAGATCGCCTGGAGATCGGACTCGAGGTTTTCGCTCAGGCGTTCTGCGATCCCGTGCTCGCGGGATGGCCGGGCCTCGGCCTCGCGGTGCAGGCTTACGGGCGGCGCGCGCTTCCGGTGCTGGCATGGCTGCGGGAGCTTTCCGAACGTGTCGGGAAGCGCATGCCGGTGCGTCTTGTGAAGGGCGCTTATTGGGACAGCGAGATCAAGTGGGCCCAGGAGCGCGGCCTTGCCTCGTATCCCGTCTTTACGGAGAAAAGCTTCACGGACGTCTCGTATCTGGCCGCCGTGCGGGTACTGTTCGATGCGCCGCACGCCTTCTATCCGCAGCTTGCCACCCATAATGCGCACACGGTCGCGGCGG